>ENA-OPCD01002937-OPCD01002937.1-human-gut-metagenome-genome-assembly--contig:-NODE-2937-length-11365-cov-2.976746_pt1 | contig 11365 bp, 5 predicted proteins | sample MGYA00241560_ERZ501471 | MGnify/ENA primary metagenome ERZ501471 (study PRJEB25962, sample SAMEA2042578) | human gut metagenome | biome: human gut; feature: human-associated habitat; material: faeces...
TAATCCCGCAGCTGGTGGCCATTGAGGAAAGCGACGATGTAGAGGGCCTGCTGATTATTCTCAACACCGTGGGCGGCGATGTGGAGGCAGGGCTGGCCATTGCCGAGCTGCTGTCCACCATGCGAACGCCCACCGCCTCTCTGGTGCTGGGTGGCGGCCACTCCATCGGCGTGCCCCTGGCGGTGTCCTGCCGGCGCAGTTTTATTGTGCCCAGCGCCACCATGACGGTGCACCCGGTGCGTATGAACGGCCTGGTACTGGGCGTGCCACAGACCCTGTCTTATTTTGAGAAAATGCAGGATCGGATCGTGCGCTTTATTGCGCATAATGCCAAGATCAGCGCAGACGATTTCCGTGCCCTGATGATGAAGACCGGGGAACTGGTGATGGATGTAGGCACGGTGCTGGACGGTGCCGGTGCTGTGGACTGCGGGCTCATTGACCAAATGGGCGGTCTTAGTGACGCACTTGCGTTTCTCAACCGCACTATTGAGGAGGAGCACCATGCTGTGGACTGTCATTAGCCAGGCGGATGTGTTCTACCAGGCGGCGCAGGGCAGCCGGGCGCCCCGCTCCAGTAACCCTTTTGACTACCTGAACAACGGGTACAGTCTGGAGGGCGCTTCTTTGTTCGGAGGGCAGGATCATGTGGTTTTTAACTGCGATATTTCAAGCCGTCGCACAGGCAGTCACCTGGGTACTCCCGGTGTCTGAAAGTGGGCATTCGGCGATCTTTCACGATTTTTCCGGTCGGTTCAGCGGCAATGGTAGCGAGCTGACCGGGCTGGTACATATTGGTATTGCACTGGGTATCTTCTTGGTGTTCATTAAGCTGTTTGTGCGGCTGTTTGGCGAGTTTATCGCCTTTTTCAAAGATGCGTTTGCAAAGCAAAATCCCTTTGTAAACCCCGGCGGTGTACGCCGGTTTATGTTCGGCACGGTGCTGGGCTTTTTGCCGATGGTTTTGCTGTTGGTGCCGGCAGGCAAGTACGGCAATGTGTACGGCCTGTTTCGCAGCATGGGTTATAACGGCACACTGCTGGATGAGGGCGTGTTTTTTGCCCTCACAGGCGGGCTTATTCTGCTGGCGCTGCTGCAAATGAAAAAGCACGGTCCCCAAAAGAATGTGGACTGGTACGCCGCTTTAATCTTGGGGTTTGCCGCCGCCTTTTCCCTGCCCATTGCCGGGCTGTCCTATATGGGCGCGTTATTCTGCCTGGGTGTGATGATGGGCGTGGCGCGCAAAATCTCTTACCGCTTTGCGGCGGTGTCCAGTGTGCTGACCCTGTTGGTGCTGGGCGTGGTGGAAATTTGCACCTGCGTGACTTATGTAAATATCATCGCCGGTATTTTGGCGGTGGTACTCAGTGCGGCGGTGACCTATTTTATGGTAAAGCTGATGCTGTGGATCCTGCACGGGGGCAAGCTTAAGGTGTTTGCCTATTACGATTTTGCCCTGGCCGGTGTGTGCGTCGTGGTGGGTATTTTTGAACTGATTTTACGATAATATTAGCTTTTAAGGACAGATAAAATGGCGAATGTACAAAAGAAGAATGCCCGGGGTCATCGCCGGGAAGAAAAGAAAGCTGCGGCCCGCGGGACTGCTCCAGCGCCCAAAAAGCGCACGAAGGCGGAACAGGCTCGTTGGGAGCAAATGGAACTGGAAGCCCAAGCCGCCAAGCGTCAGGAGAACATCAGCCGTATTGTCGGCGTGGCAATTTTTGCCTTGTCGGTGATTTTTTTCTTCGTTGCGGTGATCGGCGGCGACGGCGCATGGAAAGTGGTACATAATGTGTACTTAGGGTTGTTTGGCATGTTGGCGGCCGTGTTGTTTCCCATACTGGCGGTTGCGATCATTCTCCTTTATTCCTACAAGGAGAACAAGGCCAAAAAACGCGCGATGGAAGAGGGGACTGCGGCACAAAAGTCCCCGGTGTCTCCCCGAGAGCTGATCGCCAAGGGTGTGGAGAGCGTGATTATCGTGCTGCTGATTGCAGCACTGATCCATATTATTGAGAACCCTACCGGGTTGAAATTTGCAGACAGCGTGAAGTTGGGCTACACCCAGGCGCCTTACGAATTTAACGGCGGCTTTTTCGGTGCGCTTATCGGTTGGGCACTGCTGACCTTTGGCAAGGCACCGGCCATTATCGTGGATTTGGTGCTGCTGGTGGTGGACTTTATGCTGCTGGCACGGCTGACGGTGATGCAGTTCTTAAACGGCGCGGCACAACCCGCAAAGAAAGCCTATGAAAAGGCAGGGGATGCCATTGAGGTGTACCGGGAGCGCCGCCAGGCCAATATTGATGTGCCCCTGGACGCGCACGCCCCCGGTGAACAGGAGACGGAGGAGCCGTCTGCGCAAAAAGGCAAAAAGAAGAATACGGACGCTGTGGATACAGACAGTATTGTAAAAGAACTGAATCAGAAGCACAGCAAAAAAATAGCAGAGAAAAAACAGTCTGCCCCGGAAAAGGCCAAGTCCTTGGATGAGATTGTGGACAAGGCCACCGAGGAGGCCGATCCGAAGAAAACGGATCCGTCGGAAGTCTTTACCGTCACGGATGCCCAAATGGAAGCGGGTGTGGCAGATTATAAGCTGCCGCCGGTATCCCTGCTGACCCCTGCCCAGCATAAGTCTGTAAAAGATGTGAGCGGGGAGCTGAAATCCAATGCGGAGCGGCTCATCGACACCCTCCATTCCTTTAATGTGGACGCTACGATTACGGACATTAGCCGCGGTCCCACCGTGACCCGGTATGAGCTGAAACCGGCTGCCGGTGTGCGTATTTCTAAAATCACCAATTTGTCCGACGATATTGCTCTGAATTTGGCGGCCACCCATGTGCGTATTGAGGCCCCCATTCCCGGCAAAGCGGCGGTGGGTATCGAGGTGCCCAATTCCGTAAAAAGCGGCGTATCTATGCGTGAGCTGATCGACACGCCGGAGTTTGGCAAGCAGCGGTCGATGCTGTCTGTGGGCCTTGGACGGGATATTTCCGGCGATGCGGTGTACTGCGATGTGGCAAAGATGCCCCATCTGCTGATCGCCGGTACGACCGGTTCCGGTAAGTCCGTGTGTATGAACAGCATTATTGTGTCTATTTTGTATCGTGCCAAGCCGGATGAGGTGAAGTTGGTACTGATTGACCCTAAAAAAGTGGAGTTTAGCAAGTATTCCGGCATTCCCCATTTGTTGGTGCCGGTGGTGACCGATCCCCGCAAGGCGGCAGGTGCGCTGGGCTGGGCTGTGTCTGAGATGCTCAAGCGTTACCAGACCTTTAGTGACACCGGCGTACGGGATATTGAGGGCTATAACAAATATGTGAAGAAGCATGAGGATATGCAGCCCATGCCTAAGATCGTTATTTGCATTGATGAGTTATCCGACCTGATGATGGCGGCGCCTAAGGAGATCGAGGACTCTATCTGCCGTTTGGCACAGATGGCACGTGCAGCGGGTATGCACCTGGTGATCGCCACCCAGCGCCCCTCCGTAGATGTAATTACCGGTCTGATCAAGGCCAACATTTCGTCTCGAATTGCGCTGACCGTCAGCTCGCAGATTGACTCCCGTACCATTTTGGACGCCTCCGGCGCCGAGAAACTGCTGGGCTACGGCGATATGCTGTATGCGCCCATCGGCTCCTCCAAGCCCATTCGTGTGCAGGGCTGCTATATCAGCGATGAAGAAGTAGAGTCCCTGTGCGATTTTGTAAAGAGCCAGGGCGAGAGCCAGTACAGCGACGAAATTCAAAAAGAGATCGAGGCCAAGGCTGTGCAGGATAAAAAAAGTCCCTTTGAGGGCGACGAGAGTTCGGAACAACTGGATCCCCGCTTTGAGGAAGCGGTGGAGATCGTGCTGGAGACCGGCACCGCGTCCACCTCTTTTTTGCAGCGCAAGCTGTCCGTAGGGTATGCCCGCGGGGCAAAAATTATGGACCAGCTGGAAGAGAAGGGAATCATCGGTCCCCAGGACGGCGCTAAAAAGCGTGAAGTGCGGATCAACAAACAGCAGTGGCTGGAAATGCAGAACCAAGGCCCGGCACCGAAAATGAATGCAGAGACCGCTGAGCAAATGCGCTTTGAGGAAGCGGAGTCAGACGAGGACCAAACCGATGCAGAATGATTTTTTACCCATTACGCCGGCAGAAATGCGCGAGCGAGGGTGGAAACAACCGGATTTTGTGTATGTGACGGGTGACGCCTATGTGGATCACCCGTCCTTTGGCGCTGCCATCATTACCCGCTTGCTGGAGAGCCAGGGGTTCAAGGTGGTGGTGCTCAGCCAGCCGGACTGGCACAGCGTGCGGGACTTTCAGACATTCGGGCGGCCCAAGTATGCTTTTTTGATCACTGCCGGGAATATTGACTCTATGGTGGCCCACTATACCGCCGCTAAGAAGCTGCGCCACGACGACGCATATACTGCCGGTGGCAAGCACGGCAAGCGCCCGGATCGGGCGGTGAATGTGTACACCCGCCTGGCAAAAGAGGCCTACCCGGACTGTCCGGTGATTTTAGGCGGGCTGGAGGCATCCCTGCGCCGCTTTGCGCATTACGATTACTGGGACGACGCCATTCGACCCTCTGCGCTGGTGGACTCCGGCGCTGATCTGCTGATCTACGGTATGGGAGAGAAGCAGATAACGGAGATTGCCCGCCGCCTGCGAGAGGGTGAGCCGGTGGGCAGTATGCACGACATTCGGGGCACCATGTATGCGGTGCCCACCAAAGACACACCCTTTGGCGGGGTGGAGTGTCCCTCCTTTGAGAATGTGTGTGCCTCTAAAAAGGAATATGCCCGCTCTTGCCGACTGGAGCAGGACGAGCAGGATCATGTGCGGGGCAAGCTGCTCAAGCAGCGCCACGGCAAGATGATGGTGGTGCAAAATCCGCCTATGGAGCCGCTGACCACCTCGGAGCTGGACCGGGTGTACAGCCTGCCGTATATGCGGGCGTACCATCCCAGTTATGAGAAGTTGGGCGGTGTGCCGGGTATTGAAGAAGTGCGCTTTTCCATTACCCACAATCGTGGATGTTTCGGCGCTTGCAATTTCTGTTCCATTGCATTCCATCAAGGGCGCTATGTGACCTCTCGCAGCAAAAAAAGCCTGCTGATTGAAGCGCAAAAGATTACCCAAATGCCGGACTTCAAGGGCTATATTCATGATGTGGGCGGCCCCACCGCCAACTTCCGCCACCCTAGCTGCGCCTTGCAGGAGCAGCACGGTCTGTGCAAGGGCAAAAAATGCTTGGCGCCGAAACCATGCCCCAATTTGCAGGCGGATCACCGAGAATATTTGGACATTCTTCGGGCGCTGCGGCAGGTGGATGGAGTCAAGAAAGTGTTTATCCGCAGCGGTATTCGCTATGATTATCTGCTTTGCGACCCGGACGACAGCTTCTTCCGGGAGTTGGTGCAGCACCATGTGAGCGGCCAGCTGAAAGTGGCACCGGAGCACTGCTCCGCTGCGGTGCTGGACAAAATGGGCAAGCCCCATATTGAAGCGTATATTGAGTTTTCCCGCCGGTATTTTACTTACACCGGCCAAATCCAAAAGGAGCAGTACCTGGTGCCGTATCTGATGAGCTCGCACCCCGGCTCACGGTTGGACGATGCCATTGAACTGGCGTGTTTCTTAAAGAAAAATCATATTCGCCCGGAGCAGGTGCAGGACTTTTATCCCACCCCGGGTACCATCTCCACCTGTATGTTCTATACGGAGCTGGATCCGTACACCATGGAGCCGGTCTATGTGGCCAAGAACGCCCACGACAAGGCACTTCAGCGGGCACTGCTTCAGTATTATAATCCTAAGAACTACGCCCTTTGTTCTGAGGCACTGCGTCGAGCCCATCGTACAGATCTGATCGGCAATGGCCCTAAGTGTCTGATCCCTGCAGCACCGCCCGGCGGACGACCGGATGACCGTTCCGGTGGCAAAGGAAAGGGGAGCGTGCGCGGCTACGGAAAGCCGGTTGGCGGAAACAATCGCTTTAACGGAAAGTCCGCAAAGCGTAAACCCTATGGCAACCGATCCGGAAAAAAGAAATAAAAATGAAAAAAGCACGACAGCTGAAACTGTCGTGCTTTTTGGTGCGGGTAACAGGGGTCGAACCTGCACGGTTGCCCACAGGAACCTAAATCCTGCGTGTCTGCCAATTCCACCATACCCGCATAACGGCTCTTATTTTAGCATTTTGTGCCAAAAAAATCAAGTATAAAAAAAGCGAAGCCGCAAAGCTCCGCTCTTTATTCCGCCCAGCCGCCGTGTGACGAGAATAACCTGCATCTCAAGCAGGTGGGTGACCGCCGTTCGGTTTTGTGCTTCCATCGTCCCCGCAGGGGAGGCCTGCATACCTGCCGACCGAGCAGGAAACCCTTGTAAAAAATTGTTCGGGTTATTAAATCACACGGTTGTCGAGAAGGGCAGAACAGATGTTCTGTTTTTATTCTTACTGCTCCGGCTCAAAATATTCTACATCATATTTCTTTTCTACCATAGCCATCAGAATATCGGAGACCTGCTCAAATTCCATCTCGTCCTCGATCTCGGCCAGATATTCCTCGCCGTTTTCCTCCAGCACTTTCAGAATAATGACCTCGTTGTCTGCCTCTACGATTTCTTCCGCTTCATCGTGGTACTCGGTGATGGCCACATACACATCGTCGTCCGTCTCGTACCGCTCCAGCAGTTCAAATACAATCTCGTTGCCGTCGTCGTCGGTCACGGAGATCAGGTCCGGTTCGTACAGTTCTTTGTTATCGCTCATAGTTCTCACGCCTTTCTTTTTGCATTATACTCTATTTGCCCATTGCCGTCAATGGCTATTTTGTGGTTGGCGGGGAACAAACACCATATTTTGCGTAATGTGGAAAATCATTATCAGTAATGCACAAAAAAATCAAAAAAATATGCAAAAACCTATTGACAACTGCCAACTTTGGTGCTACTATGTAGTTGAACACAGGAGATAAGCCTTAGGAAGTAGTTAAGGCGTGTTCAATCTAATAAGGAGGTCGGTCCAATGGAGAGTGAACCCTTTCAGCAGACCGCCTGTACCGCTCGTCAATAGAGTATAACGGATTTGTGTATGGACAGAGTGCAAATCGGAATTGCACGGCGCACACAAGCTCAAGTGAGCAAAGTAAGAGTTATCATGCAGGATTGATTGGAACGGCAGGCGCTGATTCAACTGAATAGTAAAGGTATATATCGGTCATCTACCTGCAAGTGACCTGGGAGTACCGCCAGGCGGTGCTTTCATAGACGATGTATTTTACGACCAGGTGAATTCCAATGGAGAAGTAAATTTCGTTTTTTCAACTTTAATATTTGTCAAAATCTAAAAAACGAGGTACGGTCCAATGGGCTAAACAGTGTGTACGTTATGTGCCGAAAATAAAAACTAAATAATAAGTGGACATACGCTCCGGGTGTTGCAAGGCATCCGGAGTTGTTTTTTATTTGCGGCTGTTGTTGTTTTATCCGTGTTATGTGATTCCTTTAACCGATTTGCACACTTTTGTGGGCGCAAAATCCCGGCTGCCGCTTGACAAGGCGCGGCGGTTTTGGTACTATAATACCGATAGAAAACGGCTAGGAACGGAAGGAGTACCCCATGACGGCGGCATAGAGAGCTTGTGGTCGGTGCAAACAGGCGCGCTCAGTGCGGGAAGGTAGTCCGGGAGCCGGTGCGGTGAAAGGCAGTAGTCGCACCCGTGTGCCGCGTTAAGGCAAGAGCGGCGCGCTTTGGCGCGCAATTTGAGTGGTACCGCGGAAGTTCAGTTCCGTCTCATTATGAGACGGGGCTTTTTTATTTTTGTAAGGAGCAAAAAAATATGGCAAAAGAGTTGGACAAACAGTACAGCCCCCAAAATGTGGAGGACCGCACCTATAAATTCTGGTGCGATCACAAGTATTTTCACGCTGAGGTGAACCCGAACAAGAAACCCTACACCATCGTGATCCCGCCGCCGAACATTACCGGCCAGCTGCACATGGGTCACGCGTTGGACGAGACTTTGCAGGATATTCTTATCCGCTGGCGCCGTATGGAGGGTTACGAGACCCTGTGGCTGCCGGGCACGGACCACGCGTCCATTGCAACGGAGGCCAAGATCGTAGAGGCCATGCGCAAAGAGGGCATCACCAAAGAGGAGATCGGCCGGGAGAAGTTCTTGGAGCGTGCCTGGGAGTGGAAAGCCCAGTACGGCGGCCGCATTGTGGAGCAGTTAAAAAAGCTTGGCTCCTCCTGCGACTGGGATCGGGAGCGTTTCACTCTGGACGAAGGATGCAGCAAGGCCGTGCGCGAGGTCTTTTGCAAGCTGTACGATAAGGGTCTGATTTACCGAGGCGAGCGCATCATTAACTGGTGCCCCCACTGCCTGACCTCGATCTCTGACGCAGAGGTGGAGTACGAGGATCAGGCCGGTCACTTCTGGCACCTGCGCTATCCCTTTAAGGACGGCAGCGGCTACCTGGAGCTGGCCACCACCCGACCGGAGACCCTGCTGGGCGATACAGCCGTGGCGGTGAACCCCAATGACGAGCGTTATAAAGATATGGTCGGCAAGACCCTGATCCTGCCCATCGTGCATAGAGAGATTCCCGTGATTGCCGATGATTATGTGGATATTGAGTTTGGTACTGGCGTGGTGAAGATCACCCCGGCTCACGACCCCAACGACTTTGAGGTGGGGCTGCGCCACAATTTAGAGGTCATCAATGTTCTGACCCCGGACGCCAAGATCGTGGATGATTATCCCAAGTACGCCGGTATGGATCGCTACGAGGCTCGTAAGGCCATTGTCGAGGACCTGGAAGCCGAGGGCGCTTTGGTGGAGATTGAGGATTACAGCCACAATGTAGGCACTTGCTACCGCTGTGGCACCACCGTGGAGCCGCGGGTTAGCAAGCAGTGGTTCGTGAAGATGGAGCCGCTGGCAAAACCGGCTGTGGAGGTGGTCAGAAACGGGGAAGTGAAGTTTGTCCCCGAGCGGTTTGACAAGACCTATTTCCACTGGATGGAGAATATTAAGGACTGGTGTATCTCTCGCCAGCTGTGGTGGGGTCATCGTATTCCCGCCTATTACTGCGACGATTGTGGTGAGGTGATGGTGTCTGCCCAGGAAGTGCATACTTGCTCTAAGTGCGGTAGCAACCATGTGCACCAGGATCCGGACACCCTGGATACCTGGTTCTCCTCTGCCTTGTGGCCGTTTTCTACCCTTGGTTATCCGGACGATACCAAGGAACTGGAGTATTTCTATCCCACGGATACGCTGGTCACCGGCTACGACATTATCTTCTTCTGGGTGGCCAGAATGATCTTCTCCGGTGTGGAGCACATGGGGCAGGTGCCCTTCCATACGGTGCTGATCCACGGCCTGGTGCGTGACGCACAGGGTCGCAAGATGAGTAAGTCCCTGGGCAACGGTATTGATCCGCTGCTGGTGATCGACCAGTACGGCGCCGATGCATTGCGCTTTACTCTGGCTACCGGCAATGCGCCGGGCAACGATATGCGCTTCTCCGACGAGAAGGTAAAGGCCTCCCGCAACTTTGCAAACAAGCTGTGGAACGCCGCCCGCTTTGTGCTGATGTATCTGGGCAATGATTACAGCTATCCGGGCCTACCGAAGGATCTGGCGATTGAGGACAAGTGGATCCTCTCCAAGGTCAATACCCTGGCTAAGGAAGTGACGGACAACCTGGAGCGGTTTGAACTGGGTATCGCCGTTGCCAAGCTGTATGATTTTATTTGGGATGTGTTCTGCGACTGGTATATTGAGATCGCCAAGATCCGCTTGCAGTCCGGCGAGGGCGCCGATACCGCCAAGGCAGTGCTGGTGTATGTGCTGACGGATATTCTGAAGCTGCTGCACCCCTTTATGCCCTTTATTACAGAAGAAATTTATCAGGCTATTCCCCACGATACGGAGTCCATTATGATCTCCAAGTGGCCGGAATATGACCCGACGCTGTCCTTTGCGGATGAGGAAGCCCAGATGGAGAAGATTATGGACGCCATTCGGGCGATCCGTAACCGCCGGGCGGAGATGAATATTCCCCCCAGCAAAAAGTCCAAGGTCTATGTGGAGACTGCCTTTTCTGATGTGTTCGCCGTAGGCAGTGAGTTTATCAAGCGGTTGGCCTATGCTTCCGATGTGGAGATCGCAGATGCCTTTGGTGACCTGGGCAACACGGTGACCATTGTTACCAACGACGCCAAGATTTATATTCCTCTGGGCGATCTGGTGGACTTTGAGGCGGAGGCCAAGCGCCTGCAAAAAGAACTGGCTGCTGCCGAGGAAAAGCTGGCCTTTATCAACAAGAAGCTGGACAACCCGAGCGTTGTGAACAAAGCACCGGAGAAAGTGGTCCAGCAAAACCGGGACGAGGCTGCCAAGCTGACGGAAAAGATCGCTAACTTGCGCTCCTCCCTGGAGAATTTGGGCAAGTAAAATGACCTACGAAGCAGCAATTCAATTGATCAAACAAAAGCAAAGCCACGGCGTGCAGCCGGGGCTTTCCCGCATGTTGGCGGCTATGGAAAAGACCGGCAATGTGCAAAACAAATTGCAGGTGATCCATGTGGCGGGCACCAACGGCAAGGGCACCGTCTGTGCCGCTGTGGCCGATGGCTTGTACCGTGCCGGGTACCGGGTGGGCGTGTTCAGCTCCCCCTGGGTCACGGACTTTCGCGAGCAGATCACCGTGGACGGCCGGATGATTCCCAAGCAGGACTTTGCGGACTGTGTAGAGGTCTTTGCGAAGGAACCGTTGACGGAATTTGAGCTGATCACCGCCGTGATGTATCTGCACTTCTACCGCAGCGGGGTGGATTACGCCGTGGTGGAGTGCGGTATGGGCGGTGCCGGAGATTGCACCAATGTGCTGGCTCACCCCACAGTGTGCGCCTTTGCCAAGGTGGCGCTGGACCATACGGCGTTTTTGGGCGATACGGTAGAGGCCATTGCCCGGGAAAAGAGCGGCATTATTAAGCCCGGTTGCCCGGTGGTGCTGTACCCCCGTATTGCCGCCAAAAAAGTATTTTTGGAGCAGTGTCGTGCGCTGCATTGCCCTGTGACGGAAGCTGCCCAGCAGGGCGACCCGATTGCGGATGACTTGGCGGTGGCCGGGGAAGTGCTGCGCCTGCTGGGAGTGGATACCACGCCGGGGCTGCCTATGTTGCCCGCCCGGCGGGAGCACTTTGGCGAAAATTTGATGCTGGACGGGGCGCACAATCCGGATGGTGCTGCGGCGCTGCTGCCCCATTTGCCCACCGATCATCCAATTACTGCCGTACTGGCGATGATGGAGGATAAGGACATTGACGGTTATCTCTGTCAGGTGCT
>ENA-OPCD01002938-OPCD01002938.1-human-gut-metagenome-genome-assembly--contig:-NODE-2938-length-11363-cov-3.018482_pt1 | contig 11363 bp, 10 predicted proteins | sample MGYA00241560_ERZ501471 | MGnify/ENA primary metagenome ERZ501471 (study PRJEB25962, sample SAMEA2042578) | human gut metagenome | biome: human gut; feature: human-associated habitat; material: faeces...
AGTTCGGGGATAAATTCATTTTCCGCGTAGAAGCGGCCAAGCTGGGCGTCATCCGCGGCATCCACCACATGATAGCAGTCGGTTTTTGCGCTGACCGCCAGATCCCGCAGATCCTGCAGCGTGATGACGCCGCCGTTGGCGTTTACTTTTCTCTGCACCTCCATGGAAAACAGTCCCTCAAAGGCGGCTTCCTGCACCTCGTCCAGCGGCGACAGCAGTGCGGCAAGGTCGTTGAGCTCGATGAGGCTGATATCCAACCCGTCCAAATAGGGCGCGAGGTACCCGAAGGCTTCGTAGTCTTCGATCTCCATGTACAACTGCTCGCCCTCGTTCAACCGCACTTTTTCCATAGCGTCCCACAGTTCCCACGGGGAGGCGGGCAAGTCCAGCTTGGCATACGCCTCGTTGTTGGGTACGTCTTCTTTCGCAAGATATACCTCGAATATCTTCTTACCCAAGGGTCATTCCTCCCATTTTCATCCCGTTCTGCTCATAGACTTTCGGGTTCGCACCGGGGACGTCCCAGCCGAACATGGAGCCCGTTTTCATGGCTTTTTCCTGCGCAGGGGTAACGCCGAGCCGCTCGTTGTTGTAGTCCGCCAGTTCACGGTTATGCGTGGGATCGTCCGTGTTCCAATCACTGTGGTAGTAGCCGATCTCACCGCGCTTGATACAGATGAGCTCGCCGGTGCCGGGGAGCGTGGAGAAGCACAACTCCGGCAGACCCTCCGCCAGCTTGGGGGAGAAAAGCTCCTGCTCCGTCTGGATGCTCCAGTCCTCATCCTGCCACAGGTGGACATACAGCTCCCGGCCGCCGTCCAGTTCGATCTCCCGCTGCTCGAAGCCCTCACCCCAGCCGTCTGAGGCTTGGCCGGAGATGTACTTCTTCAGCGCAGCCAGCTCTCCGGCCGACAGTTCGCCGCTGATCTGACACTCCGCCACGCCCCACAGCCTGCCGTGCCGCTGCTCCACATCGAAGACAACGGAATGTACCTTGTCGTTGACGCTGTCCGGTTTTCTGTACCAGTACATGATGCCTCTGACCTGTTCCTCCTGCGTGCGATTTTTGAATAAGGCGCTGCGGATCTTGTCCTCATACGATGCCAATTCGCCGCCGGTGAGCCGTTCCGCCTCCTCCGGCATATCGCCCCACTCATCCGGCTCGTAGAGTTCGGCAGTCAGGGGCATATACAGCTTCAGCATACTGCGTTCGGGCGGCAAGACGGTGAAGCTGTCCTCGCCGGGGATAAGGGCCAGAGTCCGCCCGTTGTCCCATTTCATCTGAAATTGCCCGGCGTCATCTACGCACACAAGCGTACCCTCTGTGCCGGGTGCTACCGGCGCATAGGGGTCCTCCATGGAAACCAGCCGAATGCGGGTGCCGGGCGGGTATTTTTCCCGCAGGAATTTCACCATTTTCTCGGATGTAAACATCTTTAGATCCCTCCCATTTTCTGTGTGTATTCGGATAGTGTATATGAATCTTCCTCACCGAATAAATCCAGCAAAATATCATCTGCCGCCTTGCAGACGGCAGGGTCGTCTGTCAGGACTTCGTAGCGAAACCCGGTGGTATCCCGATAGGGCAGTTCCACCCGGATGCAGTCCAGAAAAGGCTCTGCATCGTAATAGAGGATGTCATCGTCCCCGACAAATGTGGCCTTGCCAATAGGCTCTATAATGCATCACTTCCTTCTTTCGCAATACACCACCAGCCGCTGCCGCCCGCCGCTGGCGTAGGGGTGGCAGGTAATGAGCGTCAGCAGGTCACGCCCCGGCTGGATCTTGATCTTCTCCGCCTCATGGGGCTGGATGATTTGAATGTCAACCACCGTGTAGGTGAGCGTTTCCCACAGATTGGTAATCGTTACGGTATCGCCCACCTGCAAGCGGTCTATGTGCCGAAAATAATCTGCGCCATGCCACCCTCTATGCCCGGCAATGACGCAGTTGGTACTCATGCCGCCAATGGGCGCCGAGGTGTTCCCCAGCACCGCCGCCCCTGCGTCCAAATGTGCGCCGGACGCGCCCAAGTAGACCGGCATGACCAGCTCCAGCGTGGGTATCTCCAATACACCTATGATCTCGTCCTCCACGCCGCAGTCTCTCAGCAATACAGCGGGCTCCTCACAGGCCAAAGCATCGGCCAGTCCCGCCTGCCGCTCTGCATAAATGCGTTCGTTATATTCCTGCAAGTCTGTCAGCACCTCGGAGTATGGCTGTCTCGCCCCCTCCAAAAAGCCCTGTGCCGCCGCGCTCATGTCCGCTTGCAGCCTATGCCCGGAAACCACCGGCCACAGCAGAATACAAAGCCCCGCCACGGCCAGCGCCGCCGCCAACAAAACAGATTTTTTACCCACGACGTCGCCTCCTTGCAAAGAAGCAGACCCTGCCAGCCGCAGCCAACACACCAAGGCCGATGCCCAAGCCCGTGAGATAGTGCTGCGTCCACGAAGACGCAGCCTTCGGAGTTTTTCCATTTTCTACCACCAGCTCCGGCACATACGGCACCCGATGTCCCCGCACCAGCAGCCGGTGGGTGTTCACCCCAAAGGGCATACAAGTGACTAAAGTTACATAGTCCTTGTCCTCCTCGATTTGCAGCAGCGATGTGTCCGAAGGCAGTACCGTGGCGATCTGGTCCACCTCGTAGGCCAGCACCTCACCCAGCACATGGATATAGAAAACATCGCCTTTCACCAACTGGTCAATGTCTGTAAACAGCTTCGCACTGGCCATCCCGCTGTGTGCCGACAGCACCGCATGGGTGCCTGCCCCGCCCACAGGCAGGGAAGTCCCCACCACATGCCCCACGGTCCGTTCCAGCGTCTCCGCTCCCGTGCCGTGCCGCACCGGGAGATACACGCCGATCTTCGGGATGTCGATAGTACACATGGCCCCGCCTATGGCGAGTTGCTCTGCATAGACCAAGGGAGAGGCCGAAGCCCCTCCCGTACTGACCGCCGCCTCGCCCCGCAGCATAGCGTTATATTCTTTCGCCGCCCGCCGCTGGTTGGACAGCTCCGCATCGTCGGCGTCCGCAATGGCATTGACATAGACTGTCTCCACATCTGAGTGATACCGTTCATTCAGCAGTTCACCCATAAGCGGGTAGAGCAGCAGTCCCAGCGCCAGAAGCACACAGGCCACCGTCAGCAACCGCCATTTCACTGGTCGTTTCTGTTGTGCTTCCGGCCACGGGCCACAATAAACGCCGCCACGCCCAGCAGCATGCAGCCGCCCACGGTGAACATCCAAGTGCCGTAGCCGCCTGTCTTGGGCAGGTCAAAGCCAGGGTTATTGATGACCGTCAGCGGCACGATGGCATTGCCGTCCTCCATGTCCACCGCGTCGCCGTTGACGGTGCCGCTGGCCGTCAGGAGCTTTGCGCCGCAGGTCTCGCAGGCGCTCTCGCCCTCCGCAGCGGTAATGATAATTTCAATACCGTCCTTCAGCAGCACATACCCCTTGTCCGTGGCGGTCTCTGTCAGCGTGTAGGTGTCGTCCTCCAGACCGTTCACAATGATATGGCCGCTGCCATTCGGAACAAAAGTGGTTGCGTCAATTTTCTTGTCGGTAAAGCCCTTGACGTAGTACATGCCATCCCTCTGCTCGGCAATGACATACACACCATCCGTGTCGTTGCGCAGCAGGAAGCTGACATTCGTCAGGTCACCCTTGCCGTCTGAAAACTGCTTCAGCACATCTACGCCGTAGGTGTAAACATGGCAGCAGTCCTGGAGCGTATCATAGTAGCTGGTGTTGGTGCGCTTCCATGTCAGCTCCACCTCATTGGGGTTGTCGGTGTCACCCAGCTTTGCGTCGTCGGTGAGGGTGGCCGCATAGATGATCCGCATGGTGCAGTCGCTGTATCCACGCTTCACGCTGTCTGTGTAGACACTCTCGGATTCATTGATCTCCGCCAGCCCGGCCTCCGTCATGCCAATGGTCATGGCGTTGGCGGCGTCATCATAGCTGACAGAGAACTTACCTGAATCCTCGTTCCAAGCAGTGATCTGGTCGGTGCAACCGGCATCCCGGAAGAACTCGATGACCACATCATTCTTGTTGTAGCAGATCCCCTTACTCAGCGTGTCCACAAAAGTATAAGTCGTGAGGCTGGTAGCCTTGGAGGTAATGGTGGGCAGTGTGCTGATGATCTGATAGTCCACCACATCGCCCACGGAAGCGGTGGCGGTATGTGCGTAGCCATCGGCAATGTCGGTCAGGCTGCCGGTATTCTTGCCGGTGCTGTTCTTGTCCTCCCGGACGGTCTTTTCAATGTCCGGGCTGCCGGTCTGGTTCTTGGGATACACGGTCACATCATAGTTCCAGCCTTTTCCGTCGATGGTGGTCATGGGCAGAGACACGAAGAAGGGATTGCAGGTACTGGTGACATTCTCCGGCACACGGGTCTCCACCACCAGATACAGGCCCTGCTCCAGTCCACTGACCTTGCTGTGTCCGTTTGCATCCGTCTCGGGCATAGCCTTGCCGCCATTTCGGATAGCGGCCTCCAGCGCATTTTTGACGGTGGTAGCATTGTCGGCCAAAGCGACCGCCAGGGCTTTGTTCAGCTTGTCGGAGGTATAGTAGCGGATGCCGCTTTCGCTCTTGTAGGCATCTGCTGTGGTCAGGCCGATGGCCTGAAGAATGGTATCCTCGGCAAAGCCGTACAGCACGCCTACCTGACGCTGCCCGTTCACCAGTTCGTTATTCATGGCGATGTCAGCCACCCGCAGATAGGTGAACTCCACGCCCTGGATGGCGTACTGCGCCAGCTTGTCGGTAACGGCATCGTCCTGCACACCGGTGCTGACATAGGACGCCGCATCCCACGCTCCGTCTGCGCTGGCTGCCGTGATGTCGTACTTGTAAAGGGAAAGGGATGCTTTCCTGCCGGAGTCAATGGTCGGCGCTGCAAACGCCGTGCTGATAAGCCCCAAGGCCATGACCATAGCCAGGAGCAGCGCCCAAAGTCGTTTTGTTTTCTTCATCGTTCAGTTCTCCTTTTTCATCGTGGATTTTTTGCAAAAATAAACACCCATGCAGAGCATGAGTGCCGCAAACAGAATATAAATTGTTAAGCCTGTGCCTCCCGTAAAGGGCAGCGCAAAGCCCGCATTGTTGCAGGCGGTAATGGTGATGTCGTGGCTGCTTGCGTCCAGCGCCCCCACGAACAACGGCTCCGCCAGCAGCGTCATTCCCTCCGCCGCCTGCACCTCCGTTACCCTGTAGTAAGTGCTGCCGTCTGCTGTCAGGTTTTCCCAGCAAACGGAGCCGTCCGCATCCGTTTCCGCCGTGCTCACCTCCTGCCAGTTCACCTGATCCGCAGAGGATTCCAGCAGAAACCGGATCCCAGACAGAGGATCACCCTCGGCATCCACCTTCTTCACCGCGATCCTGCCGGGGATGGCGGCGGTCTTGATTTTAAGGTAAGCCGTCACCGGATCCCGGACGCTGGCAGAGTAGGTGACCACATCCTGAATACCGGCAGGCGATCCCCACACGCCATCGCCCCACACCACCATACCGGCGCTGGTGGTGCCATCTTTGGTAGCGGTGATGGTGATGGCATCTGAAATGGGCTTTTCCGCTGAGACCGTCAGCACATCTCCGTTCTTGCTGAAGGTCAGGTCGGCATCCTCACAGCTGAAGCTGTACCTTCCCAGTATTCCATTGGTGTCGGTGATGCTGCCGGTAAACTTGCTGCCGTCCCAAGTCAGCTCCAGCGTCTCTGCATTGGTGGCGGTAGAAGTGCAGAAGCTGGGCCGCTTGCTGTGAGTCTGCACGGAGTCCACAATGGAATCATAGTAGCTGAGGATCTTGCTTCGCAGGGGATGGGTAGCGTCCACCCGCTCCAAGGCCTCGTCATAGCCTATAGATTTCACGTCAATATGGTGGAAACTGCTGTCCCGTTCACCTGCCACCACCTCCCAAATGAGGACTTGCGTGGCATAGGCCCAGGCCATCTTTTCCGCCGTACTCTCTACATCTGCCCACCAGCCGCCGCCAATGGTGCCGTGGTAGCCGTAGCTCATAATGCGGCCAATCAGCCGCTGCACCTCACGGGGCGTAAGGGGATGCCCGTCAGGCAGAGTCAGGTGATCCCACCATGTATCGTCATGATCGGTGAGAGAATCGTAGTTTTTCTGTGGTGCGCCGGGTTCGATGCAGTAAGCTACCTCGCCCTGCCAGGAGTCCAGACACCGGAACTGCGTGTAGCTTGTGGCCGATACCCGGTAGCCAAAGCGCAGATTCAGCACGCCGTGGCCCCAGTTGCCGCTGGATTTCAGGGTGTCATCTGACAGAGGGAAATTCCAGATGTACACCTGTTTGGATGCGGCGAAGACTGTGGTAGGCAGCAGGCATAGGCATAGCACCAGCGCCAGCAGGAAAGCCGTCCCGCACTTGATGATTCGTTTCAAAATAGACCTCCCGTTCTTAAATTTGAATATAAGAAAAGGGCTCTCGACGAGAGCCTTTCCTCTATATACAGCTTCCGTTATCCACGTCCGATGAACAGCTCATACTGCCCGTCTCCGACCTGTTCCGTCCATATCCACACAGCGGTGCAGCCTTCCTGATCCTTATAGTACGCCAGATCATCCCGGATATAGGCGGCCAGAACATCTTCCGTCTTGCTACTGCAGCGGATGGGCGTGTCCCATGTGCCGGCAGCCGCAGGATCCAGCACCAGACCGATGCTCACGGCATAGTCCTTGGCGTAGGCCAGCCAGTAGTCCATGTTAAAAGATTTCTCCTCCGGCTGGGGAGTTGCCTCATCCGTCATAGGTTTGGACGGGTCGGAGTCTATGGGTGGAGCCTCGGGCGGCACAGTCTCGGCAGGCAGCACCTGTACCGGAGGATCTTCCGACGCAGGCGTTGTTTCTCTGGCAGAGGAAGTGATTTTCTTTTCTCCCGACGGCTCCGTATCGATAAGGCCGGGGCGTTCTGCCTCATCTTGTGTTACGACCTCCGAAGGGTTTGCGTTTCCATTTTGCGCCGCTGCGGCTCTGGAAACATCGGCAGATGTTGTTTGCGGTGGATCTTCTCCTGCGGTTTTTGCGGATACTCCGGTCCCGCCGCAGCCTACAAGGAGCAGTACGCTTAGCATACCCGCTATGATTTGCAGTTTTTTCATTTTGTACCTCCAGTTTTTATTTTTCCGTCCTGTGCCGGTACACAACACAACTACCACAGGATCGCCCACAAGTCAACGGAAATCTGCGCAGCTGCCATAGAAAACTGGAAGCCCTCTGGCACGACCTCCATTCCAACTCATACCATGCCGCCCATTTCCATGTGGGATGTTTCTTTCTGCGCCATGTTCTGCCGCTGCACATCCAGATCATAGGCCGTACAGTAGCAGTTATAATCGCCCGGAGACGGATTGCAGCGCAGGCAGTAGCGGTAATGCTCGGTTTCCACGATGTAGCCGTAGTTCTGTGTCCAGCCGCCGCTGATTTTCCCGCCGTGTTCATAGCAGAAACGCTCCATAGCGAAGCGGTTTTTCAGCATACTCTCCCTCAGCGTGTCCACGACCTCCTGCAGCTCCGCCTTGAACGCGGGGCTGTTCAGCTCCTCCGGGCCGCGGGGCCACCAGGTATGCCAGAACTCGTTGCCACTGCGCCCGAAGTCCATGCGGACATGACCAACGGTACCCAGCCGCTTATCTTCTTCGGGGTGCGGGGTATAAAATAAGCCCGCCTCCTCCGGGCGGGCAGGTCGGATATGAAATTTCGTGTTCTCCGCGGGATAGGGGAGCTGATGCGCCTCGCAGAACTCACGGAGCGTCATGTTGCCTTCATCGAGAAAACCGAGCTCATCCCGCACATCCAGCCGCCCGGACTTAGGCATCGCCAGCTTTTCCGGCATCAGCACCGAGCCTGCGTGGTTGACCACAACATTTTCTTCCATGTAGCACAGCTCACCGGGATCATCGTCAGAGCCGCGAATGTCATAGCAGTACCAGCCCTTCGGCACGGTATCACGGGCAATACGCCCGTTGGTGAACAGCGCGGGCTTATCAAATACTTCAATGTGTTGGAATTTCTCTGTTCTTGCGTTTACAGCCATTCGGTGTTCCTTCCTTTCATTTTTGGTAACGGCAAACATACTACACATCTGCCGCAAAGTCTACTGAAACATTTGCTGCCCCTGCGTCTGCTCCGGGAAGGGCGGGTCCAAGCGGCGCAGCAAGCCGAACTCTGTTTTTGTCACGCAGTCATTTTCCATGCAGTCCTGACCGTATTTCTCAAAATCCATGTAGCCATCCAATTCATAGATGGCTTCATCGTCCAGCCCCAGCGTTTCCTGCAATCGCTGCTGACCGTAACCGTAGGCACCTTCTACGATGCGCTGGTAGTTGTCCAGATTTCGCAGCAGCTCACAGGCACGGTGCAGGGTTTCCGGATTCTCGGCCTCCAGCACGGCGGCGTAGGTCAGGAGCATCCCATCCTTTTGCCAGATGTCCTCCAAGGCTTCTGCAAAATCGTTGTAATCCTCCACGGCGGGGCAATCCGTATCACGGATCAGCTCGCCGATGTAAGGCACCTTGAAGCGAATATCACAGAGTATGGCATCCGCAAAAACATCAATATCGAGGTAAGCCTTCACAGCATCGAGGTATTCCTCGTCGGCGGGGAGGACGAGGGTGTAGTCGGGCTTTCCATCGACACGCAGCGTCATGCGGAGCATTTCATCCCTGCTCTCATCCCGCCAAGGCTCTGCCGGCGAAAGATAGCTGCGGTCGATCCCCATATCCGGCGTCAGCAAGCTGCGGGCGTTGGGAACAAAGGCGCTGTACCGGGCGTAGTTATATCCCTGTGGGTCAACAAGGAAACCGTCCTTTCCCTCCGCGTCGAGGACGAGCAGACAGTGCCTGGCATCATCATCGTGTCGGACAGCGTTTTTGTTCTCTGCGATGAAATCATAGTCAGCCAGCAGTGCGCGGCTGAACAGCCGGAACCGTGGGCTTGGCAGCTCGATGACCTTATCCACGGCACAGGGGTCTGCCTCGCACCCGGTCTGCTTACACTTCAGTTCCGCTCGAATGATCATCGTGAAAGCCCTCCCATCTCCATGTGGCTGCTCTGGCTGCCGTTCATCACTTCCTCCATGCTGATATAGCCCTTATAGGCGATGTAACCCCGGTCGGTGAACATCCCGTCCTCCGTATTCATGCGCTCCGTGCCGTACTTTTCATAGTCATAAAAAGCGTCGAGGTTTTCGTCATACTCAAAGCGGCCGGACTGCTGGATCATGTACTTGCCGTATTCCTGCGGCGTATGCGCACCGGGAGCGAGGTCAAAGAGGTCAAGGCTTTCCGCAAGGTTTTTAATCTGTGCCGCAGACTTTGGCTTTGCCAACATGACCACGGCACCCAGCTTTTCCATATCCGCTTTTGACAACCCATCCGTTGCCGTTGCCAGTTCGTTGAGGTCAGAGAGAGTTTCGTACTCCATATCCAGAAGGACATCCACCTCATTGGGGAGCTGGCTGTCCTCCAGCCGCAGGCGGACATCGGCGGGATCTGTGATGCCCCCGCGAAGGAGGGCGCGGTCGATCTCCTCCTGCACCATGGGGAGGAACAGCCATGTGATGTGCTCCGTGTCCTCCGGCTCACTTTTGGAGGTCACCGCAACGGTGATGGCGTTCGGCTCATAGTAGTAGCAGGGGAAGAACCGGCCGTCGTAGACCTGCTCCAGCTTCATGCCGTTGTCGTAGACCACGCCGTAGGGCGTGATCGTGCCGCCGCCGCTTTCGATGAGCTGCCGCGCGGTTTCCTTGCCGTCCAGCGCGTTCAGCTCATCCACGCTTGCGCTGCCGCCGTGCAGGTTCATGTAGTGGTCGCGGCCGATGGCGGCGAGGTCGGAAAAGTCGGTGATGACCGTAGCCTGCTGGCAGCAGAGGGTCAGGTTGATGAGATCCTTTAACTCGAACAGCTCCAGCTTGTGGGCCATCGCCTGAAACTGTGCGGCTTCGCCGGTGTCGAAGCTGTCCAGCCGCTTGGCGAGGTAGTTCAGCTCCTCCACATTGACCGTGAGCATTTCCACTCGCTTGAGAACGGTGTAGAAGCTGTCGATCTTCTCCACCTTGCAGTCGGCTTTGACCGCGTCACCGATTTCCAACGCCTCCAGCAGCTCCATGCAGTGTGCGTGCTGGTCGCGGGGAATAGGAAACGGAATGGTCGCCACGCCGTATTCCGGGTGATGCGGATTGCCAAGCACCGCTTGTATCATCATGTTTCGTCAACTCCTTTTTCCAAATTCAAAACCGCATCTCCGTATTTGGCCATCAGTAGTGCGCCAGTGATCAGGTGGAACGCCTCATCTGTGACCAATTCCGGAGACGCAAGGTCTGCGAGAGTGATATTACAGCAGCCGACCGCAATGGCCTTCGCCGCCTGGTAGACGCTGTATAGCTCCGGCTCGATTCCTCCGAGCCGGACGCTTTGGAAGTCAAAGCCGTCATTCCCGCATTTCCAGACCATCCTGCGCCAAAGGCTCTCGTATGCCGTGAGCAGGAAGAGGGCCGCTTTGTTCCGGTCGGACAAACGCCAGCAGCGCTCTCGCCAATGTGTCCATCTTCGCCGGTGGGCATCGGACAGGAAGAATTGGAAGAATTGAGGTTTCCTCTCTCTGAATTGCTGATGCATCCTTTTTCGAAACTGCGGCCCCATAGAGGGGGTGAAGCAGTCCCACATGAATGCATTCAGCTCCAGCACACCTGCCTCGATCCGCTCCTCCAGGCAGGTACATTCACATAGGCGGCACGGATGCTTGCGGACATAGTTCTGGCAGTATTCGCACGCCACATCTTCGGGCGTGTAACGAAATGGGCTGCGGTATATTCCACCACCTCTGGGCTTTTGACCGGGTTGAGACATCATCAACTGCTCCAACGCCTGCAGCGGCGTGTCTCGCATGAAATAGTACGGCATAAGCGAACTCCTCTCTGAAATGAAAAAAGGGCCGGAATCTTATTGTTAAGACTCCGGCCCGTACCGTTTGATATTACATTATCTGTTCCTGCGCGACTTGTTCCAAGGCTTCTTCCTGCTGCCGGATCCGCTCATCCAAATCCGGCACACACTCCTCAATCTGCTGCTGAACACTGCGGATCATTTTTTCCTGCTCTCCCGTGAGTTCAAAAAAATCTCCGTCTACAGAGTCCGCACAGCAGCGATAAATCTCAGTCATCTGCTCTGGGGTGAAAAGCTGTTCCTTTTGAATCAGCCCGGAGCGGATGGCAAAGTCCTGTTTGGCTCCTGCATAGTTCTCCATGAAATAGTGCCCATGACATACGCCTGTGTGCCCATAGGCCCAATCCCATGTGACGAAGTGGACTCCGTGTTTGCT
>ENA-OPCD01002940-OPCD01002940.1-human-gut-metagenome-genome-assembly--contig:-NODE-2940-length-11358-cov-2.820667_pt1 | contig 11358 bp, 8 predicted proteins | sample MGYA00241560_ERZ501471 | MGnify/ENA primary metagenome ERZ501471 (study PRJEB25962, sample SAMEA2042578) | human gut metagenome | biome: human gut; feature: human-associated habitat; material: faeces...
GGAACCCGCAGGGAAAAGGGACGGCTGTCCGGCGTCCGCACATCTAAAAAGGTGGTCTCCTCCACCGTGTCTCCGGAGGTATCCAGTACCGTAGCCAGAGTATAAAATTCCGACGTGAACCGGGTCCCCGTTCCCAGCAGATAGATGACCGCTGAGGCCGCCGCCGAAGCTATGACCACAGAAATTCCGTAGTACCGGCTCAGGTCCTTCTTTTTCAGATACAGGTAAAGCCCCGGCCCTGCCGCCAGGATATAGACGGCTGTCACTGCCATATAAAGCGGGATCCTGGGCAGCCGGTCCACACTGCCGGTGCTCACCAGGCTCTGGGCGCTCCAGTAGTCGTCGTTCCTTCCATAGGAGCTGTAATAGTAAAGCTGGGAGACAGCCTCCTGGCCCAGGGTCTTTGTCAGGATCTCCGCCGCATAGCCAGGGTTCTTCCCGGCAAATTCACGGATCTCCCCCAGATCATAGGAAAAAAATCCCATTTTTCCCTTCCCGCGCCGGATCACCGTTAAAAGAGGGATATCGTCTCCTTCCATGACCACTCTTCCGCCGGGCACAGAAAGCTCAGCGCACATCAGCTCCACCTGGGCATCCTCCGGGGAATCCTGGGCGTATTCCACCCCCAGGCCCACTTTCTTTTTTTCATATCCCCGGATCCGGACTCCGCCCAGATCTTCGGAAAATCCCCTCAGGACCTTCTCTGCTTCCTGGCCTGTGCCCAGCAGGAGAGTCCCGCCCCGTTCCACCCACTGAAGGATGGCTGTCCTCTGGTCCTCGGTGAGACTTTCCGTAGAAAAGCCGTTGATCAGAAGGATATCCAGAAGCTCCAGTCCCCTGGCGTCGGAGGGCAGGGCCTTCTGGTCCAGGAGGATCAGCCTGGAATCCACCATGCCGTATTCCAGGTGGACGCAGTCAAAGTATGAGAGCTCCTCTTCCTCTCCTGCCAGGCCTCCGATCAGCAGCCTACCCATGTCCCGGGACACATCAAAGGAAAGAGAACAGGAATCCACCTCTCTTCCCCCCTGGTCGCAGAGGGCCACATGGATCCCGCTGCTCTTCTGCCCCAGGGGGATATAGATCTCCTTTTTTTCCGTCTCCGCCAGCTTCACAGAAACCGGGAAGCTGTACTGATAGACCTCATCGCTGTTATCCGGCGTGCTCTCCAGGGTCTTTACGTTCACCGTACCGTTAAAGGGCGTCTCCGACTGGCCGTAAAAAGTAATAACAAGGGGGATATGGCTCCCAAACTTTCCCATATCCCCATAGACTGTGGAAACCTCCATGGATACCGGCGCTCCGTCTCCCGCCCATGCCGGGCTTCCTGGAAGCAGGAGCGCAAAAACCAGTGCAAGGAACACCCTGACGCTTCTTTTTCCCATATGATTCATCCTATCGCTCTGAAATTTTCTCTGTTCACATCAAAATCGATCTTCAGCTTTACCTGGAACACCGTACCGTTTAAGTCGCTGGTGACGGAAATGGTCCCTCCATGCATATCCACGATATTTTTTACAATGGCCAGCCCCAGGCCCGTTCCTCCCGTGGCTGTGGATCGTGACTGCTCCACCCGGTAAAATTTATTGAAGATCAGATGCAGCTCTCCCTCCGGGATCACATAGCCGAAGTTTACCACAGAAACGGATACCACTTCCTCCTCTGCCTCGATCTTTACCAGTACCTTCTTTCCCTCGGCCCCGTATTTGATGGCATTGTTGATCAGGTTGTCAAACAGCCGGGCCAGGAGATTTCCATCGGCGGTGATCTCCAGGGACGGCACATTGCTGGTCAGCTCATAGGTAAGCCCCTTATCGGCAAAGCTGGGATAAAACTCCTCCAGAAGCTGTCCCAGGAGCTTTACGATGTCCACCCGGCCCACGTGCATGGCAATCTTGCCGCAGTTCATCTTCGTAAAGCCGAATAAGTCCTCGATGAGCTTTTCCAGGCGCTTGGCCTTTGTATAGGCGATGTCGATGTATTTCTGCCGCATCTCCTCCTCCATGGGCATGCCCCTGGAAAGCAGCTCCAGGTAGCCGATGATGGAGGTCAGCGGCGTCTTAATATCGTGGGATACGTTGGTGATCAGGTCTGCCTTTAAGCGCTCGCTTTTTACCTGCTCGGCCAGAGCCGTTTCCAGACCGTCGCTGATGCGGTTTAAGCCCTCAGCCAGCTGCGCCTCCAGGCTGGAAAACTGGGAAACGTCCACCTTGTAGCTGGTCTCTCCGGAAGCCAGCTTGTCGATGGCCTGGTGGAGCTTATCGGTCTGGACTGCGTTGCGGTACAGGAAATAGAATACGACCAGATTGCCCACCACCCAGAAGGAGAGACCGGCCAGGAAGGGAACAGAGGTAAACCCGCTCCCATCGCTCTGGATGAGGTAAAATGCCCCCAGGGTGATCGTAAACACATTGGCCGCCAGATAAAGCGCAAAGCTTAAGGTCAGACGGTATTTGAAGGTGCTTTCGGAAAGGGTCTCCGTCAGATCATGGAGGAGGCTGTTGGTCCAGAGGCTTTCTGCCTTATAACGGCGGACCAGGCTGAAAAAGGTCAGGATCCCAACCATATACAGGCTTCCGAACATCATGAGACGGCTGGCGCGGTCCCAGTAGCCTTCCGTCACCAGAAGGTGAAGGAGCTTTGATGCCAGAGGGGCCAGAAAGGCGGCGCTTATGTAAGCGGCAAAGGCCATTAACAGAAGCATCAGATCCGTTTTGATCTTATCAAAGGGATAAAGGACCACGGACCGGTCCCCAAGAGCCGGATGGCCCGAGGCAAACATAAGGAAAACAAAGGTCAGAAGGCAGCCGGCCAGGCCGATGGAGGCCAGGTAGAGCCCGTTTACGAAGGTCTTCCTGGAGCTGTTGTACTGGGTATATGCATGGGCATAGTCGTCCAGGGCCTTGTAGGTGGTGTCCAGGCCGATGACCACATAGTTGTTGGAGCTGTTGTAGGGATTGGCCTTGGCCATGAGGGCCGGAACACTGGGGAAGGTGGAATTAAAGTTCGTCCTTACGGCCAGGTCATTGGAATCCCCGGAATAATAGATATATTTTCCCATGGCCATCATGTCGTTGATGGTCATTTCCGGCGCATTGGTGTGGATTTCATAGATGGCGTCATTTTTGGAATAAAAAGCCACACGGAAATAAAAGTTGGTGAAATCCGACATGAGCCGGGAATATATGGAGTAATAGGAAGAGAACCGCTTCAGGATCTCATAGGTCAGCTCCGGCAGGGTGGCAAAGGACTGGTCGGGTCCCGTCAGCTCCTCCTCGGACTGATAGCAGCGCCAGCGCACATAATACTGCTCCTCATCCTCTGCGCTGAGGTTTTCGGGCCCGCCCTTTAAGGCATAGTTGTCGGCCTCATCCATATAATAGCCCAGGGACTTTCCGTATAGGATGATGTCGTTGAGGGTATAGCTCTTGTCTCCGCCGGGGCCGGAAGAGACGTCCAGGACCATTTTATTGTAGTCCACCTCTCCATTGGTCTCAAAAAGCTCCTGGTACTGGATATAGTCGAAAATACTGGCGATGTCGGCCTGCACCTTCTTATTAAAATCCGGAGACTGGTCGAAGGTCTCATCCTCGATCCAGTCCAGTCCGCGGCCGTAGTTGCTGTTCAGATACATGAACCCGACTCCGGTGAGCGCGATCAGGGCAAAGATAAAGTGCAGAAAACCGGAAAAACGCTTCAGAAAAAAACTCGGTGTATTCTGGTTCATCTGGATTCTCCTTACTGTTTCTCGATCTTATAGCCCACGCCCCAGACCACCTTTAAGTAGCGGGGTTCCTTGGGGTTGATCTCAATTTTTTCGCGGATATGGCGGATGTGGACGGCTACGGTATTGTCGGCGCCGATGGCATCCTCATTCCAGATCTTTTCGTAGATCTGGTCAATGGAGAATACCTTTCCGGCATTCTTTACAAGGAGCAGCAGGATGTTATACTCAATGGGCGTGAGCTTGATGGGCTCGCCGTCCACCGTCACCTCTTTATTTTCATCATTGATCATGAGACCGCCGCACTTATAGACCTGGGAGCTGTTCTGCTGGTTCAGGTTTCCAAGCTGGGTGTAGCGGCGGAGCTGGGATTTGACCCGGGCCACCAGCTCCAGGGGATTAAAGGGCTTTGTGATATAGTCGTCCGCCCCGATGTTTAAGCCCAGGATCTTATCGGTATCCTCGGATTTGGCCGACAGGATGATAATGGGGATGCTGCTGGTCTCGCGTACCTTTAAGGTGGTGCGGATCCCGTCCAATCCCGGCATCATCACATCCACGATCATCAGGTTCACCTCGTGGTCCTCCAGGTATTCCAGGGCCTCGTAGCCGTCATAGGCCTTGATGACCTCAAAGCCCTCTCCCGTAAGATAAATATTAATAGCTTCAACAATCTGTTTATCGTCATCGCATACAAGAATCGTCTGCATAAGTTCCCTCCTTTAAAGTTTTATCCAGGTAAAAATACGTTCACCACATCCAGTATAACATAAAAATGCGGTGAACGTATTAAAAATTCCTGTCAATTAATTAAAACGGAAAACAGCGGTTCCGTAAGCCGGAAGCGGGTAGGCAAAGGAATAGGGCTGGCCGTCGCATTCAGATTTTACGGAGCGTTTTGAGAAGGCATGCTCCCCGCGCTTATAGAGGCCGTGCTCATTGTCCAGGATCAGCGTATAGGTTCCTGATTTGGGAACGCCCACCCGGTAATCGTCCCGGGCCATGGGAGTGAAGTTGATGACGAACAGGAGGTTCTTTTTCCCTGTTTCATCCCGGCGGATGAAACTGAAGATGCTCCGGTCGCCGTCGTTGGCGTTGATCCACTGGAAGCCGTTCCAATCGCTGTCCAGCCGGTAAAGGGCCGGATATTTCTGGTAGATATGGAGCAGGTCGCTGTAATATTTTAGCAGGTCCCTGTGCTGGGGCTCCTCTGCCAGATACCAGTCCAGGGCTGTTTTTTCGTCCCACTCATGGTACTGGCCGAAATCCTGGCCCATGAATAAGAGCTTTTTGCCCGGATGGCCCATCATGAAGGTATAGCCGGCCTTCAGGTTCGCAAATTTATCGTCCGGGAAGCCGGGCATTTTATTGATCATGGAGCATTTTAAATGGACCACCTCGTCATGGGACAGGGTCAGGATGTAGTTTTCACTGGTGGCATAGGTGATCCCGAAGGTCATCTTGTTATGGTTGAATTTTCGGAAATATGGATCCAATTTCATATATTCCAGAAAGTCATGCATCCATCCCATATTCCACTTGAAGGTAAAGCCCAGGCCGCCCTCCTCCGGTGCCTTTGTGACGCCGGGCCATGCGGTGGATTCCTCGGCGATCATGATGGCTCCGGTCATATGGCCTGTAAGGACGCTGTTCAAATGGCGGAAGAATTCGATGGCCTCCAGATTTTTATTTTCTCCGTACTGGTTGGGGACCCAGTTCCCGTCGCTGCGCCCGTAGTCCAGATACAGCATGGAGGCCACGGCGTCCACCCGGAGCCCGTCCACATGGAAATTCTCTACCCAGTAAAGGGCGTTGGCGATCAGGAAGTTTTTCACCTCGTTTTTCCCGTAATCAAAGACCTTTGTTCCCCAGTCGGGATGCTCGCCTTTTCTGGGATCTGCGTACTCATAAAGCGGTTCCCCGTCAAAATCCGCCAGGCCATGGGCGTCTTTTGGAAAATGGGCCGGGACCCAGTCTAAGATCACGCCGATCCCCTTTTTGTGGAGATAATTGACGAAGTACATGAAATCCCTGGGACCTCCATAGCGGGAGGTGGGAGCGTAGTAGCCGGTCACCTGGTAGCCCCAGGAGCCGTCGTAGGGATGCTCCGCGATGCCCATGAGCTCCACATGGGTGTAGCCCATTTTTACCACATAGTCGGCCAGCTCGTGGGCCGCCTCCTTATATGTATAATAGCCCTCCTTTTCCGGCCGGCTGGCCTTTCTCCAGGAGCCCAGATGGACCTCATAAATGGCCATGGGAGCTTTTTCCGGCTCTGTGTGCTTCCGCTTCTCCATCCATTTCTCATCGCTCCAGGAAAAGCCGGAGATATCGGTGGTGATGGAGGCGGTTCCTGGCCGGAACTCGGCGCTGAATGCATAGGGATCCGCTTTAAAAAGGATCTTGTCATCCTTTGTGGTGATGGCAAATTTATAAAGCTCGCCAGTTCCAAGGTCTGGTATGAAGGCTTCGTAGATGCCGGAATCCTCCAGGGGCTTCATGGGAGACGCCTCCGGATCCCATCCATTGAAGTCCCCAACGACGCCCACAGACTTCGCATGGGGCGCCCAGACGGCAAAGTACATACCCGGCTTTCCGCCATAGGTGCGGGGATGGGCCCCCAGCTTTTCAAAGATCTTATAGTGGGTACCCTGACCGAACAGGTAGCGGTCCAGTTCTGTAATGAAGCCGGTACCGGCCGGTCTTCCGGCCTTTTTTGCTGTGGTTTTACTGCTTTTTCCTGAATTTTTCATACTCTTATGCCTCCCGAAGTTTAAAGATCGCGCCGCCTGACGGCGGAAGGGTCACAGAAAGCCTTCCGTTTTCCACCGGTATAGAAGGAGCTTCCCCGTCCAGAAGGTTTATGGCCTGGGACGCCGGGAACGGGACCGGTATGGAAAGGGCTGCGGGCTGGCTGTCATTGTTGACTGCCGAAAGGATCATTGTATTTTCTCCCAGCCGGCCAAACGCATACTGGCGGTTGGTCAGAAGAAGTTCTTTATACGTTCCGTCATGGAGCTCCGGATTATCCCGGTGGATCCGGGCCAGGGCGGCGATATGGTCCGTGATGGGGCCGGTCTTCTGTTCCATATCCTTTAAGGAAAGGGCAGGGCGGAGCGCCTCGTCAGATTCCCGGGTGCGCGCTCCCTGGATCCCCCATTCGCTTCCGTAGTACACGGACGGGATCCCGGGAAGGGTGAATAAAAGCTGGTATACGGGGAACAGGTGGTCTGGTTCCCGCAGCTTGCTGGCGATCCTGTCCTCGTCGTGGTTATCCGTAAAGGTATACAGAGCCCTTCCCACAGATTCCAGCCGCTTCACATTGTGGGCGATCTCAAAATAGTTATGGTCGTTGTGACCGGAGTAAAGAGCCTTATGGAGCTCATAATTGGTAACAGAGTGAAGCATTTCTCCATTGACCCATCTGCCGTATTCTCCGTGGATCACCTCGCCCATGAGCCAGAAATCTTCCTTCATGGAGGCGGTGCGGCTGCGCAGCTCCTTCATGAAGGCAAAATCTAAAACATTGGCGCAGTCCAGGCGGAGGCCATCAATGTGGAAGGTATCGATCCAGAATTTTACGGTATCCATCAGATACTCTCTGACCGCCGGGTTCTGCAGGTTCAGGCACGGGAGCTCATAGTGGCCCTGCCATGCCTCGTATCCGAAGGAATCGCCCATGGGGCTTCCCCAGCCGAAGTTTACTCCGCGGTACCAGTCCTTATAGGGAGAGGCTTCTTTCTTTTCCTGGATATCGCGGAAGGCGGGAAATTCCCGTCCAGTGTGATTGAACACGGCGTCAACTGCCACACGGATCCCATGCTGGTGGCACTGGTCCACGAAATTTTTAAAATCCTCATTTGTCCCCAGCCTCCGGTCCACCAGGTGCAGATCCCTGGTGTCATAGCCGTGGCCTGTGGATTCAAAGACCGGACCGATATAAAGGGCAGTGCAGCCCAGATCCCGTATGTGGGGGATCCATTGGAGCAGCTCATCAAAACGGCGGGCTGCAGAGGCTTCATGATTCGTCTTAGGAGCTCCCAGGAGCCCCAAAGGGTAGATGTGATAAAAAACTGCTTTCTGATACCAGGGCTTCATAGCCGGTCAGACCTCCTGTAATTCCCGCTTTTTAAGGCTCTGGAGAAGGAACTGGTAGCGGAGCTGAGCTGCGTTCAGTTCATAGATGTAGCAGTCGATCAGCGCAGGGTCCACCACCTGCTCAAACTGGTTCTGGGCGGAAAGGATCGCAGTCTGGCTGGCCATGATCTGCTTTTTCAGCTCCAGAAGCTCCTTCGTCCGTTCCTTGTTTGGCGCGGATTTTTTATTTATGAATCGCATACTTCCATTTTCCTTTCTTCTGGCATTGGTCTTTTCCAGTATCCGGCCTCCCGGCAGCCTGCAGCTTCGTTTGCTGGAGGTCGTTTTTTCAGGTGTCCGGAGGCTTCGGAGCTCCCGGCTCCTGACTGGTCTGACTTCCTGTGCTACGCGGCGCGTTCCGGAGCAATACAAAGGTCAATGGTAGTATTGTCTTTTTATGGGGGAGATATTCATTTACTGGAATTCTGCTGCAGCGCCTCGTTTAATCTGAGAAGCCGGTCGATGGCGGACTGGCTGGTCAGATGGTAATAATTGCAGACGCCGCGTTTTTCCACAGCGATCAGCCCCGAATCCTTCAGGATCTTCAGATGATGGGAGACAGCCGGACGGGAAAGACTGGTTTTTTCTGTGATCTCTTTCACGTTGAGACCCGGAGCGCGGCGTTTTTCGGATACGCTGCGGCCGCCTTTCTGTTCCGTCTCCAGGGATCTGCGGTCCTCCTCCACCTCATAAAGCTGCTGGATGATGGCTAGGCGGGTACTGTCGCCCAGGGCGATGAAAAGGGGGATACACTCCCTGAATGAAGTTTTTAACCGGCTTTCATCCGGCGTATATTCTCTGTCGTCCGGTTCCTGCGGCATAGGATGGCCCTCCTGTCTGTGTGTTCTGATTCCATTGGTTTAAAAATATAAACTAAATATATTCTAGCATTTTTTGAAAGGTACGTCAATGTTTTGGATAAAACTTAGTAAAGTTATTATTTTGTATGAAATTTTTTTGTAGAATATTGCTGAAAATATAGAGGGCGATTTTACGGTTTTGAAATTGACTTTTTTTCCTGTTTGGCCGATAATAGGAGCACATTCAGAAATGAGCTTCTTCATTTCCAGATCATTTCCAACCGGGCGTCCGCCCGGGACAGGACCGGCAGTTTCGCCGGAAGCCCCAGGATCGGGGCAGGATTCCAGAAAACAACAAAAATAAAGATGGGAGGTGTCTGCCCTTGGCAGTTTTATTTGTCGTACTGCTTTCAGCCGCTGTGACGGACTGAAGGTATGGGAAGGTGTTCCACTGGCAGATCCTTCTGGGGCTGGCAGGCGGGATTGTGGGAGCCATATGGGGAGCCGGGACCGGCGGAGATGTGTTTATATTGCTGGCGGGACTGGCGGCCCGGGTCATTGGTACATGTGCTGTATTTTATACCCTGTTTTTATGCAGGATGCTGGGAGCCGGGGACATTAAGCTGATGGCTCTCTGTACAGGTCTTCTGGGTATGGGGCCGGGGCTCCTGGTGATCTTCACCGGGCTTTTTCTGGCCGCCCTCCGGGCGGCGGGGATGATCTGGCAGCAGGGCTCGCTGTGGATGCGGATGGAGCGGATCGGAACCTTTATCATCCGCTCCGGAAGGGAGGGGAAGCTCCTGGAATATCCGGGAAGGGAGGATAAACGGAATATCCTGCGGCTGGGTCCCTGGCTGTTCCTGGGATATTGTATATGGCTGGCTGGAAGATATCTCTGAGGAGGTGAGGGAAGATGAAAAAGATCATGGCAGTTTACGACGAGGATCCGTTTTATGCGGAACGGCTTTCTGATTATATCAACCGGAGGGAGGACGGGATCTTTTCCGCCCGGGCCTTTACATCCAGGAAGCGGCTGGAGGAGTTTGCCAGGGACCATGGGATCGATGTGCTCCTTACGGGAACGCTGTCCGAAGGAGGCTTTCCAGGCCTCCCGTCGGTCCAGCGGATCCTTCTCACAGAGGAGGAAGTCCGGGCAGGGGAGGGAGGCGGGCATGGGATCTATAAATACCAGTCCGGCGACGATATCCTGCGGGAGGTGATGGCGGCCTACTGTGAAACGCCGGAAGGGAAAACGGATTTTCCGGGGCTTCCGGCTTCGGGGAAACGGATCATCGGCGTGTATTCCCCGGTGGGAAGATGCGGAAAAACGTCCCTGGCCCTGGCAATGGGCCAGCTTCTGGCCAGAGAGGAAAAGCTGCTGTTCATTACGCTAGATACGTTTACCGGTTTTTCCGGCCTTCTGGACGAGCAGTGGAAGCGGGATCTTTCGGATCTGATCTATTATTATAAGCAGGGCCGGTTCCACGGCCTTCAGCTTAATTCGGTCATTTACTATCTGGGAGATATGGCCTGGCTGCCTCCGATCCGTTTTCCGGATGATTATAACCAGATTACTTCAGAGGAAATGGCGGATTTTCTGTTAAAGATCCTGGAGGAGGGAGGATATGGGACCCTGGTCCTGGATATTGGGAACTATGGGAGACAGGTTCTGCCGCTTCTGGAGATCTGCCAGGCGGTCTATATGCCCATCCGGGAAGATGCCGTTTCCAGGGCCAAGCTCCAGGAGTTTGAGCAGTATGTGGAAAAAAGCGGGAAAAAAACGGTGGCAGGAAAATTCCACAAGATCCATGTTCCCATGGTCACAGGCATGAAGCGGATGGAGCATTTTCCGCAGGAGCTTTTGTGGGGGGATCTGGGAGATTTCGTCCGGGGGATGTTAAAGGGGCAGAGGGGAATATGGGAGAGCTGATACGGGATCTGAAACGGGAGCTGCGGGAGGAGATCCTCCAGGGAATGTCCTATGAGCGCCAGATGACGGATGAGGAGCTGGCCCAGGTCATCGACGGGAAGATCCTGGAGCAGATGGAGCGGGAGCCCATGGCTCTCAGGGACAGGCTGAGGCTTCAGAAGGAGCTGTTCGATTCCTTCCGGAGGCTGGATATCCTGCAGGAGCTGGTGGACGACCCGGGAATCACGGAGATCATGGTCAACGGCCCGGAGGAGGTGTTTGTGGAGACAGAAGGGAGGATCCGGAGATGGGAAAAATCCTTTGAATCCCGGGAACAGCTTCTGGAACTGATCCGGCAGATCGTCAGCCGGGTCAACCGGACGGTCAATACGGCGTCCCCCATTGTGGATGCCAGGCTGGAGGACGGTTCAAGGGTCCATGTGGTCCTGGAGCCGGTGGCGTTGAACGGACCGATCCTCACGATCCGGAAATTCCCGGATCCGATCACCATGGACCGGCTCCTGGAATACGGGAGCGTCACAAAGGAGGCGGCGGCCCTTTTAAAGACCCTGGCGGCGGCCCGCTACAATATTTTTGTAAGCGGAGGCACGGGAGCGGGAAAGACGACCTTTATTAAAGAACTGATCGCGAAAGTTTTTCAGGGTGAGAAGGTAGTCCTGATTGAAAACGAATTTGGTGAAATCGGTATTGATGGTGGTTTTCTGAAGGAAGCCGGAATCCAGATCCGCGAAATGAATTCAGGATGTATCTGCTGCTCACTGGTTGGTGAT
>ENA-OPCD01002951-OPCD01002951.1-human-gut-metagenome-genome-assembly--contig:-NODE-2951-length-11327-cov-2.315561_pt1 | contig 11327 bp, 9 predicted proteins | sample MGYA00241560_ERZ501471 | MGnify/ENA primary metagenome ERZ501471 (study PRJEB25962, sample SAMEA2042578) | human gut metagenome | biome: human gut; feature: human-associated habitat; material: faeces...
TTTCAATTCACCAAAAAATGTAAAAAAAGCGGAGTCACAGAGTTATGCGCTGTGGCTTCGTTTTTTTGTCTGCAATTTTACAATGTTCTTTATTTAGAATTGCAGGACGGACCGTTTTTCAGATTATTTTGTATGCATAAAAATCCGTGGAACAGGAATCTTAAATAAAGTCAAAAATATGATTATGAGAAACCGGAGGAATTGCGATGCAGAATAATATGGAACTCGGATACGAGATGTTTTGTTATCAGTGTGAGCAGACAGCAAATGGGAAAGGCTGTACGAAACAAGGTGTGTGCGGAAAAACCCCGGAAGTAGCCAATTTGCAGGATCTGCTCATTTTTCAGTTAAAGGGAATCAGCTGTTATGGTGACATCCTTCTGAAAAAAGGGATGCGGCCGGAGAAACGTGTGGTGTCCTTTATAGAGAACTGCCTGTTTACGACATTGACCAATGTAAATTTTGACCCGGAAGTGCATGTGAAACTTTTACAGGAAGCACAGAAGATTAAGGATGAACTGCGGCAGCAGACCGGTGGCACCGGAACGGAAAATATTTATATGGCGTACCGGCTGCCGGAGACAAAGAGTGAGATGCTGCGCACGTCACAGATTGCCGGTATTATGTATGACCAGAATCTGGATGAAGATATCCGTTCTCTTCGTCAGCTGGTGATCTATGGTCTGAAAGGGATCAGTGCCTATGGACACCAGGCACGGGAACTGGGATATTACAGTGATACGGTGGATGATTTTTATATTCAGGGACTGGCGGCAGTCACCGACGATCAGCTGACGGTGGAAGAACTGATCCAGCTGGCGATGAAGACAGGAACTATGGCATTGGAGATCATGCAGAAACTGGACGAGGCAAACACAACAGTTTACGGTAACCCATCGCCGCATGCCGTACCGATGACGTTGAAGGCAGGGCCGTTTATCATTGTTTCCGGACATGATTTTCATGATCTGGAGATGTTGCTTGCGCAGAGCCAGGGGACCGGTGTCAATATTTATACCCACGGAGAAATGCTGCCGGGGCATGGTTACGAGGGGTTGAAAAAATATCCGCATCTGGTGGGAAACTTCGGTGGTGCATGGCAGGAGCAGCAGAAGCAGTTCGACAATATTCCGGGCTGCATTCTAATGACGACAAACTGTCTGATGAAACCGCGGGACAGTTATAAAGACCGGATATACAGCACAAACGTGGTTGGATGGGATGGTGTGAAATATATTCCCAGAAAGGAAAACGGGGAAAAAAATTTCAGCGAGATCATTCAGCAGGCATTGGCGCTTGGCGGATATGATACAGATCGGGATGTACGTCCGACAGAACCTTCTGACTGTCCGGAGTATCAGCAGGTGGACGAACTTCTGACTGGTTTTGCCCATGAGGCTACACTGAGCCATGCGGGAGAAATCGTGCAGGCCGTGAAGGACGGACAGATCCGCCACTTTTTTCTTATCGGCGGCTGTGACGGTGCCCGGCCGGGACGAAACTATTTTACCAAATTTGCACAGCTGGTGCCGGAGGACTGTGTAATCTTGACCCTGGCATGTGGAAAATACCGGTTTAACAAATTGGATTTCGGAACCGTAGCGGGGCTGCCGCGTCTGCTGGATGTGGGACAGTGTAACGATGCATATTCGGCAGTGCGCATTGCGACGGCACTGGCAGATGTCTTTGACACGGATGTCAACAGCCTTCCGCTGTCCATGATCCTGTCCTGGTATGAACAGAAAGCTGTGGCGGTATTGCTTGCACTGCTGAGTCTCGGCATCAAAAATATTTATTTGGGACCGATCCTTCCGGCGTTTTTAAGCCCGAATGTGGTGCAGTATCTGGTGGATACGTTCCAGCTGCATCTGATCAGCAATGCGGAGGACGATATCAAAACCTGTCTGAAGCAGGAAATATAAAAGCTGGCTATGATGAAGTAGGATACGGAGAGCGCATAAGTAAAAACCGACAAAAGAAGATTTCATTTCTATTACTTCAAATCTATGTTAAACTAACAGTGTTTGAACACAGAATAAGCATTCCAATGTTTCGAGTGCATTCTTGAATTAATTATAGATGATGGAGGAAGCGCAAAATGGAATATGAGATCGAGACAGCGCATGGAAGGCTGTTTTGCAGAAGGGAAGGCAGTGGTCCTATCCTTCTGCTCATACATGGAGTAGCCTGTGACAGTGAATTTTTCCGGGAGACATCGAAACTTCTGGCAGAAACGTTTACCGTGATCAGTTATGACCGGCGGGGATACAGCCGGAGCATTGCGGCAGAGGGAGAGAACGATTTTTCTGTCTGGGCGCATGCGGAAGATGCGGCAGAGATCGTTCGGTTGGAGCAGAAACGGAAGGCTGAAGACGGGCAGTGCCCGGTAGAAACAGGATTGCAGAGTGACGGATGTAGTGCAGCCCCGAGCAAGGGAGAAGAAAATCAGATTAATGAATGTTGTACAGGTAAGAGCAATGGAAAAGCAGACCAGAGCACGGGTGTGTTTGTAGCTGGCTGCAGTGCCGGTGGTGCGGTGGCAGCAGCTCTGGCAACGAAATACCCCGAACTGGTGCGGCAGGTATTTTTGCATGAACCTCTGATGCGCGGAAGCGGAGAATTGGCAGCGGAACAGGATGCTTTCTGGGAGAAGCTGCGAAAGGGCACCGAGAAGCATCGGATCATCACCTGCATGATGCATTTTGTGAATGCCATGGGGGGTATGAACCGGGAGAAAGAAGGACAGTCCATGGAGCAGCAGAGCCGCAATCTGAAAAATCTGGAACTGTTTCTGGAAAAAGAAATGGACAGCTTTTCCGGATTGAAATTGGACGATTTTGATATATCCGTTCCGGTAACGGTGGCATGTGGTTCCGATGACAGAATGGGAATGTTTCATCGTTCGGCGCATCAGGCGGCAGAAGCAAAAGGCTGGAAGTATCTGACAGTTCCGGGATACCATAATTTTGCTTCTGATGAACCGGAAGCTTTTGCAAAATGTCTTACAGAGGTGTTTGAGGATGAGCATTGATTCTGAGAAGAATAAATTGATATAGTAAATGGAGGAAAAGCAGCATGTGTACAGCAGCAGTTTACCGAACAAAAGATACGTATTTTGGCAGAACACTGGATTACGAATTTTCCTATGGGGATGAAGTGACCATCACTCCCAGGAACTATCCGTTGAAGTTTCGTCATATAGGAGCCATTGAGAAAAATTATGCGATCCTTGGAATGGCGCATGTAGTCGGGGATTATCCGCTTTATTATGATGCGATCAATGAAAAAGGGCTGGGTATGGCAGGACTGAATTTTGTTGGAAATGCAGTATATCAGGAACTGTCAAATGAAAAGAAAAATGTGGCACAGTATGAATTTGTTCTGTGGATTTTGCGTCAGTGTGCCACGGTGCAGGAAGCGAAAGACTGTCTGGTGCAGATGCAGCTGGTGGGGACTCCGTTTCATGAAAGTCTTCCGACGGCGCAGCTTCACTGGATGATCGCAGATGCGAAAGATTGTATCGTGGTGGAGTGCATGGCAGATGGCTTGCATGTGTATGACAATCCGGCAGAGGTGCTGACCAATAATCCGCCATTTCCACAGCAGATGTTTTTGCTGAACCAATATATGCATTTGTCTCCAAGCCAGCCGGAAAATCATTTTTCAGATAAGCTGGATCTGCAGGCATATAGCCGTGGCATGGGTGCACTGGGACTTCCCGGGGATCTGTCTTCTAGTTCTCGCTTTGCACGGGTGGCATTTACACGACTGCATTCCATATCCGATGATTCGGAAAGCGGAAGTGTCAGCCAGTTTTTCCACATTTTAGGTTCCGTGGATCAACAGCGTGGATGCTGTGAAGTGTCGGAAGGAAAATACGAGATTACCCTGTATACTTCCTGCTGTAATCTGAATCGTGGGATTTATTATTATACAACCTATGAAAATCACCGGATTTCCGCAGTTGATATGCATAAGGAAAATCTGGATGCTGCCGGGTTGATTCGTTATACGCCAGTCACAGGGGAACAGATTTACCGGCAGAATTAAAAAACAAAGAGTGTGAACGCATAATAAGCAATCCCCCGCTTCAAGTGTGTGGAGCACTAAGCGGTGGGTAAGGGGGATGCTTATGTCAGTGGGAGTTAAAAGCTCCCACTGACAGGTCGCAAAGCGACTGCGTTCATGAGCAAGTAGCGAAAGCGGATTGCGAATGTCCGCTTTACCTACCATATTTTTGAAGATTATGCTAAAATAGGGAATAAATCAGACAAATATTGAAAAAATCATAAGATTACAAAGTAATTCTTCGAAATGGAATAAAGATTTTGCACGAAGGATACAGGAGTATAAATGAAAATATGGCAAATATAATAGAAATAACAGATTTTGAAGCACCGGAACTGGATGTGTATGCACGTTACTCGGAGGTTCAGTTACTGCGGATCCATGAACCGAAACTGGGGATTTTTATCGCAGAAAGTCCAAAGGTGATCGAACGGGCGCTGGATGCGGGTTATGAGCCGATCTCCATGCTGGTGGAGCACAGACACATTGAGACACAGGCGAAAGGGCTGATTACACGATGCGGAGATATTCCGGTCTATACAGCAGAATATGAAGTGCTGACGAAGCTGACCGGCTTTGCACTGACCAGAGGAATGCTTTGTGCTATGAAACGACGTGTGCTGCCGACGGTTGCAGAGGTATGTCAGAAAGCCCATCGCATCGCAGTGCTGGAAAATGTCGTAAACCCTACCAATGTGGGAGCAATTTTTCGTTCGGCGGCGGCACTTCATATGGATGCGGTGCTGCTGACTCCGGGATGCAGCAATCCCCTGTACCGCCGGGCGATGCGCGTGAGTATGGGAACAGTATTTCAGGTGCCGTGGACGATCTTTCCGGAGAAAGAAAAGTGGCCGGAGGACGGTATGGCATGTCTGCAGAAACTGGGATTTAAGACCGCAGCCATGGCATTGCGGGATGATTCCGTCAGTATCGATGATGCCGGGCTGATGGCAGAGGACAAACTGGCAGTCGTGCTTGGCACGGAGGGGGACGGTCTGGGTGGAACTACCATTGCGGACTGTGATTACACCGTAAAGATTCCCATGGCACATGGTGTGGATTCCCTGAATGTAGCAGCAGCCAGTGCAGTGGCATTCTGGCAGCTGGGAAACAGAACATAATTTGGGGTTATGAAGATGATAAAAACAGCTACAAGCAGACAGCAATAACAATGAATCACGATCTGCAAAGCATACATAACATACATAAAATTCGTGGTTCCGTAAGGAGGGTACATACAGATGAAACGTAAAAAATTAGCAGCTTTCGGGCTTGTGATCGCTTTGACAGCAAGCAGCAGTTCCGCCGCTTTTGCAGCAGCTGTCCCGGCGGCTTCCAATATGGAAACTACTGCTGTACAGCAGATGGATCAGGCGGAAGAGACAGATACCGATATTCTGAGTGACAGCGAGGCAGTCGAGTTGCAGCAGGAGATCGCTTCTTATTCCAATGATGGAATTTTACTGACAGCGGCAGCACCGTCCACCATTGGTGGTGTGGCTACTACCGATATTATAAATGCAGCCAAAGTAATGATCCGTAAATATGAGGGTAGTTACAGCTCTGTGAATGCGAACGACAACGGAGCACTTTCCATCGGAAAGATGCAGTGGCATGCAGATCGCGCGAAAAGCCTTCTGCGGATTATTATTTCCGGAGATGCTGCAAGTGCACAGGCGATCCTTGGCGATGCACTGTACAACGAGATTCTCAGTGATGCAAGCTGGAGCAAACGGATCCTGACGACTGACGAGGCAAAAAAGATGCAGACACTGCTTGCCACCACGCAGAGTCAGTTGGCGCAGGATGTGCAGGAAAATACCGATGTGACAGGGTATGTCAACGACATTTACAATCGCGTTATCCGTAATGCGGCAGCTGTTGTTTATCTGGCAGATGTTGAAAATCAGAGTGGTTCCGGTGGTGTGAAGACGATTTTATCCTATGCAAAGAATTTTGGAAATCTCGGAGATCTGACGCTGAATGAGATACATATTACTACCGTATGCTATGCATATACGAACCGAAACAGCTGGCTCAGTCAGTCAGATTCCAACCGGAAAAGTTATATTACGAGAAGGATCAATGCATATACCGATGCTTCCGGTCTCGGCTGGACATACTGTAACGCAGGGGATTACCGTCGGCTTCACCGGCTGCCAACAAGATCGGAATCCAGTGGCTGCAGAATGCGCTGAATCAGTATCAGAACGCAGGCCTTTCTCTGGATGGAAGCTATGGACCGGCGACGAAGGCTGCGGTCAGGGCATTTCAGCAGAATACCGGATTATCTGTGGATGGAGATGCAGGCGTGGATACGATTCGTGAGCTGATCCGCAGACTGTATTTTAATAAGGCAATCTACGGACGTTCTGAAATCATCGGTAATACCGTTACCGGTCTGGTCCAGGATACAGACGGCAGATGGGTTTATAAGGTAAATGATAAAATTGACACGACTTACACCGGACTGGCTTCAAATGAATATGGCTGGTGGTACATTTTAAACGGTGTGCTGGACTTCAGCTACAACGGTTTTGGGCGGAATGGAGACAGCTGGTGGTACTGCCGTGACGGTCAGGTGCATTTTGACGATACCGATGTGATCGAGGGAACGGTAAACGGTACATATGGCTGGTGGAAAGTAGTGAACAGCCAGGTTATTTTTGATAATGATGTATGTGCAAATGTGTATGGCTGGTGGAAGATTACAGACGGAAAAGTAGATTTTGGTTATACGGGTCTGGCACAAAATGTTGGCGGCTGGTGGTATATCCGGAATGGCGCAGTAGATTTTGATAAAAACAGCGTGCTGGAAGGAACGGTAAACGGAGATACTGCATGGTGGAATGTCCGTGGCGGCCAGGTCATCTTCCGGAGTACCGTGGCAGACAATGAAATGGGCTGGTGGCGGATCGAAAATGGAAAAGTCAACTTTGGCTACAACGGAATCGCCCAGAATGATTTTGGCTGGTGGTACATCCGGAACGGTCAGGTAGATTTTGGCTATACCGGAACGGTAACAGACGGTAACAGAACTTATCAGGTAGTCAACGGAAATGTCAACCGGCAGTAGCAGATAAAGAGAGAAAAGGAAAAGTGAAGCGATGCTATTTCAGGAACAGATAAAAACGGTAAAACAGGCGGCGCCGGAACTGGCAGCCACCACAAATGAGCAGCGGAATGCAGCTCTGGCAGCGGTGCGGACAGCACTGCAGCAGCATCAGGAAGAGATTTTTGAGGCAAACCGGCAGGATATGGAGCAGGCGGAGGCAGATGGTGTCTCCGGTCCGGTCCGGAAACGGTTAAAATTTGATGAAGGAAAACTGCGGGATGTGATGGCAGGTATTTCAGATCTGACCGGTATGGAAGATCCGCTGTTTCAGACACAGTTTGCCCGTGAACTGGATGAGGGTCTGGTACTGAAACGTGTCACCTGTCCCATCGGTGTCATCGGTGTGATTTTTGAGGCGCGTCCGGATGCGCTGGTACAGATTTCCGCATTGTGTATCAAGAGCGGAAACTGTGCGATCTTAAAAGGGGGAAGTGAAGCTCTGCGCACGAATAGAACGCTGTTTGATATTATCCACCGTGCTGTGATCAACGCAGGACTTCCGGCAGATTGTATGATGCAGCTGGAGGCCCGTTCTGAGATCAACGAACTCCTGGAATGTCATGATTCAGTGGATCTGCTGATTCCGCGTGGCTCCAATGCTTTTGTGCAGTATATTATGAACCATACCAAGATTCCTGTAATGGGACATGCAGATGGCATTTGTCATATTTATGTGGATAAGGAGGCGGATCTGGCGAAAGCAGTTCCGATCATTGTGGATGCCAAGACGCAGTATGTGTCTGCCTGCAATACCGTGGAGACAATTCTCATTCACGAGGATGTCCGGGAGCAGTTGCTGCCAATGCTGAAGGCGGCGCTGGATGCAAAACAGGTGGAATTGCGCGGCACAAAAGAGATTGCAGCTGTGGTAGACTGTGTGCCGGCTACGGAGATGGATGACAGGACCGAGTATCTGGACTACATTCTTTCTGCAAAAACAGTGAAGAGTGTGGAGGAAGCCATTGTGCATATCAATCGCTTCGGCTCTCATCATACAGACTGTATCATCACTGAAAATCCACAGACCGCAGAGCATTTTATGAATCTCGTGGATTCTGCCGGGGTATATCAGAACTGTTCCACGCGTTTTGCGGACGGATACCGTTATGGATTTGGTGCAGAGGTGGGGATCAGCACAGGAAAACTTCATGCCCGGGGTCCGGTGGGACTGGAAGGTCTGGTCAGCTACAAATATAAACTGTATGGAAGTGGACAGATCGTGGCAGATTATGCATCCGGTGAAAAGCAGTTTCATTTTAAAAACCTTTAATTTTGTATAAAACATGCATAAAAAATGCATAAACGTATATTTTTAATCGCAAAAATACAGAAAGTATAAGGAAAGACTGAAAAAAAATACATAAATAAGTTATTTTTATGCATAATAACCATTGCATTCTCTTCTCATTGCAACTATAATAAACGCTAGTAAACATTTCAGATAGGATTGTATAGAGGAGAGAAAATATGAAAGCAAAGAAAATCGTATCGCTGCTTCTGGCAGCTGCAATGACAGTTTCCATGGCAGCCTGTGGGGGTAGCAATCAGACAAGTGCATCAAAGAACAACAGCAACAATGCAGCGGGGGATGCTGCAGACGAAGATGCAACGGAGAGTGGAGTATCCGAGGGAACTTCCGAAGATGAAGCGGAAGATCTCGCAGATATCATTCCGGAAGAGACAGTTACTCTCGATGTATTCGATCAGTTAGCAAACTATTCCGGTGAGCAGATCGGATGGTTTGGTCAGATCATGTTAGACAAATTCAATGTAAAATTAAATATCATCCCGGATTCTGACGGTGTATATGAGACACGTATGGAGTCAGGAAACCTTGGAGATCTGGTTCTCTGGGGAAATGATTCTGATGAGTATCAGCAGGCAGTCAGCAAGGGAATGCTCTTTGACTGGAACGAGGATGATATCTTAAGCGATTACGGTCCATACATCAAACAGAACATGCCATATGCATTAGAGAAAAATGCAAATCTTTCCGGCGGTACTGTTTATGGATTCGGATTTGATGTTGCAAGGGATGCGACAGCACGTCAGGATTTCATGTATACCTGGGATTTAAGATGGGATCTTTACAAAGAGTTAGGATATCCTGAGATCAAGACTTTAGACGATATGGTAGATGTTTTAGGTCAGATGAAAGAGATCTGCCCGACCGATGATAACGGAAAAACAACTTATGGTGTTTCCTTATTCAACGACTGGGACGGAAACCTTGTAATGTTCGTAAAATCAACAGCAACTGCTTATTATGGATATGATGAATTTGGTTTTGGTCTGTATGATCCAGAGGAGCAGGTATTCCATCCAGCATTAGAGGAAAATGGACCTTACCTCACATGCTTAAAATTCTATAACAACCTGTATCAGAAAGGACTACTTGATCCTGACTCCCAGACACAGGGATATGACGGTATGCAGGAAGATTACCAGAACGGTGGAGCATTCTTAAATGTGTTCAACTTCTTAGGTTCTACTTTCTACAACTCAGATTCACATGCACAGGAAGGCAAAGCAATGTATCCTTGCCCACCGGAAGATGCAACCCCGATCTGCTATGGTCAGAATATCTACGGTGGAAACCGTATCTGGTCTATCGGTGCTAAGACAGAGTATCCGGAATTGTGTATGGCTATCTTAAACTGGTTATCTACTCCGGAAGGACGCATGACTGCTGAGTATGGTCCAAAGGATGTCTGCTGGTACTATGATGAAAATGGAAAAACGCAGTTTACAGATTTAGGACGTGCAGCTAAGACAGATATCAGCACACAGATGTCTGATGGTTACAGCGGAACATTTGATGATGGTTCCTTTAAAATGAACAATACAACGTGGGCGATTGATTCCTTAAATCCTGATTCAAACGGTGAGACATTCAACTATCGTAAATGGGAAAGTTTTGCAACAGATGCAAATTCTGACATTGAGCAGGATTGGAGAGATAAGACCGGTTTTGCAACAGCAGATGAGTACATGGGATCAAGACCTTACAAACTTTCTCTTGGTACAACATACTCTGAGTCTACAAAATCTGATGAGTTAACTGTATTATGGACACAGGTTGCTGAGTGCATCAAGACAAATTCATGGAAAGCAATCTATGCTAAGACAGATGCTGAATACGACCAGATCGTTGCAGACATGATCTCCCAGGCAAAAGACTACGGCTATGACGAGTGTATCGCATTCCAGGAGAATGAGGCATCACTTAGAAAAGCAGCTGAGAACGAAGTAAAAGGGACCATCAAATAATTGTATCACAAATGAATGACAGACCAGAGCAGAAGATCCGGACATTCCGTCCGGATCGCCCCGGTCTGTTTTCATCATACTGGATATCTGGAGTAAAATCCTGTATGATGAAAGCAGATCAGAGGTATGAAATAAAATGAGAGATAAGAAAAGTGCATGGGAAGCACTTTGAGATTGGAGGAAAACAAATGAAAAAAGTATCAAAACAGATGAGTATGGAAATTAGTGGGGGACATACTGTTGTGGCATATCCTAGAAATGGACCTGATAATGAATATGAGGCAAGCAAACCAGGAGTTGCTGGGTGGGTAAGAAAATGTCCTGCGAAAGGCCATACGACATGCCATGAGTATAGTGGACTAACATATGATCCAAAATATGGTGGAAATGGAAGAGTCTATGTATGTCGTAGTAAAGGTTGTAACTAGATAGAAGGGATAATTAGTTTAATAAATAAAATTTTTGACTCTTATAACAAATATTGCAGTAGCCTTACTGCAATATTTGTTGTTTGAGATATTATAATCGGGTACATGATTTGAGATAATGAAGAAAGCTACCCACAAGTTTATGGGGATCATACAGATGAAAATGTTTGGGAATGATTATGTAAAGCAACACGATACCAGAGACTGTGCAGCAGCATGTATGGCATCTGTCTGTAATCTATATGGTTTACATATTTCACTACTTCATATGCGAGAACTTTTGAAAATAGATAAAAATGGAACAAGCATGTATGCGTTGATGGAAGTTGCAAACAAAGTTGGATTTTCATGTGAGGTATTGCAGGGAAATTGGCAGGAATTTTCTGGTGAGATACTAGAAAGAAAAATATGTTTACCGGCTATTTGTCATATGCATATAGACGGAT
>ENA-OPCD01002958-OPCD01002958.1-human-gut-metagenome-genome-assembly--contig:-NODE-2958-length-11310-cov-3.845047_pt1 | contig 11310 bp, 10 predicted proteins | sample MGYA00241560_ERZ501471 | MGnify/ENA primary metagenome ERZ501471 (study PRJEB25962, sample SAMEA2042578) | human gut metagenome | biome: human gut; feature: human-associated habitat; material: faeces...
CCACTGCTTATTGCTTTTCGCAACCTCCGCAGGGGACTTACTTGATTCGGTTAAAGTTACTATTTATTTAAATTTCGTATACAGAAAAAAGCAGCCCACAGACCATGTATGAAGGAAATCTGTGAGCCACCTTTTCTTTTCATCTTAGATGATGTTTATCTTTTTTTATCTTTGAAACAATAAAGAAGAAATCGTACGGTTTTTACTTTTGTAAAACTGAAATGCATTATTTAATAAACTTAACTTCCGGATAAATAGCCTGCTTAGCGGCTTCTTTTCTCTCATTGAAGATAACCTTGTTTTCTTCAAACAGGTTGCGGCCCTGTGCATCGATAGATACGATCAGTGGACCAAATTCTTTTACCTTGTTGCACCATAAGGTCTCAGGCATTCCAAGCTCATCCCAGTGATGTTCTACGATCTTCTCAACCTCTGTTGCAGCTACTACTGCACAGCCAGCCGGGAATACACAGTGGATCGCACCAAATTCTTTGCATGCACGCTCTGTATTCGGTCCCATTCCGCCTTTTCCAACGATTACTCTTACACCTGTAAGCTTAGTAAATTCATACTCAAATTTCTCCATACGCATGGAGGTTGTCGGTCCAACGGAAACCATTTCATAGTCATCTTCTGTTCCCTCAATTTTACGAACGATTGGGCCAGCGTGGAAAATTGCTTTGTCCTTGATATCATATGGAAGTTCTCTTCCATACTCAACCAGACGGCGATGTGCCACATCACGGCAGGTCATCAGCTCTCCGTCCAGCCATACAATATCACCGATTTTGATGTCAGCCAGGTCTTCTTCACTGATTGGTGTAATAAGAACTTTTTTATCTCCTCTGATTTCGATCATGTTTTTTCCCTCCGATTATGCGTTGAATTTCCATGTGGAATGTGTATCACAGGTTACTGTAAGGTCAGAATTTACGGTCAGGTGACCACGGCGGTGTGACCAGCAGCCTACATTTACTGCTACACCGATTGTAGACGGATGACGGGCTGTATTCTCGATATTAACACCCATTACAGAATATTTTCCGCCCATTCCCTGCGGTCCAAGGCCGATTGCATTGATTCCGTCTTCCAGAAGCTTCTCCATTTTTGCTGCATTTGCATTGTCATTGTGAGAACCGATCGGACGCATAAGTGCTTTCTTGGAGTTGAGGGCTGCTGTCTCTACAGATGTTCCTACACCTACACCCACAAGAAGCGGAGGACAAGCATTCAGTCCGTAAGTTGTCATCTGATCAAGAACAAAATCGGTAACGCCTTCATATCCTGCACCTGGCATAAGTACCATTGCTTTTCCCGGAAGAGTACATCCGCCTCCTGCCATGTATGCGTAAATCTCACATTTATCACTGTTTGGAACGATGTCCCACCATACAGTCGGAGTTCCTTTTCCAACGTTTTTCTTGGTGTTGTACTCGTCGAAAGTTTCTACAGAGTTATGTCTTAATGGTGCTGCAAAAGTAGCCTGTACAACAGCTTCTTTCAAAAGGGCTTCCAGCTCGTTGATGTACGGGAAATTAGTTCCGCATTTCAGCCAGAACTGAAGAACTCCTGTGTCCTGACAGCTTGGACGATTCAGTTCTACAGCCAGTCCCTGATTCTTAGTCATTGTCTCATAAAGTACTTTTGGAAGTGCTTCGCTTTCCTGAGAACCAAGCTCTTCCAGTTTTGTTACTACGTCGTCCGGTAATTTTTTTCCAATATGGGCAACAAAATCTGCTACCATGTCTGTTAATACTTTAACTCCATTTTCCTTAGTCATGATTTACCTCCTGATCATTCAATGGTTTAGGGTTGTTTGGCTTTTAATTTTGGGTTATTTATCTAAAGCAGCATGTTTTCTGCTTTATTTCTATTGATACATTTACATTAAGCGGAAAATCTTCCGTCTCATATGGTTTATCCTCTCACGGATAGAACGGGAACAGAACAGGCAAAAGGATCATACAGATCACGAAGGATACCAGAATCAACGGTAAACCTGATTTCACGTAATCCTTGAATTTATATCCTCCAAGTCCTACTACCATAGTGTTTGCAGGCATTCCAATCGGTGTTGCATATGCACAGGAGCCTGCGATAACAGTTGCGATAACAACAGCTCTCGGATCCGCACCAAGGTTGTTTGCCAGAGAAACTGCAATTGGGATCATCAGTGCGGTTGTGGCTGTGTTTGACATGAAGTTTGTCAGTGCACAGGTTACAATGAATATTACCAGAAGAAGCACGATCGGGTTCGGGTCTGCACCCAGAAGTCCTACGATCTTATCTGCTATCAGTTCACCGGCACCTGTTGTGTCCAGGGCTTTGGCAAGTGTAAGAGATCCTCCAAAAAGGAATACTACTTTCAGATCAATGGAAGCCAGTGCTTCTTTTTCTGAAAGAACTCCAACCAGCACCAGAATGATTGCTCCGATGCATGCAGAAATCTCAATGCTGACTCCGATCTGTTTCTCAAAAATCATTGCAAGAATCACAAGTATCAGAACTACCAGTGAAACAGTCTGTTTCCATTTCGGTACATCACTGAAATCTTTCTGTTTTTCAACAGTTGCCCCTACAGCCCCTTTTCCATCCGGAAGAAATCTGTATCCAATGAAAACGAAGTAGATAATTCCTACCAGAAGCATCGGGACTCCCACCGGTGCATACATAAAAAAGCTTGTGGAAAGCCCCATTTCCTGAAGTGCGTTTACACCCATCAGGTTTCCGGGTGCGCCAATGATGGAAAGGTTTCCGCCAAGTGCTGCTGCAAATACCAGTGGCATGAGCAGGCGGCTTCTGGAATATCCGGATTCGTCTGCAATTCCACAGACAACTGGGATCAATACTGCTGCGGTCCCTGTATTTGACAGGAATCCTGACATGACTCCTACGATCACCATAATGGCAACCATCAGGATTTTTTCATTTTTTGCAAATCTGGTCACCACCCCACCAATCTTGTTTGCCATGCCGGTTTCAAAAAGTGCCTGTCCTACTACAAACATTCCAACGCACAGAATCACGTTGCTGTTTACATATCCGCTGAATGTCTGGGAAGCGTCCAGAACCCCGGTCACATTTAATCCGATTGCTACAATTGTAGCGGTAAGCCCCAGTGGAATCTTTTCTAATATAAAGCTGACAATCGCAAATATCAGAAATAAAATTGTTATTGTCGATGCTGACATTTTTCACCCTCCCTGTAAAGAATTGTGAATCGGCCGTTCTCTTTATTTGATATCTGTATTGTAAATCAGGTATATTCATTTGTCTATTTAATGAATTTTAACTTGCCATAAATAAAATTTATAGTATACTTTAAGCAAAAGGAAGTTATTGAATTCATCTGATCATTCATCAGTGGTGAATTTATTTTAAGTAGAAAAAAGAAATATTTTTGACGATTTTGAATTTATGACGGAAAGCAGCTTCGACGAAAGGAGAATTTTTATGACCTTAAATCAGTTGAAATATTTTTGTGAAACATGCAGATGCCACAGCATCACCGCTGCTGCAAATCAGCTGTTTGTGACGCAACCGGCCATTTCACTGGCTATCCGAGAACTGGAGGCTGAATTTGGCATCACACTTTTTACACGATTCAACAACCGGCTCACCCTGACGGAAGACGGCGCACTGTTTTATAAGAAAGCTGACTACATTCTGCAGTACTGCAAAGATATGCAATTTGAATTGAACGGCAGCCGGATTCAGCAAAATCCGATCCACGTCGGCATTCCTCCGGTGCTCAGCAGTTTTTTCTTTCCGGGACTCATTGATGCTTACCGTTCCAAATATCCAGATGCTCTTGTATCCCTGGAGGAATATGGTTCTGTACGTGCCTGCGATCTGGTTCTGGAAGATAAACTGGATCTGGCTCTCGTCAATATGGAAATGTATAACATCGACCAGCTGAACAGCCATGTACTTATTCACGACCAGCTTGTGTTCTGTGTATCCCCGGAACACCCACTGGCAAATCATACTTCTATCAAAGCTGCTGATCTGGATCATCAGAATGTTATTTTGTTTAATAAAGATTCTGTACAGAATGCCATTTTACGCACCCGCTTTGATTTCGGAAATGTCCATCCGAATATTATCATGCAGGGAAACCAGCTCTATACCATGATTAATTTTATTCGCTCCGGGACAGTGGGATGTTTTCTTTATAGCTGCATTACCGCAGGACTGCCGAAATACAAGGCCATACCTATGGAGCCGCCAATGAAAACGGATATTGGTATTGTATGGAAAAAAGGACGCTATCTGACGACGCAGATGCAAAATTTTATTACGTTTGTGAAAAAATATTATGATGCATAAATACAAAAAGCTTTCTGACAGAACCTATCATTCAATCATGATTTTTCTGGTCAGAAAGCTTTTTTAATTAACGATTTCTCTTGTTTTTATAAGGATAAACTCTGGGCAGAGACTCTCTCTGCCCCCAATCCTAGTTACCCGGATAAGTAATGACAGACTCTACGTCGTAACCTTTCAGTTTCTCACGACCGTTTAATCCAGCCAGCTCCATCAGGAATAATACTTTGACAACTTCTCCGCCAAGGCTCTCGATCAGTTTGATGGCAGCCTCGATTGTTCCGCCTGTTGCGATGAGTAAAATGTTTTTTCTGTCTGACATGCTGCATTTCTCCTATTGTCACTGATCTGCATATTCATTTTCATTTAAATTTTCTGAATAAATCAGTCTTTTTTAGTATAATCCTTCAATCAGGCAAGTAGCTCACGAATATCTGCAAGAAGCATATCTACGTTTTCCTCTTTCGTTGCCCAGCAGGTACAAAAACGGACTGCACTGTGTGTCTCATCCATACGCTCCTGATAAGCAAAACTATATTTCTTTTTCAGTTCCGCAAGCACAGCATCCGGCAGAATTGGAAACTGCTGATTAGTCGGAGAATCAATATAGAATTTCACTCCCATTTTTGTTAATTCGTCCTTTAACTTTTCCGCTAATCGCGCTGCATGTGCGGAAATATCAAAATACCGGTTTTCCTCAAACAAGGTCAGAAACTGGATTCCAAGCAGTCTGCCTTTCGCCAGCATACCGCCACGCTGCTTGATATTGTAACGGAAGTCTTTTTTCAGTTCCTCATTGCGGATCACAACTGCCTCCCCAAAAAGCGCTCCCACTTTTGTTCCGCCGATATAGAACACGTCTGTGTTGGCTGTGATATCAGAAAGTGTCAGGTCATTTTCCTTGCACATCAGTCCATAGCCAAGTCTTGCCCCATCCATAAAAAGATAAAGTCCACGCTTTTTGCACACCTGATAAATTGCTTCCAGTTCCGCCTTTTTATAAATCGTTCCGATCTCTGTCGGATTGGAAATGTATACCATTTTCGGCTGTACCATATGTTCAAAACTCTCGTCTGCAAAATGTGCATCTGTGTACGCTGCGATCTGCTCAGCCGTCAGCTTTCCATCTGGTGTTTCAATACACAGGCATTTATGGCCGCATGCCTCCAGAGCGCCTGTCTCATGGACATTGATATGCCCTGTTTTTGCCGTGATCACTCCCTGATAATGCTTTAATGCAGCTGAGATCACAGTGACATTCGTCTGTGTACCTCCCACCAGGAAATGCACATCCACACGCTCATCCCCACATGCCTTCCGGATCAGCTCTCTCGCCTGTCCGCAATACTCATCTTCTCCATAGCCTGCTGTCTGCTCCATATTGGTTTCAACTAACTTCTCTAAAATTGCCGTATGGCATCCTTCTGTGTAGTCACTGTTAAATCGAATCATTGTTTGTCCCTCTCTTTATCTTTCTTTTCAGCTGTCAGACACAGCTTAATATCTTTTCCTGTTACTTTCGAAATTTTCATCCATGGATATTGTTTCTGAATTGGAATCGCGTATCCCTGCTCTGCAAGTGTCTCGAGATCCGCCGCTGTCACAATCTTGTCGGCATCACATTTTAAAAGTTCTTTTGCATAGTCGACTCTGTGGCACACTTCCCGCAGTGGTTTTCCAATCGCATGTGCCCCCATGACAATGACAACTTCATCCATGTAGGGAAACAAAACCGGCTCATGCTCCGCCGGAGCTTTAACCGGCATATGTGCGGAACCGTCCGCCTCGATCAGAATCTCATCTGCCAGATATAGCAGATCCTCCATCAGCTTTTCCGGCAGCATTCCAAACTTTTCCGCGCCGGGGATCAGGCTCCCTGCGACACAGCAGCCGTATGTGTCAAGGACAGACTGTACCCGCTCTTTCAGTTGCTTTTCTGCTGCCCTGCGCTCCTGCCAGACGGACGCTGTAGCTGATATTACGCTCTCCTGCCCGGTCTGCTCATACGCTGTAAATATCTCCTGCTCCTGTGGCACCATCATTTTAGTTGTCGTAAGGATCAAAACTCTTTTTCCCTCTGCGCGCAATGTCTCGGCACGCTTTCGGATACTTGACGTCTTTCCTCCGGCTCCGACATATGCCGTCACTTTTCCACGGTTTTCCGCTGCAATATCCTGCATCGCCCTGACTGCTTTCTCCACCTCTTCTGTCGTATTAAAACAGGAGAAACTAAATCGTACCATGCCCTGTTTTTCTGTGCCAAAATGAGTGTGTATCTGAGGTGCGCAATGCGCCCCCGCCCTTGTCGCAATCCCATAATTTTCTGCAAGACAGTCACTGACATAAGCGGAATCAAGATCCGCCAGATTACACGATACGATCGCTGCCACCCGTTTTTCTCCTCCGTAGATGTGAATGCCCGGAATTGTTTCAATTCCTCGCTGAAACTGTTCAGCTAACGCCATTTCTTTCTCATGGATAGCTGCGATCCCGGTCTTTTTGATCCAGTCCAGAGCAGCATGGAGTCCTGCGATCCCATGTCCGTTCAGCGTTCCTGCCTCCAGCGCAGCCGGCAGCTCCATGGGATGTTTTCTCTCAAATGAATGTACGCCGCTTCCACCGGATAAAAGCGGTTTCACACACACTCCATCTGCCAGTGCGATCCCACCGGTTCCCTGCGGACCAAACAGTCCTTTATGCCCGGTAAAACAGATTGCAGAAATATGATTCTGTTCCATGTCAATCTCGATTGTTCCTGCTGTCTGAGAGGCATCTAAAATAAAATATAGATTATATTTTTCACATAAAGTTCCAATTTGTGCGATATCATTTCCATCACCTGTCACATTGGAAGCATGCGTGCACACGATTGCTTTTGTGTTTTTACCGATTGCCTGCTTTATTTTTTCACAGGAAATTGTTCCATTTTTCTCACAGAAAACGATTGTGACACCGATGCCCTTCTCCTCAAGCTCATAAAGCGGACGCAGAACACTGTTGTGCTCCATCTCAGTGGTGATCACATGGTCGCCCGGATGCAATAGTCCTTTCAGCACAATATTTAAACTCTCGGTCGCATTCATAGTAAACACCACACGCTCTGCCCCAAGAGACTGTTCTCCATCTTTCATATGAAACAGCTCTGCAATCTGTTTCCGTGTCTGAAAAATCAATCTGGATGTAAAAAGAGAAGCCTCATTCGCCCCTCTTCCTGCATTGCCTATATAAGAAAATGATTCTTTTACCGCCTGCGCAACCTCCTCTGGTTTCTGCAAAGTGGTTGCGGCATTGTCAAAGTATAGCATTGCAGCCGTTCCTGCCTTTCCCTCTGTCAGTTTATCTGAATGTCTGTGTTATTTCCATCACTCCGGAAGGACTCCCGCATGAAGCAGTGCCTCTAACACGCCTCCTGCAATACATCTTGCTTTATCCGAGATTGTAAAACAGTTTTCATACTCGGATTCTCTCGGATCAATGTCTGCAATTTTAAACCCTTTTGTCACCGGATAACCGTCACGGATGAGTCCGCGTAGAATCCCGGAAATAGTGGCTTTCACAGCAACTGCACCGTCTTTTTCCCTCTGCCCGGAAGCGTCCTTCGCCTGTGCATCCGGATAAATGTAGGCGATCACTTCGTCTTTTTGCACGTAATCGGAAATCTTTTTTTCTCCATATAAAACACCTGCGCACTCTGCATGGATTACGCGCTCTTTCGCAACACCTGCGATAGCACCCGGAATCCCGGTATTCGGAATCGCATTTCCCTCATAAATAATTCTGCCAAGCTTATGTCCGCGCATTGTCTCAACAACCGCATGCACGTCCACCCCCGCCGTAAATCCGGGACCTAATGCAACCGTAAACGGTGCCATATCCATTATAGTCCCAAGATTTTTCTTTGCAAGGATTCCGTCGACCACTGCCGCCGGTTTCACCTCCCGGATCACCGCTCCGTCCGGATCGATCATCAACGCAACTTTCCTCTGCTTCAGGAGTTCATATGCCCGTGTCAAATTCTCTGCAAAATAACATGTAACGCCTTCCACAGTGTAACTTTTCTCATAGACCGCCTCCGAAAATGCAACCTGACGCCGGATTGCAGACGGATTTGCAATTTCGGTCACCAGAACCGGATAACCGCTCTGGTGCAGTTTATAAATTGTGCCCGTGGCGATATCCCCGCCGCCGCGGACGATAATGATATTTTTTTTCATTTTCCTTATCCTTTATGGTTTTACAATGTGATCTGCCTCCATCATTGTCTGCGCGATCACATACATATTGGTCACAGAACCAACCGCCAGTTTTTCGGTCAATCCGTAATGGTTCAGACATGTTCCACAGGTCATGACCTCCACGCCCTGCGCCTCCATGCTCTTTAAATCTTCGACGGAGTCGGAACCTTCACAGCTTAAATATGCACCGGAATTAAAAAGTAAAATCGTCTGTGGCAGTTCCTCCAGCTGCGTCAGCGCATAGACAAATCCTTTCATCAGCATTTTTCCTAGCTTATCATCCCCCTCGCCCATGTGGTCTGCACCGAGCACAACGACTGTTTTTTTCTTTCGGATGTCCGGAATACAATTTTCCCCAGTGACCGGTGTGGATGAAACATTCCCATCCTTTATATTATTTTTCACAAACTCTTCTGTCACTTCCATCCATACCGTGTATTCCTGATCGGATTTTTTCTCGCTCTTTGCTTTTAACCCTTTGTGGTCTGCCATTTTGGTGAGATTTTGTACTGCAATCTCATTGTCCACAGTCACTTCCACGATTCCTGCCTCAGTCATGCCGGAAATTGCATTTTTTGCCTCGATCACCGGCAATGGGCACTGTTTTCCTTTTGCGTCAATCTGAATATTCATTTTTCATGCCTCCATCTGTTTATTTACATTTTTTCAATCGGCAGCTAATGCTGTATTTTCTTTATTTCAGGACATAGATTTTCTTTTCCTTTTTCTCTGTCACTCTTCCTATTATTCCACAGTCCAGTCCAAGTGCTTCGATCTCCTTCAGCGCCTTTTTGGCCTCATTTTCCGGGATTGCCACAAGAAGTCCCCCGGAAGTCTGCGGATCAAATAAAATCTCTTCCATCGCAAAACTGCAATTTTCAAATGCCACCTGTGTACCGATATGATTGCGGTTGCGCTGTCCTGCGGCTGTAATGTAGAATTCTTCCACATAATCCTCACACGCCCTGATATAAGGAATCTGTGATGTCCACACCTCTGCGGAAAAGTTTTCGCCCAGCATTTCACCCAGATGTACCAGCAATCCAAATCCGGTAATGTCCGTGCAGGCATGTATCCCGTACTTTTTAAAAATCTCTGCCGCATATTTATTCAAAGTAGTCATCGATTCCACCGCCTGGTCAAAGGCTTCTTCAGACACTGCTTTCATGCGGGATGCCGTCATGACGATCCCTACTCCTAACGGCTTGGTCAAAAGCAGCAGATCTCCTTCCTTGCAGTGATTGTTTTCCAGAATACGTTTCGGGTGAATCGTTCCCATCACGGACAGTCCATACTTCACATCCACATCATTGATGGAATGACCACCTGCCAACACGCCGCCTGCCTCCGTCACTTTCTCATTTCCACCAAGTAAAATCTGTCCTAAAATGTTGGCGTCCATGCTCTCCGGAAAGCACAAAATGTTTAATGCTGTTTTAACTTCTCCTCCCATCGCATAAATATCGCTCAATGCGTTGGTGGCTGCGATTTTTCCAAAGAGATAAGGATCTTCCACCATCGGCGGAAAGAAATCAAGCGTCTGCACCACTGCAAGCTCGTCCGTAAGCTGATACACTGCCGCATCATCGGAATGGTCAAAACCGACCAAAAGCTTCGGATCAGCTTTTTTCGGTATCATTTTTAATACCTTGTCCAAAATTCCCGGTCCAAGCTTCGCCGTGCAGCCTCCGCCCTTGCAAAATTCGTTCATCATCTTCTGGTTCTCCTGTCAGAATCGTATTTATGTCTTTTATATTGTACATTAAATTTTTATAAAAATCATCCATTTTATATGGTTAATTTTTTGCGTTCATATTATAATGAATAGACAATTACAAATAAAAACAGGAGCATTTTTATGGAGCAGACCAAAACAGATCCGGGCAGAAAAAAGAAAAAACCTCTTCGCAGATGTGGCATATTTTTTGCATGTCTGCTTTTTCTGTTTCTCTGCAGTTTTGTTTATATTTCTAAGAATCCACGTGCCAGAATGCTTTTGTCTGTCATTTATTTTATGCAGGATACCCTGAAAGATCCGGCTTATATTGCCTACCACATTGACATTATGGAATTATGCCAGGATTACTTCAATGGGGATATCTCATTTGAGGGAAAAGCCTACCTGAACGATATCAAAAATTTTAAATACTCCTCCTCCATGGACATTTCCGGAGAGCGCTCTTTTACACAGAAAAAGCTTTCCATAATCTCCGATATGGATGTCCTGACGCTGAATGTTGGCGAGATGGATTTTTATATGAATCCCAATACCGTTTATTTCATGGTTCCAATGTTAGACAATCTTTCTTATGCCATGACCACCAGCAATACTTATTTCAAAAAAGCACCGGAGCTGACACATGATATTGATCAGGAATGGTTTCACGACAACTTCTCCAATATTATCGAACTGACCAGACAGATTCAGATTGAGGAAACCGGAAAAACAAGAACAGATTCCGATGATGTAAAAAGCCACGAATACCTCGTCACGATCCCGGAGGGTTCCGGTGGTTTTATCTGGGAGCTTTTAGGCATGGATACGCCGGACTATGACATCCGCGTTTCCCTGTATCTGACCGACCTGTGCCGGATGAGCCGTATGGAGGTCGATCTGTCTGATATCACAGAAGGTGCTTCCATGATCATTGACGGAACAGATGCCGGAACCTGTATTTTAAGTTATGAAATGCCAAATGGAGAACGCTTGACACTCACCTATGTCCGCAATCCGTCTGTCACCCATGTG
>ENA-OPCD01002960-OPCD01002960.1-human-gut-metagenome-genome-assembly--contig:-NODE-2960-length-11307-cov-4.678279_pt1 | contig 11307 bp, 10 predicted proteins | sample MGYA00241560_ERZ501471 | MGnify/ENA primary metagenome ERZ501471 (study PRJEB25962, sample SAMEA2042578) | human gut metagenome | biome: human gut; feature: human-associated habitat; material: faeces...
ACATATACAAATCATTGATAAGTCCGCACATTTAAGAAGTTCAAAAGGTTTGTGGGCTGAATAGCAATTCATGTAATCCTTTCTTTTTCCTAATGATTGGTATGGGGGTGTTTTAGGGTAACAATAAAGCTTAGCGCACAATATACATCTGATGCGTTCACTGTCTGACTAATAATTTCACTCTATAGCTGTATAAAGTCTAAATAGAAACACGACCTAAATCTAAAGGGTGGGGGTATGAATTTTAAGTACCTATATTTTTGGGTTGGGTATCAAAAGGAACTTTTCCAGTAATATATATCACTCTCAAATGCCATTATTGGTCTTTAGGACATACTCCCCTATAGAATGACGGACTTATGACAGTATCAGTATAAAGTTTGCAGATTGTCCACAATTCATGATTTTACTGTCGGAATATTAATTACCTTTGCAATATCAGGACAATGGGAAACACCCAAAATATAATCCTCAAAATTATTCCGATTCCATGTTAGAGATACCCTAAACGGGTATAATTCGACCTGATGCGTATCAGGTTTTATTATTCTTGTGACTGTCCAATATTTCTACCATGACTCCCTTATACTAAAGATAAAAATTCTCTATAAAGTGGACAACACTAGATTAGATTATTCCAGTCAAATTAACTTTTAACTTAGCTTATGAAGAAAGAAATGATTAAAATTCCGGCAAATATCAAGTATTTAACCGAACGGGAGAAGTTCATAGAAGAATTCGGGAAACCGTTTGAACTTCCCAATGGTATTTTGAATAAAGAGATACCCGGCTGTGGAGCAACTACAGTCGCACTGACAGATGAACATAAAACTATTATATGCAGCCCTCGCAATGAGCTGTTGAAAAACAAACATGAACAATACCCTGATACCTTGCTTGTAATTGGCGGGGTGGACACCAAAGAGATTGAGGCATATTTGCAGACTGCGGAGCTTCCCAAGATTCTGGTCTCCTACGATTCCGTGTATAAATTGATTGGCTGTATTAAATATAAATCAGATTGGCGTGTAGTAGTGGATGAATTCCAGTGCTTGTTGGCAGATAGTAGTTTCAAGTCTGAAATAGAATTGCACTTTTTGGATAATTCAAGGTCGTTTCCGTATGTTACATTCTTATCGGCAACTCCAATTCTTGACAAATATCTGGAACAGATTGACCACTTCAAGGATATGAATTACTATCAGCTTGACTGGGAAGAAAAGGATATTGTCAGAGTATATAGAGAACGCACAAAGAATCCTATCAATGCAGCATTGGAAATAGTTCGCTATTATCAGAATGGCAATTATCCTTCTGTGTATGTTAATGGGGAAAGGATTTACTCCAAAGAATGTGTTATATTTCTCAATAGTGTAAATAATATTGTGAACATTATTAAACAAACGGAACTCAAACCGGAAGAAGTGAATATCATTGTAGGCAACTCCGAAGATAACGACAGACAGATTGCAAGGATTGGAAAAGGATTCACAAGAGGGAGAATTCCCTTGAAGGGGGAGACGCACAAGAAATTCACCTTCTGTACTTCCACCGCTTATGCGGGCTGTGATTTTTACTCTACCAATGCCGCAACTTTTGTCATTAGTGATTGTAATCGCCCGAACACTGCGGTTGATATAGCAACGGAACTGGTACAGATTGCAGGCAGGCAGCGTCTGGCATGTAACCCCTTCAGACAGTTCCTCACCTTCATTTACAATGTCAATACGGAAGAGGTAGAGCAGGAGGCATTCAATGAGCATCTGTGCCGGAAGGTCAATGTGACACTTGACGAGATTAGGGATAACAACAATGCAGGTGAAGCATTGAGAGCCAAACGTATCAAGGATTTTAGGAGAATCCCCGACAATGTAAAATATCAGGATTCATATACAATGTACGATGAACAGAAAGGAGAATTTGTTTTCAACCGTTTAGCCTATGTAAATGAGCAATACTGTTTTGATGTCCAGAAGTTCAATTATCAGAATGGGGTAATTGTAAAGAAACTGCTCCAAGATAGTAGTTTCGATGTCAGTGAGAATCAAACTTATGCCGTTTACCAAGAACAGTTGAAACATCTAATCAAAAAGGAGCCATTTGTAGACAGGATGCAGGCATACTGTGAATATCGTGCCAAGCAAGGGCTGATTGTCAATCTCGCAATGTCAACACTGGAAAGCAAATATCCAGAACTTAGGTATTATTATGAGGCTTTGGGGGCTGACAGGATTAAAGCTTTGAATTATAAAGAGAAGAAACTGCTCAATGAAATCCATATCATGAAAACCAAAAATAAGATTCGTCATGAATTACACGGCATTATTCATATCGGAGACAGAATATTAACTACTGATATTCAGCAAACCTTACGTGTTGTATATGACAGGTTGGGCATTGACAAGTCACCGAAGGCGACCGACCTCAATGAATTCTTTGAGATTCATCCTGTCAAGATACCGACCGCCAACGGCCGGAAGAATGGCTTTGAGATTCGAGGAATATTGTAAACAAACAGAAAGAGGCTGAACTCAAAAATCTGAAGTGCACCCCAAAAGTTAGACAAAAAACTTTTGGGGTGCATTCTTTATGAAATACACTTTTGAAAAAAAGCTCAATATAGTGAGCAGGGTAAAAGCCGGTTGTCCAATTAGACAGTTGGCAAAAGAAAACAACCTACACGAGAATAAAATTCTCGATTGGGTACGTTTATATGATAGATACGGGGTTGATATCCTAAGAAAACGTTCCAAGATAAAGCCTACAAGTGATTTTAAGGAACAGGTTGTACGCGAGATATTGGAAAAAGGATTACCTTTGTCCCATGCATTGATAAAGTACCGTATAAGCCGTACAGCACTTGAAGGCTGGGTTCGTACGGTTCGTAAACATGGATATCCGGAATTACATATATTTAGACGTAAAGGCAGACCTTCTCAAACTATGGCAAGACCTAAGAAAAAAGAACCTCAGACAGAATTGGAAAAGCTTCAGGCGGAAAACTTGCGCCTGAGGGCAGAGAATGCGTTACTAAAAAAAGTGAAGGCCTTAGTCGAGGAACAGGAAGCCCGGGCACGTCTCAATGGGCAGAAGCCATCGACGAACTAAGGTCCGAATATCCTCTTGACTTATTATTGGAGTTAAGAAAGATGGCTCGTTCCGTATTCTATTATCATCTGAAACGGCTTGAGGAACCAGATAAATACGCAGTGGAGAAAGAAGAAATCAAATCCATTTTCCATGAGCACAAAGGACGTTATGGCTATAGACGTGTCACTTGGGAGATGCGGAACCGTGGTTATGTCATCAACCACAAGACCGTGCAGCGTCTCATGACAGAAATGCATATCAAATGCAAGATGCGCAAGGTGCGTTATCGTTCTTATAAAGGAGAAGTTGGCAGTCTCGCCCCAAACATAATCGGGCGTAACTTTGTTGCTACTGAGCCAAACCGTAAATGGGCGACTGATGTAACACAGATAAATATAGGGGCTACGAAACTATATCTGTCGTCTATTCTTGATATGTTCAATGGTGAGATTATTTCCCATAACATATCTAACAGCCCTAATCTTGAACAAATATATGACATGCTCGATAAAGCATTTGATAAGTGTGATAACCTTGACGGACTCGTACTTCATTCTGATCAAGGTTGGCAATACCAACACTTCGGATATCGGAAAAGGCTTGAAGGACATCATATAATTCAAAGTATGTCGAGAAAGGGAAATTGTCTGGACAACTCTATGATGGAGAATTTTTTCGGAATTATGAAATCTGAGCTTCTATACGCTGAAAAGTTCGAGTCTCCGGAAGACTTCACAAAGGCTTTGGAAGAATATATAGATTATTATAATAATAAAAGAATCAAGTCCCGGTTAAAAGGAAAGAGTCCAGTACAATACCGAACTCTTTCTATAACTGGATAATGTTTAACCAGTCCAAATTTTTGGGGTCACTTCATTTTTCTATTTTGAGACAGCCTCTTTCTGCGTAGGGAAATTGAAATTTCTAACCGTGGAAACTAGAGTTCCCAAGTGCGGAAACGACAATGAACGCATCGCTACGGATCTTTGGTACAAAGGGAACGGGCAGTAAATAAAGTAGTCTTTATATCTCTTCCAATGCATAATACTGATAATCCCGAAGCACTGTTTGAAGGAATTTCTCCTGATTGTTGTCGCGTGGAGTAATGGAAAGCAACTCCTGCACCTTTTGGGCTAGTAGCAAGATACGTCGCGGACGGTCTTTCTCACCGGATTGCAGTGTTCGTGTAATGACATTTACCTGTTCGAGTGATAAATCGGCGGATTGCGGATAGACCGGATGATAATCTTTGGTCAGATAGTCAAATTCATCAAGGCTGACGTGTATCTTACGATAGTTTTTTTCCTTAATCACCATTGTTCCGGCAGCAAGATCCCCCATTCGTTGACTGTTTTTTGTCAACAGGACCACCAGAATGCCTAAACCGCCCGTAATTGGACCGTCAATAGGAAAAAGCAGCCAGCGCAACAGGTAAGAGCTGATACTGGGGGTGGTACCGTCGGCTTTGACAACACGGATATTCATTATACGCTTGCCGAAACTCTGCCCGTGGTTGAATGTCTCGCAAAGAAAAGAATAACCGAGTATCGGTAAATAAATGACGCAGAGAAAGAAAATGAGGGTAAATCCCGAAGGCAACCGCAGTTCGGTTAAGAGGGTGGCAGTAGAATATACGTAGATTACGATTAGGAAATAATCGATAACTAATGCCAACAGTCGTTCGCCAATACTGGCGGGCGTCTGGCTGATACGGACGAATTGGCCGGTTATAATCGTAGATTCTGCCATTTCTGATTAAACATTCTTAGGATTCCGTTGCAAATATATCATATTTCTCTTACTTTTGCTTCCGGTTTCGGACAAAACTTATCCGAAATCCCTTGGAAAGCATGAAAGAAGTTACGTTTATCCGTCGGAACATTGAAAAATGGAAGGAAACCGAAAAGGTAGTGGAGCAGGCCGCGGGCTTGTCTCCCGACCAACTTGCCGGCGTATATACGGATTTGACTGCTGATCTGGCATTTGCCCAGACACATTTTCCGACTTCACGCATTACTATCTATCTGAATAATCTTGCTTCGGCACTGCATAACGAGATTTACCGGAACAAACGGGAAAAGTGGTCGCGAATCATCACGTTCTGGACGCGTGAAGTTCCGCAGACAATGTATGATGCCCGGCGTGAACTGCTGACTTCCTTCATTATCTTTATTGTCAGCGTGCTGATAGGAGTGATATCCGCTGCGAATGACCCGAACTTTGTCCGCCTGATTTTAGGGAACGGCTATGTGGATATGACTTTGGATAATATTGCCAACGGTGAGCCAATGGCGGTCTACAACGGCTCGGACGAAGTGCCGATGTTCCTGGGAATTACGCTTAACAATGTGATGGTTTCTTTCAATTGTTTTGCAATGGGGCTGTTGACTAGTTTCGGTACAGGATATATGTTACTTAGAAACGGAATCATGATAGGTGCCTTTCAAACCTTCTTTTATCAGCACGATTTGCTTTGGGAATCCAGTCTTGCTATCTGGCTGCATGGAACGCTTGAAATCTGGGCAATTATTGTGGCTGGTGCCGCCGGACTGGCTTTAGGTAACGGTTGGCTTTTCCCCGGCACCTATTCACGGTTGGAGTCTTTCCGTCGGGGTGCAAAGAAGGGAGTAAAGATTGTCATAGGTACCGTTCCCGTATTTGTAATGGCAGGTTTTATTGAAGGCTTTGTCACCCGACATACGGAACTGCCGGATCTGTTGAGGCTTGGATTCATTCTACTTTCGTTGTCATTTATTATTTTCTACTATATTTATTTACCAAATAGAAAAAAACATGGAATCACAGAAACCTAAGATCGCGATGTATGTGAAACGTCCTTTCGGTGAAAAGTTAAACGCTTCTTTTGATTTTCTAAAAGAGAATTGGAAATTGTTGTTGAAGTTTACTACTTATCTGTTGTTGCCTCTTTGCCTCATTCAGGCGTTGAGCCTGAACGGATTAATGAGCGGGGCATTGTCGATATCCGCTATCGCAAGTAGTACGGCAATGGCTGCGTCTTCTTCTTCGCTCATTGCTTTCGGCTCTTATTATGGATTATATATGTTCCTTTATCTGATTGGAATAATCCTCCTGACATCGTTGGTCTATGGGCTGATCCGGACATATAATGAACGCGAAGAACGCTTGCAGGGAGTAACTTTGGGTATGCTGAAACCTCGGTTGTTCCGTAATATAAAAAGACTGCTACTGATGACAGGTGCTTGTATATTACTGGTACTGTTTGTTGGTATTTTTGTAGGTCTTCTGGTTGCTTTGACGCCTTTCACATTGTTTCTGACTATTCCGTTTATCATAGCTTTCTCCGTACCGCTTGCTCTGTTGGCGCCCATTTATTTGTTTGAGGATATCACTTTAATGGAGGCTTTCAAGAAAACTTTCCGGTTGGGATTTGCTACTTGGGGAGGTGTCTTTCTAGTTTCATTGTTAATGGGAATTATAGCTAACGTCCTGCAAGGAGTAACGATGATGCCTTGGTATATTGCTACTGTCGTGAAGTACTTTTTTGCAATGAGTGATGTCGGTGGAAGTGGTGAGGTTACTGTATCGGCAGGATATAGTTTCTTCCTCTACTTAATGGCGATTATTCAGACATTCGGCGCTTACCTGGCAATGATTTTCACCTTTGTCGGCATGGCTTATCAATACGGGCACGCCTCGGAAGTGGTGGACAGCATTACGGTGGAAACTGATATTGATAATTTTGATAAACTCTAACATCAGACACAGGAGAAATGAATCTGACCTCCCCAACTGATACGTTGGTCTGTGATACGACGCAGCTTGCCCGATGGCAATCTGATCCGGCGTATAACTATAACCGTGAGTTGATTGCTCCGGAGATTAATCTCTTCGAATGGATCAATAAACAGTTTGGGGAATTTCTGCGTGAAATATTCGGCAGCCGTTTTGCTGATGAGTATTCGGAACTTATTCTGGTTTGTATCGCTGTCGTTATCCTGCTTTTGGTTAGTTGGTTTGTCTATAAGAAACGTCCCGAACTGTTCATGCGCTCCGGTAAGAGAACATTGCCTTATACGGTGGAAGAAGATACGATTTACGGAGTCGACTTTCCGGAAGGGATTAACGAGGCTCTTTCTCAAAGGAACTATCGGGAGGCTGTACGGTTGCTTTATTTGCAGACATTGAAGCGGTTGAGTGATGCGGCCCGTATCGAATGGCAACCTTATAAGACTCCTACGCAATATCTGTATGAAGTGCGACTCCCTGCTTTCCGGCAACTGACAAACCATTTTTTGCAGGTGCGCTATGGAAATTTTGAAGCGACGGAAGAACTTTTCCGGACAATGCGGGCTTTACAGGAAGAAATAGAGAAAGGAGGCGTCTCGTGAAAGGAAGCCGTTGGTTTATTATCTTTATCATAGTCTTTTTGTTGGTCATGTTTGCGGTAGAATATCATTTGCCGAAGAAATTTGTGTGGAAACCGACTTTCGGTCATTACGACAAACAGCCTTTCGGTTGTGAGGTGTTCGATAGCCTGTTGTTGTCCTGTTTGCCGCATGGATATGCGCTGTCGAAGAAAAGTTTCTATCAGTTGGAACAAGAGGATACGGTAGGACAGTGTAAAGGTATATTAGCTATAGCTGATGACTTGATATTGTCGAGCGTGGACGTGAAGGCTTTGCTGCGGATGGCTGATCGGGGCAATAAAATAATGTTAGTGAGTACCTTATTTGGCACAGATTTGGAAGATACGTTGGATTTCAGAACTTACTATTCTTATTTCAGCCCGATGGCTTTAAAGAAATATGCCGCTTCTCTGTTGGCAAAAGATAGTATATGCTGGGTGGGAGATTCTACAGTGTATTCACGCCGGACTTTTTATTTTTATCCTCAATTCTGTTCGTCCTACTTTTGGATGGATTCGCTCCGGAGTGAGGTCTTGGCACAAAGGGTGATTGACTCGAACGAGTTTCGCTATGAGACCGAAGCGGATTCTTTGGTGACGGATAGTCTTTCGTGTATACCTGTCGCGATGTCCTATCGGCATGGTAAAGGAGAGATTATTTTAGTTTCCACTCCTTTGCTTTTTACAAACTATGGGATGTTGGATGGAGGAAATGGAGCCTATCTCTTCCGTTTGCTGTCGCACATGGGAGATCTTCCTGTTCTTCGCACGGAAGGATATATGAAAGAAACGGCGCAGGTGCAGAAATCCCCTTTCCGCTATTTCCTTTCGCAGCCACCGCTTCGCTGGGCTTTGTATCTGACGATGATTGCCATTCTTCTCTTTATGATATTTACGGCAAAGAGGCGGCAGCGGGTTATCCCCGTCATACGTGAACCGGCAAATAGATCTCTCGAATTTACTGAACTGATAGGTACACTGTATTTTCAAAAGAAGGACCATGACGACTTGGTGCGGAAGAAGTTTACTTATTTTGCCGAAGAGTTGAGAAGGGAGATTCAGGTAGACATTGAAGAGGTGGCGGATGATGAACGCTCTTTTCACCGGATTGCCCGGAAAACGGGGATGGAGGTTGAAGAGATTGCGAAGTTTATTCGTGAAGTGCGGCCGGTGATTTACGGAGGACGCAGGATTAATGCGGAGCAAATGAAAGTGCTTATTGATAAAATGAATGAAATAATCAATCATATCTAAAGAAGAAATTTATGGAAGAGAATACAGAACAACGGTTAGATTTAACTCTTTTTTCCGAGAAGATACAGGAGTTGAAGGAGCGGATTGCATCTGTCGTTGTGGGACAGGAGCAAACTGTCGATTTGGTGTTGACGGCTATTCTGGCGAATGGACACGTATTGATAGAAGGTGTTCCGGGCGTTGCGAAGACACTATTGGCTCGTTTGACTGCCCGTCTGATTGATGCTGACTTCAGTCGTATTCAGTTTACTCCGGATTTAATGCCAAGTGATGTGCTGGGTACAACTGTGTTTAATATGAAAACCAATGGCTTTGACTTTCATCAGGGGCCGATTTTTGCAGATATCGTATTGGTAGATGAAATCAACCGTGCTCCTGCGAAGACACAGGCTGCCTTGTTTGAAGTGATGGAAGAACGCCAGGTCAGTATCGACGGGACCACTCACCGGATGGGGGAACTTTATACGATTCTGGCTACTCAGAACCCGGTGGAGCAGGAGGGGACATACAAACTTCCCGAAGCGCAGCTCGACCGTTTTCTGATGAAGATAACGATGGATTATCCTTCGCTGAAAGAGGAAGTGAATATTCTGGAACGCCACCATACGAATGCGGCATTGGTAAAACTAGAAGATGTGACTCCCGTACTTACTAAAGAAGAACTTCTTTCTCTTCGTGCCTTGATGAGCCGGGTGTTTGTAGACCGTACGCTGCTTCAATATATCGCGTTGATTGTGCAGCAGACTCGTACTAGCAAGGCAGTGTATCTAGGAGCTTCTCCACGTGCTTCCGTAGCGATGTTGCAATCTTCAAAGGCCTATGCTCTTTTGCAAGGACGGGATTTTGTGACACCGGAGGATATCAAGTTCGTTGCTCCGTATGTGCTTCAGCATCGCCTGATCCTGACTGCGGAAGCTGAAATGGAAGGTTATTCTCCGGTGAAAGTGACACAGCGTTTGATTGATAAAGTGGAAGTCCCGAAATAGATGTTTTTAACTCGTCGCTTCTATATTGCCCTGATCGTAGTTATCCTGTTGCTGGGTAGCGGATACGTTCTTGCTCCGTTCTTTGTCATCGGGCAGTGGATACTTTTTTTCTTGTTTCTGGTGGTATCGGCAGATGTGTATTCTCTTTATCGTATTCGGGGAATACAGGCTTTCCGTCAGTGTGCCGACCGCTTCTCCAATGGTGATGAGAATGAGGTAAGTATTCGTGTGGAAAGCAGCTATACGTATCCTGTTTCTTTAGAGGTTATTGATGAGATTCCTATCGTTTTTCAGAAACGTGATGTTGACTTTCGTACGAAGTTACAGGCGAATGAAGGAAAGACGATAACTTATCGTCTGCGTCCTACCCGTCGCGGTGTTTATTCGTTTGGGTATGTCAGAGTTTTTGTGACCGGAAGGATTGGGCTGGTTTCTCGTCGTTATACCTGTGCGGAACCTTTGGATATCAAGGTGTATCCGTCTTATCTGATGCTTCATCAATATGAATTGTTGGCGATGAGCGATAATCTGACCGAGCTGGGAATAAAGCGTGTTCGCAGGGTGGGACATCATACGGAGTTTGAACAAATCAAAGAGTATGTAAAGGGAGACGATTATCGTACGATTAACTGGAAAGCGAGTGCACGCAGGCATGAGCTTATGGTGAATGTATATCAGGATGAACGTTCGCAGCAGATTTACAATGTGATAGATAAAGGACGGGTGATGCAGCAGGCTTTTCGTGGGATGACTTTGTTGGATTATGCGATTAATGCTTCGCTGGTGCTTTCGTATGTTGCCATGCGAAAAGAAGACAAAGCCGGATTGGTGACCTTTGATGAACACTTCGATACTTTTGTCCCTGCTTCCAGGCAGCCGGGATATATGCAAACGTTGTTGGAGAATCTGTATAGTCAGCAGACTACTTTCGGAGAGACGGATTTCTCGGCTCTTTGTGTGCATCTGAACAAACACGTTGGTAAACGGAGCTTGTTAGTGCTCTATACCAACTTTTCGAGTATAGGCAGCATGAATCGCCAGTTGTCTTATCTGAAACAGCTGAATCACCGTCACCGTTTGCTCGTGGTCTTTTTCGAGGATGCCGATCTGAAGGAATACATTGCACAACCGGCAAAAGATACGGAAGGCTATTATCGCCATGTGATTGCAGAGAAGTTTGCTTACGAGAAACGGCTCATCGTATCTACTTTGAAGCAGCACGGGATCTATTCTTTGTTGACCACACCGGAAAATCTTTCAATTGATGTGATTAATAAATATTTGGAGATGAAAGCACGGCAACTATTGTAATATAAATCAATAATGGTCTGACTTTTCTTTATTTCTTATAAAGCTTATAATCCCATGACTTTTCGTGTTTCTACAAAAAAGAAGATAGCCATGCCTATAATGATAATCCCTAATATCCCATAGAAGAGTCGTGCCCGGTTACGTCCTACATTTCTGACAATGGTTTGCGCATTACGTGTTGTAAAGAACCAGTCCCAGTTAAGCAATGACGCCAGCAGGGAGACAGTTCCTGCCAGCGCAAAGATTCCTTGTACGATATATTGTCCGGTCATAGTTTAA
>ENA-OPCD01002961-OPCD01002961.1-human-gut-metagenome-genome-assembly--contig:-NODE-2961-length-11303-cov-2.202436_pt1 | contig 11303 bp, 5 predicted proteins | sample MGYA00241560_ERZ501471 | MGnify/ENA primary metagenome ERZ501471 (study PRJEB25962, sample SAMEA2042578) | human gut metagenome | biome: human gut; feature: human-associated habitat; material: faeces...
CCCGCGTGCGCTATCAGGGGGCGAGCCTTGAGGACGCCGTACGCGCCGTGCTGGCCCGGGTGGGCGAGCTTGGAGGCACGGGCGGGCTCATTGCCGTGGATAAAAAGGGGCATGTGACGCTGCCGTTCATCTCCGAAGGCATGTACCGGGGATGTGTCAGGGGGGCGGAGGCTCCGCTCGTGGCCATTTATGGACAGGAAGAAGGCTGCTGAGCGTAGAAAAAACAGGTGGTGAGTTCATTCTGTATGTCGTTTCCGCCTGTTGTTTGCATTTATTCGTGAAGATGAGCGAGGTCGGTGATTTTGTTCTGTTTTTCACGATAAAGAGAAAAAAGGCATTCAGCCCTTTTTTGTAGAGGGGGAGTGCTTTTTTTCTATTGACAGAACAGGGTTGTTTAGGCTTCTAATGGATATTCTCGAACGAAAACGAAGGCTGCGGGATTTTCCCAACGTGGTTTTGCCGGTTCGGCAAGGCCCTGTGAAATCCCCAGCCTCGAATTTGTTCCGCTAAAGTTGTTGGCTTGTCCGCGTCCGTCTCTGGAAACCGTTCCGGAAGGGGCGGAGTACCGTTAGGTTGGGAATTGGAGAAGGGAATGGGGCCGAGGGACAGAAACGTCCTGGAAGTCCAGGGATTGACCGTCCGCTTCGATACGTCCGAACGAAGCGTTGTTGCCGTAAAGGATCTGGGGTTTCACGTGCGGGCCGGGGAAGTTCTGGCCATCGTGGGTGAATCGGGTTCCGGGAAATCCGTTACGTCATTGTCCGTGATGCGCCTCATTGAGCATGGCGGGGGAACCATTGCCTCGGGGAAGATCTCCTTCACCCGCAGGAACGGTGGAAAACTCGATCTGGCCAAGGCCGCCGACAGTGTCATGCGCACTATCCGGGGCGGCGAAATTTCAATGATTTTTCAGGAGCCCATGACCTCCCTGAACCCCGTGTTTTCCGTGGGGACACAGGTAGCGGAGGCGGTCATGCTCCATCAGGGGCTCAGCCACGCGGAGGCCGAGGCTGAAGCTCTCAGGATGCTTGAGCTTGTCCGTATCCCTGAAGCCAAGCAGATCCTCAAGCGGTATCCGCACCAGCTTTCCGGGGGGATGCGCCAGCGCGTCATGATCGCCATGGCGCTGGCCTGCAACCCGAAGATCATCATTGCCGACGAGCCGACCACTGCGCTGGACGTGACGATCCAGGCACAGATCCTCGACCTGCTGCGCAGCCTGAAGGACCGCATCAATTCGTCCATCATGCTCATCACGCATGACCTGGGCGTCATTGCCGAGATGGCCGACTATGTCGTCGTCATGTACGCGGGCCGTGTCGTCGAGAAGGGCACTGTCGAGGAGATCTTTGCCCACCCGAGCCACCCCTACACCATCGGTCTGATGGCGTCCAAGCCCGTTGTCGGCAAAAAAGTGGACCGCCTGTACTCCATCCCCGGCAAGGTCCCCAACCCCGTTGATATGCCGAACTACTGCTACTTCAAGGACCGCTGCGAGCTGCAGCTGCCCTGCTGCAGCGGCGAGTACCCCTGCGAGATCAGCCTGTCCCCGACGCACAAGGTCAGCTGCTACCGCTACTATGAAGAAAACAGAAAGGCGGGTGAGTGACGCATGGCAAACAAGGGTAAGCACCTGATCGAAAACGATTACACCCCCGTCACCTATGACCCTCAGTATATCCTGATGGTCAACCACCTCAAGAAATATTTCCCCATCAAGGGCGGCCTGCTGTCCCAGACCGTGGGCCACGTCAAGGCCGTGGACGGCGTGACGTTCAACCTGCGCCGCGGCTGCACGATGGGCCTTGTCGGCGAGTCCGGCTGCGGCAAGTCCACGGTGCTGCGCACCCTCGACCGCATGCACGAGATCATCCCCGGCGCCCACGTCAAGGGTGAGGTCGAGCTCGAAGGCAAGAACCTGTATGCCAAGGACGTGGACCCCGTCGCCGTGCGCCGCGATGTCGGCATGGTGTTCCAGCGCCCGAACCCGTTCCCCACGATGACGATTCGTGAGAACGTGCTCGCCGGCGTGCGCCTGAACAACCGCCGCATCTCCAAGTCCGACGCCGACGACCTGGTCGAGTGGGCGCTCAAGGGCGCCAACCTGTGGGAAGAGGTCAAGGACCGTCTCGACAACCCGGGCATCGGCCTGTCCGGCGGTCAGCAGCAGCGTCTGTGCATCGCCCGCGCCGTGGCCGTGCACCCGCAGGTGCTGCTGATGGACGAGCCGTGCTCCGCGCTCGACCCGATCTCGACGTTGGCCGTCGAGGACCTGATCAACGAGCTCAAGGGCGACTACACGATCGTGATCGTGACCCACAACATGCAGCAGGCCGCCCGTATCGCCGATTACACCGCCTTCTTCAACCTGAAGGCCGTCGGCGAGCCCGGCCACCTGGAGTACTTCGCGGACACCACCACGATGTTCAACAACCCCCAGAACGCCGAAGCCGAGCGCTACATCTCCGGTCGTTTCGGCTGATCGGCGGCGCGCTGGCGGATCGCATGCGTTGCATCCGCCCGCGCGTCCATCGCCACAAGACCCCGCCTCCGCGCGGGGTCTTCGCGTTTGTGAGGGGGAGCTCCGGAATAGAAGAAGCGACGGCGATGCTGGACAACTGCCGTGTTGTGCGATTTTGCAGATGTTGTACAACGACATTCTTGATTGTCACGCTCCGCTCCACCCGAGAACGTTCGCGTTGTTCCCGGTCATAGCATGATTCGACGCCTATCGTCTTCGGTCATACCGATACCCGTGCTTCCTTGCCAGTCCCTCTAGGCTGATTGCGATGACCTCGAAGCTCCGCGCTCGGCGAGTCGTCTTGCTATACGCAGGGCCAGTTCCGCAATCGACATCTCGTCAATCAGATTTTGAGCGGTCACGATGATTAATATCCAGCCGTGGGCCCGCAACCGTTCCCTTTTTTCGTTGTCTCGGCGCCACTGGACCTTATCCGTTCGATGATGATCGCCGTCATATTCCACTCCGACCTTGAACTCGACCCATGCGATGTCCAGCGAAATGGCTGCTCCTGAACGAAAGGTGATTCCAGGAACCACGACATTGCATCGTCCATCCGGTATTCCGTGGCGTTGAACGCCCAGCCGTAGCGAGCTTTCGGCGGGAGACCGTATATTGGGGCGTACCAGTGTCATGGCTTGCCTGCAAATGCTTTTTCCTCGGAACGGCGGCATCTCTTTTATGAAACGCTGCAACTCCAGATACAATTTGTCCGCGTCCGGCGCGCCATTGCGTACCAGCATCGTGAGAATGGAATCTCCGAGCACAACAAGATCCTCTGTCGAAAGATATGGGGACAGCTGCGCCCACACATGAAACACGTGCAATGCGTGCACGCCATTCGATATGTGGATGAGTGATTGCGGAGTGCAATGGCTCCAGATGTGGACAATGACCGGGACGGATTTCAACGGTCGAATATGAGGCCTGCCGGAGCGCGTCCGCACCGTGACATGCAGCGCGGCCGTGTCGAGATTGCAGTGGGAGGGCACCGGCACGCCTTGCAGTTCCAGAGCGGTGGTCATGCCGAAGAGCAGCTGGCGGTCGGACTGCCCTACCGTGGCGGTGCAGCGTTGCAGAGTCTGCCGCCTAATCTGTTCCAATGACTGGAACATGGTGGCTGTCGGCTCGCCCGGTATCGGTTCGTAATCGTTCATGGGCGCAACGCTAGCGGGTCGGGGGCCCGCGCGCCACCGACGGCGGGATTTCTGTGGATATGTGGATGGAGAACGGGTTATCCACATATATCCACAGGCCGTCCGACACCATAACATCCATGACTTATGAAGATGTTATGGTGGGCGTGTTCGGGAAACCGGGCGAATAGCAGTTTGTCTCGCCGAGGCCGGATGGCCTCGCACATTCAAGGAAGCAGAGAAAGTATGGAGAAGTTCTTCCATTTGAAGGAGAACGGCACGACCGTGTCCACGGAGATCGTGGCCGGCCTCACCACGTTCTTCGCGATGAGCTACATCATCGTCGTCAATCCGCAGATCCTGCACCAGACCGGCATGCCGTGGGGCGGCGTGTTCCTGGCAACGATCATCGCGGCCATCATCGGCACGCTCGTCATGGGCCTGTTCGCCAATGTGCCGTACGCGCAGGCGGCCGGCATGGGTCTCAACGCGTTCTTCACCTACACGGTGTGCTTCGGTCTGAAGTTCACGTGGCAGGAGACACTGTGCATGGTGTTCCTGTGCGGCCTCATCAACATCATCATCACCGTCACCAAGATCCGCAAGATGATCATCGAGGCGATCCCGCCCATGCTGCAGAACGCCATCGGTGGCGGCATCGGCATATTCGTCGCCTACGTCGGCATGCTCAACGTCAACCTCGTCACCTTCACCCCGAAGGACACCAAGGCCGCCGGCAAGGGCCTGGCCACCGGCGCCACGCCTGGTCTGGCCACGCTGAACACCCCGACCCTGTGGCTGTTCCTGATCGGCCTGCTGTTCGCCATCGTGTTCACCGTGCTCAAGCTCAAGGGCGGCATGCTGCTGACCATCGTCATCACCGCGATCATCGGCATCCCGATGGGCCTGACCAGCATGTCCAACTCCGTGTCCATCTCCGACACGTTCGCCCAGCTGCCGCAGACCTTCGGCGTGATCTTCAGCGCCGATGGCTTCCCGGCGCTGTTCTCCGACGTATCCAAACTGCCGCTCGTGCTGGTCACGATCTTCGCGTTCTCGATGTCCGACACGTTCGACACGCTCGGCACGTTCATCGGCACCGGCCGCCGCACCGGCATCTTCTCCGATGACGACATGAAGCACATGGAGGACGGCAAGGGCTTCTCCTCCAAGCTGGATCGCGCCCTGTTCGCCGACTCGATCGCCACCTCCATCGGCGCGATCTGCGGTACCTCGAACACCACCACCTACGTCGAGTCTTCCGCGGGCATCGCGGCGGGCGGCCGCACCGGCCTGACCTCCGTGGTCGTGTCCATCTGCTTTGCGCTGTCGATCTTCCTGTCCCCGGTGATCTCCGCGGTGCCGTCCGCAGCGACGGCCGGCGTGCTGGTCATCGTCGGCTGCATGATGGCCTCCAGCCTCAAGGAGATCGAGTGGAGCGACATCTCCGAGGCGATTCCGGCGTTCTTCGCCGCCGTGTTCATGGCGCTCGCGTACTCGATCAGCTACGGCATCGCCGCCGGCTTCATCACCTACTGCATCGTCAAGACCTGCAAGAAGGAAGCCAAGAGCGTTCACCCGATCATCTGGATTGTCTCGCTGCTCTTCATCCTCAACTTCATCCTGCTGGCAGTGCTGTAATGGCATCTGCCCTGCCTTGAATCCCGGCCCCCGTTGGTTTTCCAGCGGGGGCCGGATTCGTATCGTGCCGTCTTGTGTGTTTGCTCTCTCGGCAATACGATGGATGTAAGGGACAGAACGGACTGCCCTGTACCACCCGTCGCGACGATGGTGTTGACGGTGGGCGGCGATCCGTCCGCAGACGACGATCAGATCGTGGCCTGCGAGATCTACATCAGCGGCCAGCTGCTCGACAGCCTAAGGATGCCACGGTGACATGCTCCTACAGCTCATGGCAGCAGGAGCCGTTCAACGGGCGCGAGGTCGACCTGCCGAGGCTTGGCGAATACGGCAACGATCTCGCCAAGCTTGTGTCCTGATAAGATCGAGGCCGTTGTCTTTCATAACACATAGACTGAGTGGATGCTGAGCGCAAGGTCGCGATTGGCATACTGGACAATCAGAAACAGCTGGCAAAGATAAAGGCTGGGACACAATAGGGTGGCCGATTTTCAAAGGTGAAAGAAAGGATGTCCATAAATGAACCGAAGAATATCTATGTGGCTGCGCGGTCGTGGCTCTCCATGGAGACCTGCCGCCGCCGTGATCGCCACGGTATCCATGATGCTGGCGACGGTCATGGGCCCCCATTTCGCGGGGATGCGGGCGCAGGCCGTCGAGCCCGTGCAGACCACCACCATCCCGCACACCAAGATCACCGGCGACGGCAACTACTTCACGTTCGCCGACAACGCCTGGGATCCGGGCAACGACGTGCATACGTGGTCCAAGGCGCCATCCGACAGCCTCCCGGCGGAGGACATCTGGTATACGGTCCGATTCTTCGGCAGCGCAATCGACGTCTATGCAGGCAAGAACAGGCCCATGGGCAAGGTGAAATACTATATTGACGGAGCGGAAAAAGGCACGTACAGCCTGTACAACGCCTCCAACATCAACGAGACGAAAATCGCGTCGTTCACCGGGCTTGACGAAGGTGAGCACGTGTTCAAGGCGGTGGCCACAGGCGAGCGGGACACGAATTCCACGAACGCGCTGATCGACTGCGCCAAGGTCGTCGTGACCCATCAGCCGTACGTGGTCACCGGCGTCACACTCGACACGACCTCGATGACGCTGGGCGTTGGCGACAGCAAGCGGATCTCGTATACGGTGGCGCCCGATTACGCGACCATCGATGACATGACCTACACGAGCGGCGACACGAGTGTCGCCACAGTCGGCGCAGATGGCACGGTCACCGCGGTCGCGCCGGGAGCCACCGCCATCACCGTGGCCTCGACTGCGGCCGGCATCAGCAAGACCGTCGACGTCACCGTCGCCAGGATGGCACCGAACCTGACCGGCGGCATCGTGGACCCCGATACGCAATACACGCAGAAGCGGTTCGACGAGGTGAAGGCTCTCACGACGAACAACCGGGCGCTGAAAGCATGGAAGAACGACAAGGTCAACAGCGAGATCTCGCTCGCCGCGGTCGGCACCACCGTCTCGAACCTGACGGTCACCGCAAGCGACCTGACGTCGCAGGGCGGCGACGTCATCGCCAAAAGCAACGTCACGGCCACGTTCATCAAGTCCACCAGGGCATACAACGGCAGCTATCTCGGCTACGGAGACCCGAACCGCGAGGTGCCCGCCGCCACCGAGACCAACCGCTCCGAAAGCAACGACATCCTCTACCAAAGCGGCCCGATCACGGTGAAGGCCAATCAGGTGCAGAACATCTGGGTATCGTTCGCCATACCGAAGGACGCCAAGGCCGGCACCTACACCACCACGCTGACCGCCACCGCAGACGGGATGGAAACGCCGCTCACATTCACCTACACCATCGAGGTGAAGGCCGCTACGCTGCCTGATCCGGCAGAGTATGAGAAGAACTTCGACGTGGAACTGTGGCAGTACCCGTATTCCTCCGCGGAATACTACGGCGTCACCCCGTTCTCGGACGAGCACCTGCAGATCCTCAGATCAAGCATGGAACTGTACAAGTCCATCGGCGGCCACGCCATCACAACCACCATCAACGAGGACGCATGGTCCGGCCAGACCTACAGCGCCAACGCCATCCACTACCCGTCGATGGTGAAGTGGACCAAGAGCGGGGGCGGGTTCACCTACGACTTCACCGACTTCGACAAGTGGGTGACGTTCAACAAGGGACTCGGCATCGGCGACAAGATCGTGATATACAGCATCGCGCCCTGGCACGGCAACTTCACGTACTGGGAGAACGGGACGATGAAGTCCGAGAAATACACGGTCGGATCCGAGCGCTGGAGGAGCGTGTGGACCGACTTCCTGCGCAAGCTCATCGAGCATCTGATGGACAAGGGCTGGTTCGATGAGTCGTACATCGGCATCGACGAGCGCGGCTTCAGCGCCGACGCGTTCGACCTGATCGACTCGATACGGAATATCCACGACGTGCCGTTGAAGACCGCCGGCGCGATGGACGGCTTCGTCAACAAGTTCGACCTGGCGCTGCGCGTCACCGACCTGAACGTCGGCGACACCGCGGCGGCGGCCCATCCCACCGACTTCACCCGGCTGATCGAGGCGCGTGAGGCAAAGGGCCTTCGCACCACGCTGTACTCCTGCACCGAGCATGAGCCCGGCAACTTCTCGCTGTCCGCCCCGGTCGAAAGCTACTGGTCGGTGGTCAACGCGGGCGAGCAGACCAGCGGCTTCCTGCGCTGGGCGTACGACGCATGGGTGGCCGACCCGCTCAACGACGCCACGCACAACGCCTTCGAGCCCGGCGACCCGTTCCTGATTTATCCGAGCGAGAAGAGCGGAGACAAGGTGTCCAAGTCGTCCGTGCGCCTGGAGCGCATCGCCGAGGGCGTGCGCGACGTGAACAAGATCAGGCTCATGGTCACCGAGATCCCCTCGTTGCAGGCCGATGCCGACGCGATGTACGCGAAGATCAGAACGACGGTGACGACCTCGCACTCGTATCTGACCGCCGCGCAGGTCACACAGCTTGCCAATGAGATGAGCGGATTCAAGGGTGACCTCGACATGCTCACCGACAAGTACATATCCCTCAAGGCGCAAGGCACGAGCACGGTGGAATCCGTTGCCATCGACGGCGGCGACCAGGAGATCATGCTGGGCACGGCGAAGCAGCTGACCGCGACACTCAAGCCGGCGAACCTGCTGAACGCGTCCGTGACATGGCGCTCGTCCAAGACCGGCGTCGCCACGGTATCCGCCAAGGGCGTGGTGACCGCCGCCGGCGTGGGCTCCACCACGATCACCGCCACGTCCAAGGCCGACCCGACGAAATCGGCGAGCATCACCCTCACCGTGACGCCACAGGTCGTGGCGCAGGGGCTGCACTACTACTCGTTCGACGACTCGAACGCCAACGACTCCTGGGGTACCCGCAACGGCACCGCCGACGCCACGGCGCAATACGTTGACGGCAAGTCCGGCAAGGCGCTCAAGGTCACGGACGGCAAAGGCGTGACCCTGGCCGGCGGCAACGACATCGCGAAGACGGATCCGTGGACGATCGGCTACTGGGTGCGTTCCGACGCCGAACTCACCGGCCGCTCGGCCGTGATGACGAGTGCGGACGGCAAGTACTCGGCCGACCTCAAGATGGACGCCGACCGCGAATCCGGCTTCCGCGTCGGCACCGCCAGCGGCGACGTGCTCACCTTCCGGTACGACTTCCAGCCGGGCACGTGGTATTACACCGCGTGGACTCAGGACAAGGCAGCCGGACTGACCATGTACGTCAACGGCACGAAGATCGGCGTGACGAACACGTGGACGAAGATGCACGATGTCGTCGCCCCGATCGACGTGATCGGCGGCCCCGGCTTCACTGGCCTGATCGACGAGGTGAAGATCTACAAGCGCGTGCTCTCCGACACCGAGATCGCGGCCGGCATGCTGCTGCCCGGTCTCAACCTCGCCGAGCATGAGACCGATATGTACATCGGCGGGACGTACACCATCGTCGCCAACCTGCAGGGCGGCGACGGCGATGGTACAGTCACGTTCGAGTCGAGCGACCCGACCATCGCCAAGGTCGACGCCTCCGGCACCGTTACCGGAGTGTCCCGCGGAACGGCGGTCATTACCGTCCGGGGAGGTGGATTCACCGACATGGTGACCGTCAACGTGAGCCGCGAACTCACCATCAAGAACACGCTGCCGCAGTACAAGCTCGACCAGACGAAGGTCACGGACGTGCACAAGTCACTCGACACGTCCAACCAGTACTTCGGCCAGCCCGACATGATCCGCACGAAGAGCGGCCGTCTGATCACCTCGTTCCCGCAAGGGCACGGCAAGGGACCGTTGATCATGAAGATCAGCGACGACGACGGCGCCACCTGGACGCGCAAGACCGACATCCCCGCGTCGTGGGCCGGTTCGCAGGAGACGCCGACCCTGTACGTGCTCAACCTGGCCGACGGCACCGAACGCATCATGATGATCACCGCCTGCCCGGGCTGGGGTACCGACTCCGCCGGCAACAGGTACGGATGGAACACATCGTATTCCGACGACAACGGTGAGACCTGGACCGAATACCGGCACTGGCAGTCCAACCGCACGTACGACAACGCCAACAACGACGCCATCGTCGCCATGGCGAGCCTCGTGCAGCTCAAGGACTCCGACGGCAACGACATCCAGAAATGGATGGGCGTCTACCACAACTACGCGTACGTCAATTTCAGGACGTACCTCACCTTCGACGAGAACGGCGACGAGCAGTGGAGCGAATCGGAGCCGTATCTTGCGCAATGGCGCAGCATCGAAAGCGCATACCAGATGTGCGAGATCGGCATGTTCCGTTCTCCCGACGGCAAGCGGATCATCGGTCTGGCGCGCAGCCAGTCGCACAACAACCCGGCGACACTGATCTACTCCGATGATGAGGGCGAGACGTGGAGCAAGCCGATGGATCTGCCCGGCTCGCTGGCGGGCGAACGGCACAAGATTGCCTACGATCCGATTTCCGGCCGTCTGCTGGTCACGTTCCGCGAGATCAACTACGATCTCAACGGCAACAACCGGTTCGACGGCGGCAACGACTGGAACGCCGGCGACTGGGTGGCCTGGGTCGGCACCTACGACCAGCTCATTAACCAGGAGGACGGCGAATACCGCATCCTGCTGGCCGAGGACTGGACGAGCAACGCGAAGTCGGGCGACACCGGCTACGCGGGCGTAGCGGTGCTCGACGACGGTACGTTCATCATGGACACGTACGGTCACTGGGACAAGGAATTCTCGCAGAACTGGCCCGGCGGCGTCACCACCGACCGCTGCTATATCAAGCAGGCGAAGTTCAAGCTCGGCGAGGTCGAATACGCGAACGGTCTCATCGACCGCAGCGGACTGAAGGCGGCAATCAAGCGGGCAGAGGCGCTGAATGCGGCCGACTACACGGCTGACTCGTGGGCGAAGATGGATGCCGCAGTGAAGGCCGCGAAGGCCGGAGACGCCGACGAATCCCTGCAACAGGCGCAGGTTGACGCGCTCGTCGCCGCCATCGATGCGGCCATCGACGGGCTGAAGCCCGCCGAGACGCCGGATCCCGATCCCGGCAAGGTGAGCAAGGACGAGCTGAACGCCGTGATCGCGCAGGTCAAGGCCAAGGATCTGGGTGGGTATACGGATGAGTCCGTCCGGGCGGTGCGTGATGCGCTTGCCGCAGCCGAGAAGGTCTCCGCCGATCCTGATGCGACGCAGGCCGAGATTGACGCTGCGCTCGCAAGTCTGAATGCGGCCGTCGACGGGCTGAAGGCCAAGGATGACGGTGACAAGCCCGGACCGGGTGATGGTGGCAAGCCCGGCGCGGGTGACGGCAAGCCTGACGACGGCGGCAAGCCCGATCCCGGCAAGCCGGGCAAGGGCGACGAGACCAAGCCCGATACCGGCGAGAAGGGCGGGCTGAGCGCCACCGGTGCCGGCATCGTTCCGATCGCCGTCGCGGCCCTGACGCTCATGGCCGGTGCGGCGCTCGCACTGGC
>ENA-OPCD01002967-OPCD01002967.1-human-gut-metagenome-genome-assembly--contig:-NODE-2967-length-11274-cov-2.602104_pt1 | contig 11274 bp, 9 predicted proteins | sample MGYA00241560_ERZ501471 | MGnify/ENA primary metagenome ERZ501471 (study PRJEB25962, sample SAMEA2042578) | human gut metagenome | biome: human gut; feature: human-associated habitat; material: faeces...
TTCATCCGATCCTCCGGCTTTATATGCTCCGGATCGATCGGTTCCCTTTTCTTTTTAGACAATGGTCCACACTCCTTCCGTAAAGGAAGTATGCCCGGATCCTGTCTTTTTATTCCCTTAGTTTCCGTTCTGGAAGATCACGATCTTCTCTGCTGCGGAGCCGTCCGTTCCATCGGTCCATAGCAGGATCGGAGTCCCCTTCTTGAGGTCTGTTGCAAATACCATGTTTCTGGTCAGATAGGGGAGCAGGACCGTGGAATCCGAAACCGTGTATTTCATCCCGCCAGCAGTTTCCAGGATATATGCAGCCTCTGTTCCATCTGCCTTATCCGGCTCCTGGGTCAGGGATTCCACCACTGCATAAACAGGAAAGCCGGAGTCTGCCGGAGCATCCGCCAGAACCAGAAGCCCGTTGGTGATGGGCGGCAGGCTTAAGGTCATGGCCGGTCCCGTATAGACCCGGACCGCCTCGCCATCGTCTAAGTTTTCCACAGAGACCGGGAACCCGTTAACGGCATCCAGGATCTTCGTGTCCTCAGAAAGGTTCACTACCACCTCCGTCATCCCGCCTTCCACACGGCGGTTGAGATGCAGTCTCCCATCCTCTGCGGAGATCACACTTCCGTCCATGCACACCATCCCATCCAGCCGGCTTCCATTTTCCCCGGCTCCGCTGGTATCCGCCATTCCTGTGATCCCCATGGAAGCTGTAAACATTGCTGCGGCTGCAAGCATCGCCGCTCCATGTAATCGTTTCATATTCTCGTCCTCCATTCATTTCTGATACGGACATCTTACCATAGAGCATGAAAAAAATCCCACCGATTTTTCTTACGAATCCATTACGTGTTTTTATAGGGCCCCGGAAACTGTCCTTTTCTCCCATGACATGGCGTTATTCACCAGCCAGATCCCCTTCCAGTATAAGTGCGCCTCCATCCAGGGAAAGACCGTGATCCATCCGGAATTTACCACCTGCGGACTCTCCAGCTCATCACCACCTGCGAAGCCCATGACCCCCCGTCTTCCTATTCCCCCCTCCCGTATCATTAAAAATAATGGGCATAAATGTATGTTTTTTTCCACAGTGCCCAAAAATCACAGGAAAACCCCGGGACTTCTCTGGATTTTCCTATGGATTGGGCATATATCTCCTTTTTCTCTGTGTATGCCCAAAAAGCACTGGAATTTTGGGCATAGCAGGAAAAAACTCCCTTCTATGCCCAGGCAACGAAGCCTGAGAGCCTAAGACAAGGGATCGGGCCGAGGCAAAGGAGAACCTTCCAAAAGACCTTCACCAGACGCCAAAAAGGACGCGTGAAAAACTTATGTTCTTCACACGCCCTCTACTATTCTGCACCGGATATTTGGCCGGTTTTTATTCCTCTGCTGCCTCTTCAGCCGGAGCCTCTGTCTCCAGAGCCTTCATGCTGAGGCTGATCTTTCTGTCTGCCTCGTTGAAGTCAACGATCTTAGCTGTGATCTCCTGACCGATGGAAAGTACGTCAGACGGTTTTGCAACGTGCTCTCTGGAGATCTGGGATACGTGAAGGAGTGCGTCCACGCCTGCCTCCAGCTCAACGAATGCGCCGAAGTCTGTCATACGTGCCACACGGCCTGTTACCACGTTGCCTGCTGCATATTTCTCAGCAGCGTTTGCCCACGGATTTGTCTCCGGGAACTTCATGGACAGGGCGATCTTCTCACCGTTGATATCCTTGATCAGAGCTGTTACCTTCTCGCCTACCTTGAATACCTTCTTGGGGCTCTCAACTCTTCCCCAGGACATCTCGGAGATATGGAGTAAGCCGTCTGCGCCGCCTAAGTCGATGAATGCGCCGAAGTCTGTCACGTTCTTAACGGTTCCTTCTACCTTCTGGCCAACAGCGATGCGCTCGAACAGAGCCTTCTGCATCTCAGCCTTCTTGGCAACGATGAGCTGCTTGCGGTCGCCGATGACTCTTCTTCTCTTGGGATTGAACTCAGTGATCACGAACTCGATCTCCTGGTCTGCGTACTTGGAAAGATCCTTTTCGTATACGTCAGATACAAGGCTTGCAGGAATAAAGATCCTTGCCTCGTCCACGATCACGCTTAAGCCGCCGTCCAGAACCTGGGATACCTTTGCAGTAAGAACCTCATGGTTCTCAAAGGCCTCTTCCAGTCTCTTATTTCCTCTGTCGGCTGCCAGTCTCTTATAGGAAAGTGCAACCTGACCCTCGCCGTCGTTTACTTTAACGACCTTGGCCTCCATCTCGTCGCCTACCTGTACAAGATTTCTTAAGTCCACGTTGGGCTCGTTGGTGTATTCACTGCGGGTAATGATGCCGTCGGATTTGTAACCGATGTTCAAAACGATCTCATCTTCTTTAACGTCGATGACTTTACCAGTGACAACCTCTCCTGTACGTATTGTTTTTAATGATTCTTCTAACATTTGTTCAAAACTTAACTCTGACATTAGTATGAACCTCCTCGATAATATTATTCGGGGTTGAAGCCCCTGCTGTAATACCTACGTTGCACGCAGAACTTATACATTCAGGATTTAAGTCGTCCAGGGTCTGGATGTAATACGTTTTGTTACATTCTCGCCGGCAGATCTCATACAGCTTCTGGGTATTGGAGCTGTTTTTCCCTCCGATCACCAGCATCACGTCCACCTGAGAAGCGATCTCTTTCGCCTCTACCTGCCTTTCCTGTGTCGCATTGCAAATCGTATTTAAAACAAATATATCATAACGCGTTTTAGGAATTTTTTCAACTATATCTTGAAATTTCTTGTAATTAAATGTCGTCTGGGCCACCAGGCACAGGCGGCTGCCCTCCGGAAGCCCCAGTTTTTCAAAATCCTCCGCGTTTTCAATGACCTTCGTGTCCTGATTCCCCCAGCCCTTGATCCCAATGACCTCGGGGTGGGATTCGTCTCCCACGATGATCACCTGGCGTCCCTCTGCGCACTCACCGGCCACCACCCGGTGGATCTTCTTTACATAGGGACAGGTGGCGTCCACGATCTCCACTCCGTTCTTTTCCAAAATGTCGTAGATGTGTTTTCCTACGCCATGGGAACGGATGACCACCACACAGTCCCGGACGCGCTCCAGCTCCTCTTCTGAGCCGATGACCTCCACGCCCTTTTTCTTAAGATCCTTGACCACTTCCTCGTTGTGGATGATGGGACCGTATGTATAGATGGGTTTATCGGTCTTCTGGATCTGTTCGTAGACCTTCTCCACAGCCCTTTTTACGCCAAAGCAGAACCCGGCGGTCTTTGCAACGGTCACATTCATGGCCTTCCCCCCGCCTGGCCGTCGATTTTCTGGTCGATCAACCTTCCGATGGCGTCCACCACCTGGTCCAGGGTCATATCGGAGGAATCCAGATAAACAGCGTCCTCCGCCTGCACCAGAGGCGAATGTTCCCGGTGCATATCCCGGTGATCCCGGTCCAGGATGTCCTGCTCGATCTCCTTAAGATCACAGGCGATCCCCTTTTCTGTCAGCTCCCTGTACCGCCTTCTGGCCCGCACCAGGGAACTGGCCGTCAGATAGACCTTTACATCGGCCTCCGGCAGCACGCAGGTGCCGATGTCCCGGCCGTCCATGACCACATCTGACTTCCGGGCCATTTCTTTCTGGAGCTCAACCAGCTTTTCCCGGACAAAAAGGTATCCTGAGGTGGCCGACGCCATGTTCCCCACTTCTTCTGTACGGATCAGGCCGGATACGTTCTCTCCGTTTAAAAACACCTGCTGGGCGCCGTTTTCATAGGCGATGGAGATGGAAACCTCCATGCAGGCTTTATTCACCGCCGCTTCATCGTTCTTATCAACGCCCTTCCTCAGAAAGTAAAGGGCCATGGTCCGGTACATGGCTCCGGTATCCACATAGATAAAGTTTCTCTTTGCCGCCACTGCCTTCGCCACAGTGCTCTTTCCAGCTCCGGCAGGACCATCGATGGCTACGTTAAAAGACATGTCTTCCTCCTTATCCCGCTCTTAAGCAGTTTCCGCCGTTTTACGGGAATTTATTCATTGATCATCCGGATCTGCCGGTCCCGGACGTGCGCTCCGGCGCTTCTTCCCGCCAGCATCCCCGTGGACCAGGCGATCTGCAGGTTAAAGCCTCCGGTAACGCCGTCCAGATCCAGCACTTCTCCGGCAAAATAAAGGCCTTTATGAAGTCTGGATTCCATGGTTTTACTTTGAACTTCAGAAGTATCCACGCCGCCGGAACAAACCTGTGCCTGTTCAAAAGAAAGGCTGTCTTTTACCGGAAGGCGAAAATCATTGATCCCATGGATCAGATCCTTCTGTGCACATAAGACACGGATCAGTTTTTCCGGAAAAAGTCCGATGAGAAGTTCTTTTTCTGTTTTATAAGGGCAGGCTGTTTTTCTCTGTTCCAGGTATTCTTCCAGTTCTTTCTGGTTCAGTTCCGGAAAAAAATTTATGGAAAGCTCTGCGTTTTTGTTTTCGTGAACCGCTCGGATGGCGTAGCGGGAAATCTGAAATACCGGGATCCCGGATACACCGTAATCGGTAAGCTGCAGTTCTCCCTGCTGAGAGGCTGCCGGAATGCCATCTATATAAAGGGTTATCTTACCTTCTGTCCGCACACCACTCCAGCCGGAAAAAGAATTTCCCTTACATTTCAAAGCTGTCAGAGCTGGAAGAGGTTCGATCAGATGATGTCCGAGACTTTCTGCGATTTTGTATCCACTTTCACTGGAACCTGCAACGGAAGAGGCGCGGGAACCGTTTGCAAGAATCACGGCATCACCATTGTAGGTCCATCCGTCAGTATGGATCTTCCACTGTCCGTCTGTGAAAGACACGCCGGTAACAGTCTGATTGGTTTTCAGTTTTACTTTCAGGCTGCGTGCTTTCATGGTAAGAACATCTACCACACTCTGCGCCTGGCTGCTCCGGGGATAGATCCATCCGTCGCGGTCTGTGGTACAGATTCCCAGTTCCTGAAAAAATTCCAGAGTCTTTTCCACAGGAAACTGTGCCAGGGCATCTTTGACAAATTCCGGATGGGATCCCCGGTAAGCGTTTTCATCCTGGTTCAGATTTGTCATATTACAGCGTCCATTTCCTGTAGCACAGATTTTTCTTCCGGGACGGTCATTCTGTTCCAGAACCGTAACCGCTGCTCCGTTTATGGCAGCCTGAATAGCCGCCATAAGGCCGGAAGCACCTGCTCCTACGACAAAGACCTGCTTTTTTAAGTCCTGTCCTTCGGATTTTTTCATAATTTCACAAGTTCCTTATCAACCATATACTGAAGAGATTTCAGGATTCCAAGTTTAGCATGCTCCCAGGTAAGACCACCCTGGAAATAAACAGCATAAGGTGGTTTCATAGGACCATCGGCAGAAAGCTCGATGGAAGAACCCTGGATGAAAGCACCTGCAGCCATGATGACCTGACTGTCATACCCTGGCATATCCCACGGTTCCGGTGTCACAAAACTGTCTACCGGTGCTGCAGCCTGGATACCCTGGCAGAATGCTACAAGACCTTCCGGTGTTCCAAGGGTGACTGCCTGGATGATATCCTGACGTGGTTCTGTGCTGTTCGGTACCACCGGGAAACCAAGTTTTTCGTAAATGTTTGCTGCAAAAACGGCGCCTTTTAAAGCTCCTTTGGTAACCATCGGTGCAAGGAAAAATCCCTGGTACAGAGAACGGTTTACACCAAGGGTTGCCCCCACTTCCATGCCCAGTCCCGGGCAGGTCATACGGTAGGAAGCGTTTTCCACACAGTCTTTTCTTCCGGCGATATATCCGCCGATAGGGGCAAGACCGCCGCCTGGATTTTTGATCAGGGAACCCACCATGATATCTGCACCTACATCACTTGGCTCTATGGTATCTACGAACTCACCGTAGCAGTTATCTACCATGCAGATCACATCCGGTTTGATCTTCTTTACAAAAGCGATCAGCTCACCGATCTGTTTTACGGAGAAAGAAGGACGGGTCTGATAGCCTTTGGAACGCTGGATGGTTACCAGCTTTGTTTTTTCATTGACTGCTTTTCTGATGTTTTCATAATCAAAGGTACCATCCTCGAGAAGATCCACCTGACGATATTTTACGCCATATTCCGCAAGGGAACCATTGGACGGGCGGATACCGATCACTTCTTCCAGGGTATCGTAAGGCTTTCCTACAGGGGAAAGAAGCTCGTCACCGGGGCGCAGGTTTCCGAAGAGAGCAATGGCAAGTGCATGAGTTCCACAGGTGATCTGCGGGCGTACCAGGCAGGCTTCTGTGTGGAAGGTATCGGCATAGACCTGCTCCAGAGTTTCGCGGCCAAGGTCGTTGTAGCCATAACCGGAGGAAGCTCCGAAACAAGCCTCACTGACACGGTTCTTCTGCATGGCGCGGATAACCTTCATCTGGTTGTATTCTGCAGTCTTATCAAATTTCTCAAAACGTTCTTTCAGGGAATCTTCCACAGATTTACCGAAATCGTAAACTGCAGAAGAGATTCCAAGTTGTGCATATAATTCTTTCATGATCATTTTTCCTTTTTTATTTTATTTGGCAGGGAGGATTCCCTTTTCCCTGCATACAGAAAGCATGTAGGAAAGGATCCTGCTGTCATCGTAATCAAAGTTATCTTTATCTACCCAGGTTACTTCGCCTTCTCTGCGGAACCAGGTAAGCTGACGTTTGGCAAAGTGTCTGGTGTCACGTTTCAGGACCCTTACGGCTTCCTCATAAGAATAGTTTCCGCCCATCCAGTCCAGGATTTCCTTATAGCCAAGCCCCTGCATGGAAACCATTCCCCTGTGGCAGCCCATCTCCCGAAGCTTTTTAACTTCTTCTGTCAGACCGTTTTTCAGCATTTCGTCCACTCTTGTGTCAATGCGTTCATAGAGAAGTGGGCGTGGTGCGTTCAGGACGAAATAAGCCAGTGCATAGGGACTGGTATGCTCCTTCTGTTCTTCATTATGTTCGGAGATCCTGGTACCGTTCTGTTTATAAAATTCCAGGGCACGTATCACCCGCTTGACATTGTTCTCATGGATATCTTCGGCTGACTTGGGATCGACCTTAGCAAGCATGTCATGGAGAAATGCAGGCCCCTTCTGCTCTGCCAGCTCTTCCAGCTCCCTGCGGTAATGTTCATCCTGGTCGGAGCTGGTAAAATCAATATCTCTGGTCACAGACTGAATATAAAATCCTGTGCCGCCTACCAGGATCGGAATCCGGCCTTTGTCATAAATTTTGTCCATGGCATCTTTTGCCATCTGCTGAAAAAGGACAATATTAAAATCTTCTGTGGGCTCCAACACATCCACCAGATGATGAGGGACGCCATCCATTTCTTCCGGCGTGATCTTGGCGGAACCGATATCCATATGGCGGTAAACCTGCATGGAATCCGCGGAAATGATCTCTCCGTTTACTGCTTTTGCAAGTGCAATGGAAAGCTTTGTTTTTCCCACGGCAGTAGGCCCGGTAAGCACGATAAGAGGTTTTTTCATATATTTCCTCCGTTTATGTTAAGTATCTTACACGATACGTTTGAATTTTTTTTCGATTTCTGTCTTACTCATGGCAATGATCGTTGGTCTTCCATGAGGACAGTTATAAGGATTTTCCAGTGTCAATAATTCATCGATCAGCTTGTCAGCTTCCTGAGGTGACATGGAATGATTGCCTTTTACAGCAGCCTTACAGGCCATGGTCGCAAGCCTTGAGGCAAAAATTTCAAAGGCATCCTTGGAACCGTCTGCAGTGAGATGGTCCAGCATTTCCAGAAACAGCTCTTCTTCTGTCATTCCCAGAAGGCTGGAGGGAACCGCACTGATACTGTACTCCCTTCCGCCAAAGGGTTCGATCTCAAAGCCGAAATCCCGGAAATACTTTTTGTTTGCCTTCAGCAGATTCTCCTCCTCAAGGCTGAGTGAAACGATCAGTGGGGGACTTACATACTGGGACTGGATGTTCTGGGACTGAAACTGCTTTACGAATCGCTCATAATATACTTTTTCATGGGCAGCATGCTGGTCAATGATATAAAAATTATCCTCAAACTGTACCAGCCAGTAGGTATCAAACAGCTGTCCGATCAGTCTGTGGCGGCTTCTGGATTCAGGAGCAAGAAGCCGTTCTTCGAACAGTTCCAGCTGTTTTGGCGGTTCCTGTTCCTGCGATTTGATCGGCTCGTTGTCTACCTCAGGAGGTGCCGATTCAGCAGGCTTTTCAGAAATCACTTCATAATCTGCTGTTTCTGCAGCGGAATTTTCATTTCTTCCGTCTTTTAATGTTCCGGAAAACATTTCCTCTTCTTCTTTTGTGAAAGGCTGCGCTTCATATACGGGATTTTCCCGCAGAGAATCCACACGTTTGTATTTATCTGCAGAAGAAGCTGAAGAATTGTGAGCTGTTTCAGCTGAACCATAGGAGGCGGTACCATTTGTTGGCTTATTATAAGGTATCGATGGAACCGGCGCTGTACTACGTACTTCAGAAGCTGTCGGTGCAGCATGGGAAGCTATATTTGCCGTCCGATTCGGGTGACCGTACATCTCCTGCCGCCGTTTTACTTCAAAAGGCTCCGGAATACTTCCTGGCTTTATCTGTTCTGTGCGGGGTGTCGGTTCGTCTTTTCCAACAGATACCTGAGGGATCAGTTCTCTGTGGGTCAATACCTTGCGGACAGTTTCATAAATGGCCGCATAAACTTCGGTTTCTCTGGCAAAACGCACTTCTCTCTTTGCGGGATGCACATTAACATCCAGGTCATTGCCGTCCATTTCGATCCGAAGTGAGACAAACGGAAATTTATGCTGCATGACAAGTCCTTTATATCCGTCCTCAATGGCCTTGGTAATGATCTTGTTTTTTACATATCGGCCATTGATATAATAATTCTCAAAAGTACGGTTTCCTCTGGAAATCTCCGGTTTCCCCACAAAGCCCTCGATCTTCATGAAATCATTTTCGTAGGAAACATCCAGAAGCGCCTTGGCAATCTCCCGGCCGTAGACACTGTAGATCACATCTTTTACGCTGTAGTTTCCGGAACTGGAAAGCTTTACCTGACGGTTCTGGATATATTTAAAGGAGATTTCCGGATGGGAAAGCGCCAGCTGCTCCATCAGAGTATTGATGTAACCGGCTTCTGTCATATCGGATTTTAGGAATTTGCTCCTTGCAGGTGTATTGTAAAAGAGGTTTCGGATCAGAAATGTTGTTCCCTCCGGTGCCCCCATTTCCTCCAGAGACTGTTCTTTTCCACCTTCGATCACATAGCGGGTACCGCTGATGGCAGAAGGAGTTTTTGTGATCAGTTCTACCTGGGAAACTGCGGCAATACTGGAAAGAGCCTCGCCACGAAAGCCCAGGGAGGCAATATGTGTCAGGTCTTCCACTTTTTCAATCTTGCTTGTAGCATGACGTAGAAAAGCAAGGGGAACCTGTTCTGCTTCCATTCCGGAGCCGTTATCTGTGATACGGATCAGCTTTTTTCCGCCGTCTGTGATCTCTACAGTAATAGCGGTAGCACCTGCGTCAATGGCATTTTCCACAAGCTCTTTTACAACAGAGGAGGGGCGCTCTACGACCTCTCCTGCTGCAATCTTATCAATGGTATTCTGGTCTAAAACTGCAATTTTTTTCAAGGGGATCACCACCGGTTCTTAATTTTGTTCTGCAGGTTATAGAGAATATTCAAAGCTTCCATTGGTGTCAGATTCCCGATCTCCAGGTTTTTGATCTCTTCAATGATATCATTGTCCTGTACCGTGTCAAACAGTGACATCTGTGCCATATCTAACTGATCATAGGTGATCTTCTGCTTTTTCTTTGGAGCAGTCAGATCTTTTACAGCTGCAGTGATATCTGCATCACTGAGCTCCTCTACCAGCTCCTTGGCACGCTGGATCACGGAATCCGGAACACCGGCAAGCTTGGCTACCTGGATACCATAGCTTTTATCTGCTCCGCCTTTTACGATCTTACGCAGGAATACGATATCGTCGCCTTTTTCCTTGACAGCGATACAGTAGTTGTTGACACCGGAAAGCTTGCCTTCCAGTTCGGTAAGCTCATGATAATGGGTCGCAAATAAGGTCTTGGCGCCGCAGAGTTTGGTGTTGCTGATGTGTTCGATCACTGCCCAGGCAATGGAAAGGCCGTCAAAGGTACTGGTTCCACGTCCGATCTCATCCAGGATCAGAAGACTTCGGGAAGTGGCATTACGAAGAATGTTGGCAACCTCTGTCATCTCCACCATAAAGGTACTCTGTCCGCTTGCAAGGTCATCGGATGCTCCCACACGGGTGAAGATCCGGTCAACCACACCGATATTCGCACTGTCCGCAGGAACAAAGCTTCCGATCTGTGCCATTAGTACGATCAATGCTGTCTGGCGCATGTATGTGGATTTTCCGGCCATATTCGGTCCTGTGATAATGGAGATACGTTTTTTGTGGTTGTCAAGATACGTATCATTTGGAATAAACATATCGTTTTCGATCATCTGTTCCACAACCGGGTGGCGGCCATTTTTGATGTCGATCACACCTTTTGTATTGACCGTTGGGCGTACATAGTTATTGCGCTGGGCGACCACGGATAACGATGCATAGACATCCAGCTGCGCGATGGCTTTCGCTGTCTCCTGGATTCGCGGAATCTGTGCAGCCAGTTCTTCTCTCACCTGACAGAACAGATCGTATTCCAGGGCAAATAATTTATCTTCCGCGCCAAGGATCATATCTTCCAGTTCTTTTAGCTTCGGTGTGATATAGCGCTCGGCATTGGTCAACGTCTGTTTTCTTGTATAGTATTCCGGCACCAGATCTTTAAAACTGTTCGTCACTTCAAGATAATAGCCAAATACTTTATTATATTTGATCTTCAGATTCCGGATACCGGTTTTTTCTTTCTCTTCTGCTTCCAGCTGTGCCAGCCAGGATTTTCCCTGGGTTTTTGAATTCCGATAGGTATCTACCTGTTCATTATAGCCTTCCCGGATGATCCCGCCTTCTTTGACTGCCAGTGGTGGATCTTCCGTAATGGAGGCTTCTAACAGTGTATACAGATCTTCCAGGCCATCCATCTGTTCGTTAATGCGTACCAGCAGCGGACTGGTAAAGTTCGCCAGCAGATTCTTAATATGAGGAATCATTTCCAGAGACATTTTAAATGCCAGCAGATCTCTTGGGTTCGCAGAACGATAACTGATCCGACTGACCAGACGTTCCAGGTCGTATACCGGATTCAGGTATTCCCGGATCTCCTCGC
>ENA-OPCD01002975-OPCD01002975.1-human-gut-metagenome-genome-assembly--contig:-NODE-2975-length-11244-cov-4.055948_pt1 | contig 11244 bp, 10 predicted proteins | sample MGYA00241560_ERZ501471 | MGnify/ENA primary metagenome ERZ501471 (study PRJEB25962, sample SAMEA2042578) | human gut metagenome | biome: human gut; feature: human-associated habitat; material: faeces...
AACACCAGCCTTCCAAGCTGGATACGTGGGTTCGATTCCCATCACCCGCTTTTTTCATGCTCTATTTTAGATTTATCTGGCGGCTTCTTTCGAACCGCATGGCGACAAACAACGAACCCTGTCATCTTCCGGGTGTCTTCACTAACTTTATGTGAAGCCACCTGAAAGATGACAGGGTTCGTTATTTTTCCAGATTGTTCCCTGTGCCCTAATCTATTTTCTTTTTCAAAAATGCAAATACAGAACCGAGCAAAATATAGATATCTGCCAGATTGGCGGTTATATTGCCCAGTATTTTGTGACTGGATTTAATACCGATATAATCCACTACCTTTCCTCTGACAACACGGTCATAAGTATTGCTTAAAGCTCCTGCGCTTAAGAATGTCAGGGCTATCTTACTAAGCATATGCCCTTCCCTAAAAGCTTCTATAATTGTCAGAAGTCCGATCGCTGCTGTCGTCATCACCGACGCTTTCTTTACTTTTTCCGGTTCGGAATCCATAGAGTTAAATGCAAATCCTTTATTATATACTTTTCTGATCAGAATCCCTGTCCCACAGAGACTTTTTTCTTCCGTCTCGCTTACATTCTCTTCTATGTACTGTTTTACAGCCATATCAAGAGCGAACAGTGTTCCGACCGCACCGGGTATGCGTGTACGCATTTATACTTCTCCCTGGATCTTTACGATCTCTTCTTCCTGTTTTTCTATCTCTTCGTCACGTTTTTCTATCTCTTCGCAGAGCGTTACATAATCCATGTCTGACACTTCTCCACTCTGGAATTTTTCATATACCATACGTCCGATATCTGCAAGATCTCTTTCATTCGCTCTCTTTAACGAACGAACATTGCTTTTAATCTTCTGGATTTCCAGAGTATCTCCTGTCTTCTTTGTGATGTCACTAGCAACATCTGAAACCATTCTGCCGAATTCTTCAAAAAAATCTGCCATTAGTATCCTCTCCTTATCTCGTTCTTCTTTACAGCTGTCTTAAAATATCCAATGATCGGTACAAATTCATCGTCCCATATCCCCATTGTGTATTCGGATATTCTATTCCCGGAAGCTTTTGTGTTCCCATCACGATAATATTTCTGACCTGACTGGACGACACTCCTCTTGCCCCCGGCTGCTCACTGATCCATTCCATGATCAGGGCACATCCGCCTGCTGCAATCGCTGTTGCGGCGCTCGAACCGGTCCGATTCTTAAATTCCCCGCCAGGTACTGCTCCTGTGACCGCTTCTCCCGGCGCAGCATAATCCGGTTTTATTTTTTCATCTCTAGTATACCCCCTGCCCGAATTAATATCAACTCCATTCTCCCTGCTGTTATAAAAAGCCACAGTCATTGTATTTCTTCCTCCTGAAGGCTCTGTAAATGTAGTGTCGGGATTTGATTCCAGAAAATATACCTCTCCCTCCAGGAATTCTTCCATCGGAAGCCATATGTGAAAATCTCCGGTTGTCTGCATCGCCGGCTTTATATCTATTTTCCATATTCCGGGAACCGCATTCTGAAACCTTATAAATACCAGCTGTGCATCATTATTCCTCTGTAATAATCTGTATTCCACAGTAATCGTTGTCCGTTCAAATGTAAATGAAAAATCAAACAGATACCCCAGACGTATCGGAATCATCCCCGTACGCTCTCCAGACGGCGAAGTAACCGACACCATTACGATATTCGGAAGTGTACTCCATAATTCAACGGTAAAAGACTGTGTCCCTTCTCCTACCCGGATTTCTGCTGTCCTCATATCCTGTGCATCCGTAAAACGGTTAAAATAATGATGTCTTCTGGCCGCCTCATTGCCTGTTCCGACTACAACACACCTGTTTCTTACCGTCGCATAAATGTCCAATATATCTGCCAGAATAGAATCTCCGTTATGTCCTCCAAAGCTTGTTCCGAGAGCTACACAGATCACTAACGGCATTCCCTGTTTTCTTGCCAGGTCATTCAGATAGCGGAGTCCCAGCATAATATCATTTTCCTGATAACATACGGCATCCTGTGCTATTGCGAAAAATTCTTTCAGATAATTTTTTGCCGGCTTTAATTTGACCATTGCAATAGAAGCCTCCGGTGCGGCCCCGAGAAACTGTTTTCCAACTTCTGCTCCTCCTGCAGCCGCACTTGCAACAAATGTTCCATGTCCGTCTGTATCCACACTCGGTACTATCTGAAGCGGATCCTCCGATCTAAGTGCTGCATTGATCATTTCTTCCGTATATTCCGTTCCATAATAAAGCCCCTGTGGTGTTCTTCCCGTCTGAATCGTCTGATCCCAGATTCCCACAATCCGTGTCGTCCCGTCCAGATTGCGAAACACACGATTCTGATAATCTATCCCGGTATCTAAAAAGCCGATCATGATCCCATCCCCCATCAGCTGAAGTGTCGGATAGTTCTGCAATGTAATAATTCCCGCTGCATCTAACGGCTGCATATCCAGAAGTGTATAACATTTTGGGATCGTACTGTACCAATATTCTCTGAACGATAATGGAAGCAGAATCCTTCTGTCTACAGATACACTTTTATATCCAAAATCCATCTCCTGAATACACGCATTTTCCGGATTCACTTCCTTAAGTTCCTCATCTCTGTATAATGGAATAATAAAATCCCAGTAATCTTCGGAAATAATCTTTTCTTTACAGTTCTCTTCCAAATCAAAAAAACCTTTCATATACATTTGTTTTATGTATATGAAAGGTTCCCTGTCATTCATTAATCTTTTATTATGAATTCGTATTCTGGTTCAGCATACGTTCAATAATGTCTACCGACTCTTCAATACCATAACTTGCACTGTTAAAACAGATATCATAGTTCATAGCATCTCCCCATTTCTGACCGGTATAATAATTGTAATATCTTGCATGTTGACGATCCAGCTTTTTAAGCAGACGTACCGCTTTCTTATGATCCAGATCATTGACCTCCATAATACGACGCACACGCTGTTCGAACGGTGCCGTAATAAAAATACTGATATGTGGAATATGGTTATTCGCAAGTATCACATCTGCACATCTACCCATTACAATAAAATCTTCTTCTTTTGCCATTTTGCAGATCAGGTCACTCTGATTGAAGAAGATCGCGTCTTCTCTTGTCAATCCATGATAGCGGTCAAAGTCTTTCAGACGCTCTTTGATCGTCCTTCCGGATCCCTGATATTTGTTCTCGATCAGATCCGTTCCCAGATCCGCCACATCTGTCACAGAATCCTTCTCCGCATCCAGTCTTCTTAATACTTCATTAAAGATTTCTGCATCATAGTAGTTGATTCTAAGTGCATCTGCCAGTGCAAATCCAATATCATTTCCGGCACTTCCCTGCGTTCTTCCGATACAAATAATAAGATGATCGTCTTTTGAAAACTTCTGACGCAGATTCGCTGTATTCAACTTCGCCCTGTTTTCATCCAGAATTTCAACCTTACCGAAACTTGCAGGAAGCTCTGCTATTTCCTTTAATATCTCATCGTATTTTTTCATCAGTCTGGAACGGTCTTCATCCTTTCGGATCGTACGTGCCATGTTACTGATCAATGCCAGCTCACTTCTAAGAAGATGTCCCTGCGGCTTGGTACGCATCAGCATAACCAGATTGTTCACACAGGTACGTTTATCTCCTGTAAAGGTACGGCCCAGAGAAGATCCTACACATTCATATACTTCTCCGTCCAGATCATAGATCCGTTCTGCAATGTCATAATATTTATTCTTATTCTCCTGCATTTTCCGCACCCCCTTCTATAAAAAGAATATCAACATATCGATAATAAATACCGGTATCAAAAATGTCAGTGACCATGCCATATATCCGAAGAACGACGGCATACGCACACCGTTTTCATCCGACATAGATTTTACCATAAAGTTCGGTGCATTTCCTATATATGTATTTGCTCCCATGAATACAGCACCACACGAGATTGCCTCCAGCATCTTAACCGGAACAGCACCAAGCGTTGTTACCACACCGCCCTTGAATCCAAGTGCTCCTGCTGTTGTAAGGAACACAAGATATGTCGGCGTATTATCAAGAAAACTTGACAGAGCTCCTGTAGCCCAGAACATCTGGAATGGTTTGCTGATTCCAAGCTCCGCTCCATTCGCTTTCAGGATCATAAGTGCCGGCTGCATAGTAATAAAGATTCCGATAAACAAAACCGCAACTTCCTGGATTGCACCCCAGGTAAAGTGGTTACGGATACGGACTTCTTCGTTCGTCGTCTTAAACGATAAGAATGCAGCCAGAAGGATGATCACAACCTCAATTATTGACGGGAATCCAAGTGTAACTTCTCCAAGGATATGAAGTCCTTTTACGGTTCCGTCTGCATTCTGGAATGCGGACATTCCCGGAAGTGTTCCACTTAAGATCACGGCTCCGACGATCATCGCTACATAGATAAGATTATGAAGTCCTACAATTTTAAAATGTGTTCCCGGCTCTCTGATATCCGGTTTTCTTCCTTCTGCAATATCTTTTCTGTATGCTCTTCTGTCCAGGAAATAGAATATCACCAGAAGGATCACCATATTAAAAACCAGAATATGGAATAACTTCATACTCCAGAAAAAAGGTACCCCACGCATGAATCCCATCAGAAGCGGCGGATCTCCGATCGGTGTCAGACATCCTCCCATATTAGAGATCAGGAAGATAAAGAAGATCATGATATGACTCTTTCTCTTTCTCCATGAATTCATCTTAATAAACGGACGTACAAGAAGCATACTTGATCCTGTAGTTCCGATCACACTGGAAAGCAGTGTACCAAAAACAAACAACGCCGTATTAATCCTCGGTGATCCGGCAAATTCACCGTCAATCGTAATGTTACCTGCTACACAGAATAATCCAAACAGTAAAACGATAAATGTCAGATAATCATTTACCACACATTCCAGAACAGTCTCACTCATTGTAAATATTCCATATTTCGCTGTAAAAGGAATAATAAACAAGATTGACCAGAACACAACTGCCAGCGGCTGATGTTTTTCCCACCAGTCCGGCTTGAACAGCGGCATTACCGCAATACTAAGCAACAGCCCTGCAAAGGGTATGCAGAGCCAGATTGGAATAGCTGATAATTCCCCCATCGCTGTCTTTCCTCCATTCTTCTCCAAGTAAAAAAATTATATAATAGTTTATATGTAAAATGTATTATTGAAGTCTTGGTACTTCCTGACCTCTCAACATAATTACCGGTCCTCCGGTTCCTTCGATATATTCCTTCGTGATGATAACCTCTCCGATATTGTCATCCTTCGGGATTTCATACATGATATCCAGCATGAATTCTTCAATGATCGCACGAAGTGCTCTTGCTCCGGTATCTTTCTTCAATGCCTTCTTCGCAATTGCATGAAGAGCATCGTCATTGAATTCCAGTTTTACCTCATCCAATGCCAGCAGTTTCTGATACTGTTTTAATATTGCATTCTTAGGTTCTTTTAAAATCTCTACCAGCATCTCTTCACTCATCCCCTGTAAAGTGAACACGATCGGCAGACGTCCTAAGAACTCAGGAATCATTCCAAATGCACGTAAATCTTCTGTTGTTACTTTCTTCAGTATCTCTTTATCGTTATTATACTTGTCTCTTAAGTCTGCTCCAAAACCAATTGCTGCCTGTTTGGTCAGACGCTCTTTGATGATTCCGTTAAGATCCGGGAACGCTCCGCCGCAGATGAAGAGAATATTTCTTGTATTCACGGTTGTAAGCGGAACCATGGCATTTTTACTGGTTGCGCCGACAGGTACTTCTACATCGCTTCCTTCAAGAAGTTTTAACATTCCCTGCTGTACCGACTCACCGCTTACGTCTCTCTGACTTGAATTCTTCTTCTTTGCGATCTTATCGATCTCATCGATAAAGATGATTCCCTGTTCTGCCTTCTCTACATCATTATCTGCAGCTGCAAGCAGTTTGGAAACCACACTCTCAATATCATCTCCGATATATCCGGCTTCCGTAAGTGAAGTCGCATCTGTGATCGCAAGCGGTACATCCAGAATCTTTGCCAGTGTTTTTACCAGATACGTCTTACCGGAACCTGTAGGTCCGATCATGAGCATATTGGACTTTTCAATCTCAATATCATCCATAGAATCAGTAGCCACACGTTTATAATGATTATAAACAGCTACAGACATAACTTTCTTTGCATATTCCTGACCTACCACATACTCATCCAGTTTTGCCTTGATCTTATGTGGTGCCGGAAGATTCTTGATATCTACTAATGGTTTATATTCTTCGCCCTCTTTTTTCTTTTTGATCTTCTGCTGCTTTGGAATACTCTGTTCCATATCAGCCATATTAAATACCTGTACTCCCGGAATATTCATCAGCTGACTGTAATCAATCGGGCCATTTGACATTGCATCAAAGCTTTTCTGCATACAGTCATTGCAGACACAGATATGATTCGGAAGTTCAATCATTTTTCCTGCAACGCTCTCTGGACGTCTGCAGATAAAGCAGACTTTTTCATATTCATCGTCATTATTTTGTTTCTTATTATCTGTATCAGATGTATTCTTTGTTGTCTCAACCTCTACATCTTCTACTTTTTCAATTTCCTGATTGTTGTTATCATCCTGATTTGCCATTATTCTCTCCTTCTTAACGTAGTTTACGCATTTCACTCTGACTTTTATCCTGCTTTTATGCTTCCCCCTGATTTACCAGTTTCAGAAATGTCTCTTCTGAAATAATCGGTATTCCCAGCTCATTCGCTTTTTTATTCTTGGATGACGTACTCGTCACATCATTATTGATCAGATAGTTTGTCTTTGATGTGACTGATCCAGTCACTTTTCCACCCAGACTTTCAATCAGCTCTTTTACTTCTCCACGATTGGCAAAATGCTTTACGCTTCCGGTAATTACAAAATTAACGCCTTCAAAAATCTGCTGTTTTGTTACAGTCTCTTCCGGAATGGTCAGCTCATTTAAAAGCCTTCTGAAATTCTCCACATGTTTTGCATCTGCAAAATATCCGACGAACGCTTTTGCCAGAACCTCTCCGACTCCCTGAATCTCATTTAATTCTTCTTCCGAAACCTTCAGAAGAGATTCTACATCATATTTTAATTCTCTGCAAATAACTTTTGCATTGGCAAGTCCGATTCCTGCAATTCCCAGAGAATAAATGACTCTCGGCAGGGTCGTCGTTCTTGCCTTTTCTATACTTTCTGTCAGTTTTTTATATGATTTTTCTCCGAATCCTTCCATTCCGGTAATGACCTCCTTGTAACGGTCCAGCCGGAACAGATCCGCATATTCATGGATAAAGCCCTGATCGATCAGCTTCTCCAATGTCGCCTCGGAGAGTCCGTCAATATTCAGCGCATCTCTGCTGACGAACAGAGTGTAGGATTTGATCTCCTTGGCCGGGCATTTCTCATTGGTGCAGTACAGAGACTGCACCTCATTCATCTGTCGGATCTCCGTGGGCTGTCCGCACACCGGACACACCTTTGGAATCTCCACATTATCACTGCCTGTCAGATTCTCAGCGATCTGGGGAATGATCATGTTGGCCTTATAGACCGTGATATGGTCTCCGATTCCCAGTCTGAGGGATCTCATGATACTGATATTATGCACGGAAGCGCGGCTCACCGTTGTGCCTTCCAGTTCCACCGGCTCAAAAATAGCTACCGGATTGATCAGACCGGTACGGCTGGCGCTCCACTCGACCTCTTTTAATGTAGTCTCCCGCAGTTCATCCGCCCATTTGAAAGCAATGGAATCTCTGGGGAACTTCGCGGTTCTGCCCAAGGACTGTCCGTAGCTGATACTTTCATAAGTAAGTACCAGACCGTCGGAAGGAATATCGTAGTGCTCAATCTTGTGTTCAAAATCTTCAATGGCAGATAAAATGTTCTCTTCCGTTACTGCCACATGTTCCACCACTGCAAAGCCCTGCTCCTGCAAAAAAGCAAACTGGGCTTCCTTGGAATCATGAAAATCCACACCATCCGCCTTTACCAGCGTAAAAGCAAAAAAGCGGACATTCCGTCTGGCCGTGATCTCATTGTTGAGCTGCCTCACAGAGCCGCTGCACAGATTTCGGGGATTCTTGTATTTTGCCTCTGCATCTGCGATCTCCCCGTTGATCTTCTCAAAATCACTGTAGGTGATCACCGCTTCTCCCCGCAGGATCAGTTCTCCGGTATAGGAAATATTCAGCGGAAGATTCTTAAAAGTACGGGCGTTATTTGTAATGACCTCACCGATCTCGCCGTTGCCACGGGTAACCGCTTTTGCAAGTTTTCCTTCACGATACGTCAATACAATGGTCAGCCCGTCCAGTTTCCAGCTAAGAATTGCAGGATTGCCTTGCAGCCAGTCCCGCAGTTCTTCCCGGCTTTTCGTCTTGCCAAGAGACAGCATAGGACTCTCATGGCGTTCCTTGGGAAGCTCATCCACCGCTTCGTAGCCTACGTTTACCGTAGGACTGTTGGCCAGGGTAACGCCTGTCTCTTTTTCCAGTTCCACCAGTTCATCATAGAGCTTGTCGTATTCGTAATTGCTCATGATCTCCTGATCCTTGGCGTAATAGCTTTCGGAAGCTGCATTCAGTTGTTCTACCAGATCTTTGATCCGGTCTATTTTGGAAGACTGCATCTTGTATTCCTGCCTTTATATATTTAATTGCGATTTAACATTCCGGTGTCTCTTTGAAGCTGTTCCAGCTCTTCTCCGGTGACCTCGCGCCACTTTCCCGGCTTCAGATCCCCCAGCAGAATGTTCATGATCCGGATTCTTTTCAGCGCTTTTACCCGGTATCCACAGGCTTCACACATCCGCCGGATCTGTCTGTTGACTCCTTGAGTCAAAACGATACGTAAGGTAAATTTTCCGATCTGTTCAATCTCACATTCTCTGGTAGTGATGTCCAGATCTTTCAGATAAATACCTTTCGCCATTTTTTCCAAAAAATCGGGTGTTATTTCCCTATCTGTCTTTACGATATATTCTTTTTCATGACGGTTGGCGCCCCGCATCATGGCATTGATCAGATCTCCATCATTGGTGAGCAGGATCAGGCCTTCGGAATCTTTGTCCAGACGTCCCGCATAGGTCAGCCGTTCCGGATAGCAGATCATATCCATGATCTTTTTCTCTGCATGAGGATCTCTCTCCGTGCAGGTCACTCCCACCGGCTTGTAAAATGCCAGTACCTTCTGTGTCTGTTTTCCCTGCAGAATCTTCTTACCCACCTGCACGGTGTCCGTTTCTTCCACCTGTTGTCCCATTCCAGCCACCTGACCGTTGACCAGTACTTTTCCCTGTTCGATCAGCTTATCCGCATCTCTTCGGGAACATACACCGCACTGTGCCAGATATTTATTCAGACGCATTCTATTCCTCATTCCTTTCCGAAGCCCTTAACTTCCGGGCTACAGACACACGGCCGCAAGTATATGTTTTCACGCTTCCACACCGTCTGCCGCTTCGAAGTCACTGAGACTTTTGACTTTGGGAATACCGTTTCCGTTTGCCACACCCAGCTTTGCGGTCTCATCTGCCAGCTCGTTGTATTTTACCTTCGAATGAGCCGGTACTTTGGTAAAGCGGATCTGAATCTTCTGTCCCCAGCCCAGCATGGTCTGTGCATATTTTTTCGTCAGATCATTCTTACTTTTCCAGGCACCGGTGACCCATTTCTCGATTCCTTCATAGTCGTAGCGGATCTCGATGACTGTAAAGCCGCTGTTTAAGGCAAACCGTACCGCATACATGGCTCCCAGCATCTCTCCGGAGACATTCCGCTGTTTCAGAGAGTCCGGATTGTCACCATTACCGTATTCTGTATAGATGCGTCCGTCGGGAAGAATAAAAATACAGCCGAAACCGTATTTTTTCAGTGCATCCTGATAGCTTCCGTCCACATAGGCCAGCAAGGTACCCTCTTCCGGACGATCATTCACATCCGCATCCTCCGGATATCTTCCCAATCCATTCCACTCTGCCATAATTCATCTGTCTCCTTATCGAATAAAGTTGGTCTTCTGCGCCGGTTCTCTCTCCGGGAAATCCATGCCCGCAGCTTTTCCTGCGGCAATGCATTTGATCAGCCATGCCATATTGTTACCCAGGGTACGCATGGTCTGCATGCCTTCCAGATCCTGTTTTACCTCTTCGGGAGTATTGCCGTGTACCTGATTCCAATACTGGCTGGATACCACCGGCATACAGTTGATGGGAAAATATTTGTTCAACTGGTCAAAGGCTGCGGAAGCCCCACCGCGTCTGCAGCTGACGATGCAGGCACCGGGCTTGCCCTGGAACAGGGCGCTCTTGCCGTAAAATGCTCTGTCCAGGAAGGAAGTGATCATACCGGAAGCAGATGCATAATGCACCGGAGATCCGAAGACAAATCCGTCTGCAGTCTTCGCTTTTTCCACAAATTCATTCACGCCATCCTCCCGGAAACACTTTCCGTTCTTCAGACAGGCATTGCAGCCGATACATCCGGCGATGGGCTGTGTACCCACCTGGATGATCTCCGTCTCAATACCGTTTTTCTCCAGTGCTCCCGCTACTTCCTCCAGAGCTGTGTAGGTACAGCCCTTCGCATGTCCGCTTCCGTTTACCAGTAATACTTTCATTGCATTTACCTCTTTTTCTCTTATTGTTTCTCTTCTCTGTTATTGCCACCCGAAATGTGGTATGCTATCTGATAGATTTTGATATCTTTATCAGCATTTTAACAAACCGGAAAGGATCCCTTATGAATCATCGCACCCGTTCTTATCTGCTTTTTGTATTGCTTATCGGCTGTATCTGTTATCTGGTGTCCCATTTCGTGGTACAGCTGTATTTTGTAAACGGTTCTTCCATGGAGCCGACCTACACCTCCGGGCAGCCGGTCCTCCTTCAGAAATTCGGTCTGCCAGACTGTCTGGACTATAACGATGTCGTTGTCATCCGCCACGAGACGCTGGGACGCAATATCGTCAAACGGATCGTGGCCCTGCCGGGAGATACGGTACAGATCACAGAGGGAATCCTCTATGTCAATGGGGTTCCCCAACCGACCCCCGATGGTTTTTCTCTCATGGAGGATGCCGGCAATGCCGCCGCTCCCCTGACGCTTGCACCCGGAGAATATTTTGTCCTGGGTGACAACCGCAACCACAGCATTGACAGCCGCTTTGCGGAAGTCGGGATCATCCCCGCCGCTTCTATC
>ENA-OPCD01002976-OPCD01002976.1-human-gut-metagenome-genome-assembly--contig:-NODE-2976-length-11244-cov-3.272142_pt1 | contig 11244 bp, 4 predicted proteins | sample MGYA00241560_ERZ501471 | MGnify/ENA primary metagenome ERZ501471 (study PRJEB25962, sample SAMEA2042578) | human gut metagenome | biome: human gut; feature: human-associated habitat; material: faeces...
ACCTGTAACCGGCTGATCCGTAGTCAGCTACTCTATTCAGTTGAGCTACGCGACCTTTATTATTAACAATTTGTGACCGCGACAGGATTCAAACCTGTAACCGGCTGATCCGTAGTCAGCTACTCTATTCAGTTGAGCTACGCGGCCTTGTTTGTTTTACGGGTGCAAAGATACGTACTTTTTTTGAATTAGCAAGAGATACGCAAACTTTTTTTGAAAAAAATTACTCGATGAACCGATAATTAAACAGCTGCCAGCCGAGTGTCAACCCCACATTCCACTCCTTTTTCGGTGAGCTATAATGATTTACATATGCAGATATTGCTCCAAAGGGCAATTGGCATATTACAGAAATTTCTCCTATATATTCAAAGCGCGAAAACGCTTTTCCATAATAAGCTTTGTTCAATGCATTCTTTTTAATAGGAAATATCGGTACGAAACCATAAAATTCAGAACGGAATTGGAACATATCATTGAAAACAAAAATAGGCTTGATACCCACTGCCAAGAATTGGTTGGCCCGGAATGCTTCATTATACATCAGCTTACTATGAGGAGTAGGAGAAAAATCTGCCGCCTGCAACATGGTTGCCGTATAATTCTCCGAAAAGTTCTTCGATGAATACAGCATCTCTGCCATCCATCCCAAAGTAAATTTGGGACTCATAGTATGATAGGCATATTTCATATAAGAAATTTGCAGCCAAGATTGCCTTTCTTTAGTCGTAACACTCGTTTCCGTCGGATTTCCCGGTATAAATTTCTCCTTTCCGCTAAAGACCTGTGCCACCAGTTTTTCAAAATACCCTTTAGTGGCATACTGTCGTGCATTCAGCGTACTCCCATAAAATCCGATAGCCCCTCCCAAAAGGTTGTAGGTACTCCTGTCTGAACGGTCCTTGTCAAAATTAATCACGCTGGACTGAAAGTAATTGTCTTGAAGTTTCCCATATCCGATGCTTATTTCCGCCCGTTTATTGGCCAAAAAAGGCAAGGCTACCATCAACTTGACAAAACGTTCATCTTTAGAGTTAAAAGAGGGCTTATCATTCTTAGAAAAGAGTTTGTCCTTTTTATAATAATCGAACGTACTTAAAGAAGCAATAAGGCGGTAGGAGGTTGGAATACGGGTAGGAAGGTCTATCTTGGCCATAAGCTGCGCATTATTATATACCTTGCCAATCTGGCCGTCAAGGGTTATTTCTTTGGAATAATAATTCAAGTCCTGATAACCCAACCCCAAATAAATCTGATTAGAGCTGGTTGTCGATACACTTCCACCCATCCTTACAGAAAAATTATCTTCCATTTTCACTTTCAGATGCAGCGAATACAAGTCGTTTTCAGAGTCATATACAGCATGAGGTATAATCTCCGATATCATATTATCAGACAGCAAACGGAAATATCCACGTTTCAAATCTTCATATGTAAACACCTCATGGTCTTCGTCATGAAATTCTTTTTTGATATACGCCTGCTGTTGTGGATTGGCGCCCTCTATATAGATGTCCCTAAAGCGGAATTGAGGCAAATTACTGCGGTAGACCAACCGTCTTAAACGAACATTTTCTGCACTTACCCTCCGATGAATACGGCCTTTTATAGAATCCATTAAACTGATAGTCCGGTTATAGCCGATATCGTGCAACTCCTGCAAACGGTCAAAGTCCAAAAGGCTTACATCATCATACTTGAATGTCATAATAATGCCTAAAGAATCCGGAAGAGTATAATCCGTCTTCTGCATAATCATATTTTCAAGCTGGCTCATCAAATCGTTCTCTTTCGGCTTACCGGGGTTGGCGGCTACCACGCTACCTATGATGACTTCCGGTTTAAAGTCCTCACGCATAATATCTGTGGGGAAATTATTATAAATTCCACCGTCATAAGCTAAAACGCTATCAATCTCTATCGGTTTGAAAACAAACGGAAAACTCATGGAAGCGCGTACCGCATCTCCCAAATCTCCTCTACGCATAATCAACGGTTTCTTGTTATATACATCGGAGGCAATACACCGGAAAGGCACAAACAGGCGGTTAAAATCGCCGCTGCATGCAGCCGTAGCCCGTGCAAATAGCTCCACAAAGACCAGATTCATCTGAATGGGATTTACCATGCTTGTAGGAAGTATCTGAGGCTTGATATGCAGCGAGTCCTTAAAGGAGAAACGGATATTGAAAAACTCCGGGGTCGGTCGGTTTTGTTTGAAATAATACCCGTATTCGGGTTCTACCTGTCCTGAATACCAGCGTTTGAAGTCTTCGGAACGCAATAAAGCCTCCATATCATCGGGAGAGTACCCCATAGCATAGAGTGAACCTATGATAGCTCCCATAGAAGTACCCGTAATGTAGTCGATAGGAATATTGTTTTCCTCCAAAGCGCGAATGATACCGATATGGGTCATGCCTTTCGCACCTCCGCCACTCAAAACAAGTCCTACTTTCTGAGCTTGCACAAACGGCAGAAGCAATAAACAGGCTGACAAAAACAAAAAAAATCTTTTCATGAATACGGTTTCGAGTGAAATATACTAATTTATTCAATGCTCAAATATAGACAATTGTTTCCAAAAACCTCGTATCCAACGAAAAAAAACAGACCTATTACGAAAAAACAGACAAAAAAAGGGCATTACAACTCATATTAGCTGCAATGCCCTGTTATAATAAAAATCTAAAGGGGCTTATTTAATCAAATCGATGCTTCTCTTTACAAAATTATTCAAAGCTTCACCTTTCAACATGCCATTTTGAAGCAATGCCAAATCAATAAGTTGACGGACAACCTTATTCTGAGCAGCATAGTCAGCAAACAATCCATTTTTCCGGTTTTTCAAATCTTCCCACTTCTTATCCAAATCATTTACCTCATCCTTTTCGGCTGTAGGAATATCCTCGTCTTTCTTGCCCTCCTGCTTCTTTTTCAATTCATTACGACGAGTATTTACATCGTCCATTTCTTTTTGAATCGGAGCAACAGCAGCCGCACATTCCTTGTCTTCATCAGCCAGAATCTCTTTTACCAGCTTATGGTCGGCATTCAATACCAGGTTGAACATGTCCGGCATTTCGCCATAGAAACTCATTCCTGCCTGGATATTAGCCATTTCTTTCATACGACGCATGTACTCGCTTTGAGTAATCATGACCGGTGAAGCATTTTCACCCAAGGCCTGAGCCATTACATTGAACTCTGTCTTTTCTATCTGCGGCAACTGGCTCTTGAAGATAACAGAGAGAACCTCCTGTTTATCGGCTTCCAAGACATCTTTCGCCTTGTCTTCCTTCACTATCAGATTGTCAACGACATCACTGTCTACACGGGTGAAACGCACTTTCTCGAACTTTTGCTCCAGCATGCTTACCATGGCAACATCAAGCTGGCCGCCCATCAACAGCACATTATATCCCTTATTCTTGGCAGCCTCGATATAGCTGTATTGCTCATCTTTGTTGTTGGCATACAGATAAATCAGATTACCATCCTTATCCGTCTGGCTATCCTTTATCAAGGTCTTGTACTCTTCGAAGGTATAATACTTGTCGTCCGTATCGGAAAGAAGGGCGAAATCCTTTGCTCTATCATAGAAATCCTCTTGTGTGAGCATTCCGTAGTTGATGAAGATTTTCAAATCGTTCCACTTCTCTTCAAATTGCTTACGGTCGTTCTTGAATATGGATTGCAAGCGGTCGGATACTTTTTTCGTAATATATGTAGAGATTTTCTTCACATTAGAGTCACTCTGCAAATAGGAACGGGATACGTTCAGCGGAATATCCGGCGAATCGAGTACACCGTGCAGCAATGTCAGAAAGTCCGGAACAATACCCTCTACAGAGTCCGTTACATAGACCTGATTACAATAAAGCTGGATTTTGTTCTTGTTCAACTCTATATTGCTCTTTACCTTCGGGAAGTACAGAATACCAGTAAGATGGAACGGATAATCCACGTTCAGATGTATCCAGAACAAGGGTTCATCGGACATCGGATAGAGGTCGCGATAGAACTTCTTGTAATCCTCGTCTTTTAATTCGCTGGGCTTCAGCGTCCACAACGGATTAGCGTTGTTGATGATGTTATCTTCGGCTGTTTCAACCTGCTTGCCGTCTTTCCACTCTTTTTTCTTTCCGAATGCAACGGGAATAGGAAGGAAGCTGCAATACTTCTTCAAAAGAGAAGAGATGCGCGCTTCTTCAAGGAATTCCTTGCAATCGTCGTCTATATAAAGAACGATATCCGTGCCGCGTTCTGCCTTGTCCGTATCTTCGATGGTAAACTCCGGACTACCGTCGCAAGTCCATTTCACGGCTTTAGCACCATCCTGATAGGATTTGGTGATGATTTCGACCTTCTTGGCAACCATAAAAGCCGAGTAAAAGCCAAGTCCGAAATGACCGATAATGGCATTGGCATCATTCTTATATTTCTCCAGGAAGTCGTTAGCTCCCGAGAATGCAATCTGATTGATGTATTTATCTATTTCTTCTGCCGTCAGGCCGATACCACGATCGGATACGGTAATCGTATCCTTGCCTAAAGACACATGCACGGTCAAATCACCGAGCTCACCTTTAAACTCACCGATAGAAGCCAGTGTTTTAAGTTTCTGGGTAGCATCGACGGCATTAGAGACTAACTCACGAAGGAAGATTTCATGGTCACTGTACAAAAACTTTTTGATAACGGGGAAGATATTCTCTGTAGTTACCCCAATATTTCCTTTTTGCATACTAAGTTTATATTTTTAGATTTGTATTTTTATTGTTTTGGCAAACTGAACACAAAAAAAATGCCAGTCCCGGAGAACTGACATTTTGACTGTTTTATTATAAAGGCTTGTTAGGCTTTGGTTATACTCAACTCGTCTTTTTCCTTATCGACAGAAACATTAACCGTATCACCGGGCTGTAATCCGGCAGACACAATCAGCTCCGAAAGTCCGTCTTCCAGATAATTCTGAATGGCACGCTTCAACGGACGGGCGCCAAACTGCACATCGTAGCCTTTGGCAGCAAGGAATCTCTTGGCTTCATCATCTACAACCATCTTATAACCAATAGCTTCAATCCGTTCATACAAACCTTTCAGCTCTATGTCCACAATCTTCGTAATGGCATCCAACGAAAGCTGGTCAAACGTTATGATTTCATCCAAACGGTTCAGAAACTCAGGAGCAAAGGTCTTGTTCAATGCTTTCTGAATCACACTGCGCGAGTACTCGTTATCATCCGTACGTGCCTGTGCCGCAAAACCTACGCCACGACCGAACTCTTTCAACTGGCGGGTACCGATATTGGAGGTCATGATGATAACTGTATTCTTAAAGTCAATCGTTCTGCCATAATTGTCAGTAAGACGTCCCTCGTCCAACACCTGCAACAAGATATTGAACACATCCGGGTGAGCTTTTTCAATTTCGTCCAACAACACTATGGAATAAGGCTTCCGGCGTACCTTCTCAGTCAACTGTCCGCCTTCCTCATAACCGACATACCCCGGGGCCGCTCCAATCATACGGGACACCGTATATTTCTCCATATATTCGCTCATATCAATACGTATCAGCGCATCGCTGGAGCCAAACATATATTTAGCCAACTGCTTGGCCAAATGCGTTTTACCCACGCCGGTAGGACCGAGAAACATAAACGTTCCGATAGGGCGGTTAGGGTCTTTCAAGCCTACACGGCTGCGCAGGATGGCTTTGGTAAGTTTCTCTATCGCAGCATCCTGAGCCACAACTTTTGCCTGCAAATCTTCTTTCATACCTGCAAGCTTAAGACCTTCCGCCTGAGCCATACGTTGCACCGGAATACCGGACATCATCGATATGACATTGGCTATTTCTTCCTCTCCAACAAGCTGACGGTCGTCTTTGAGACGTGCTTCCCATTCCTCTTTCATTTCATCCAGGCGAGCGGAAAGTTCTTTCTCTCTATCCCGATAACTGGCAGCCAGTTCAAAGTTCTGCGACTTTACGGCTTCAGCCTTCAAAACACGTGCGTCTTCTATCAGCTTTTCCTGCTCTTCAATCTCTTTGGGAACATTAATGTTCGTCAGATGCACACGCGAACCGGCTTCGTCCAAAGCATCAATGGCTTTATCCGGGAAGTTACGGTCGGTTATATAACGCTCTGCCAACTTGACACATGCCTCTAACGCTTCGTCCGTATAGCTCACGTTATGGTGGTCTTCGTACTTCTCTTTTATGTTTCTCAGTATCTGTAGCGTTTCTTCCGGAGTAGTGGGTTCTACTATAACTTTCTGAAAACGACGCTCCAAAGCACCGTCTTTCTCAATATTCTTTCTGTATTCGTCAAGCGTGGTAGCACCGATACATTGTATTTCGCCGCGAGCCAAAGCCGGCTTCAACATATTGGCTGCATCCATAGAACCGGCAGCTGCACCGGCGCCTACAATAGTATGAATCTCATCTATGAACAAGATTACGTTCGGATTCTTCTGCAACTCGTTGATAATGGAGCGAATGCGCTCTTCAAACTGTCCGCGGTATTTGGTTCCGGCTACAACAGAGGCCATATCGAGCATTACCACCCGCTTGTCAAACAAGATACGGGATACTTTCTTTTGAACGATACGCAGTGCCAATCCCTCTACAATAGCCGACTTGCCGACACCCGGCTCACCAATCAGCACCGGGTTGTTTTTCTTACGACGACTCAATATCTGCGCCAAGCGTTCTATCTCACGCTCACGCCCTACAACCGGATCGAGCTTGCCTTCTTCTGCCGCACGTGTCATGTCCGTACCGAAGTTATCCAGGACCGGAGTATCATTGGAAGACTTCTTCGATGCAGTCTGTGCAGAAGAAGCCGTGCCCTGTCCTGCATTGCGAGAGGGATGGGACATATTCATGTCTTCATCGTCTTCTTCCTCTTCTTCCGGAAATCCCATACCAGCATTCGGGTTGGTAGATTGCATTGTAAGCTGTTCAAATACAGCTTGATAATTCACCCGGTTTTCTTCCAGGACGGTAGCAGCCAGGTTGTCGCCATCCTTCAGTATAGCCAACAACACATGTTCGGCATCGGCTGTTGCACTCTTTAAAATGCGCGCTTCCAGAATGCACATCTTCAATATCTTAGCGGCCATTGGCGACAATGGTACATCCGCATCGGGCAATAGGGTATCGTCTTCGGCATCTCTCAAGAAGCTTTCAATGCGCTTTTTTACTTGCTTCAAGTCTATATCGAGTTTCATCAATATCTCGATAGCTTTTCCTCCGCCGTCACGTAGCATGCCGAGCAGAAGATGCTCCGGGCCGATATATCTATTTCTCAGTCGGTTGGCTTCCTCCTTGCTATAAGTTATAATATCAGAAACTCTTTGTGAAAATTGATTGTTCATATAATTTTTATCTCCTTAATTAAAGGTTTTGACTGACAAAGATACGCATTTCTTTATATTGCATACCATAAACTGGATTAATAATATACAAATCCCGTGCCATAAATCACATCTTTCCGGTTCGCCCTACACATTATATTATAATACGTGGGAATTTCATCCGTACCAACGGTTGGTATTCGATGTACCAACCTAAGAAACTTCATATACCTAAGCTTGGTACGGCTCGTACCTTAGTAAGGTACACTGAGTACCAAAGGGAGGTATCTTTCTGGTACTTGTATCTGTCTTATTTTTAACCGATTATACATCAAACGAAAGACCATATATCCAAACGGGGTTTCAAGCATGGAAATCTGCAACAAAGTTTATGAGGGAAAACTTTTGTATATCGTAAAAAAGCAGTACTTTAGCGTGGTTTTTCACAAACCCGCAAATGTATAATTAATAATCTTTTTAAATGCTTGAACAAGACAGAATTATAAAGATTAACATCGAGGAGGAAATGAAGTCATCGTACATTGACTACTCCATGTCGGTCATTGTTTCACGTGCCCTTCCGGATGTTAGAGATGGTTTTAAACCTGTTCACCGAAGAATTCTTTTCGGTATGATGGGACTGGGAAATACGTCGGATAAACCCTATAAGAAATCTGCGAGAGTTGTCGGTGAGGTATTAGGAAAATATCACCCGCACGGTGACTCATCCGTATATGGCGCTCTCGTCCGTATGGCACAGCCGTGGGCTATGCGCTACATGCTTGTAGACGGACAAGGCAACTACGGTTCTGTGGACGGTGACAGTGCAGCCGCCATGCGTTACACGGAAGTGCGCCTTGAGAAGATCGCCGGTGAAATGCTCGCCGACATCAACGAGGACACGGTCGACTTCGTTCCGAACTTCGACAACTCCGAAAGGGAGCCCGTCGTCCTGCCGACCCGTCTGCCTCAGCTTCTCATCAACGGCTCCTCCGGCATCGCCGTGGGCATGGCCACGAACATCCCGCCGCACAATCTCGGCGAGACGATCGACGCCTGTCTGCACCAGCTCCGCAATCCCGAGTGCTCGATCGAGGACCTCATTCGCCTGATGCCCGCTCCCGATTTCCCGACAGGTGGCATCATCTTCGGCATCTCCGACGTCCATCAGGGCTACCGCACGGGCCGCGGCCGCGTGGTCATGCGCGCCCGCACGCATCTTGAGGAATTCGGCCGCGACCGCGTCCGCATCATCGTCGACGAGATTCCGTACATGGTCAACAAGCGCGTCATGTACGAGAAGATGCACGAGCTCATGCGCGAGAAGAAGATCGAGGGCATCGCCGAAATGCGCGACGAGTCCTCGAAGGAGATCCGCATCTGCATCGACCTCAAGCAGGGCGCCATGCCCGAGGTCGTGCTCAACAACCTCTTCAAGATGACGCAGATGCAGGAGAGCTTCGGCATGAACATGGTCGCCCTCGTGGACGGCCAGCCGACGCTGCTCAACCTGCAGCAGATGATCGTGCACTTCCTGTCGCACCGCCGCGAAGTTGTGACGCGCCGCACGGTCTTCCGCCTCGGCAAGTACCGCGCCCAGGGCCATCTGCTAGAAGGCCAGACGGTTGCGCTCTCGAACCTTGACGAGTTCATCCGCATCATCCGCAACGCCAAAACGCCGGCCGACGCCGCCGACGAGCTCTACGGCCGCGGCTGGCCCACGGCCATGGCCCAAGAGCTTGCCAGCCGCAGCGTTGAGGACATGCACCGCTACTATCCCGAGGACATGGACCCCGTCCGCGGCATCCAGCAGGACGGTCTCTACTACCTCACCAGGGTTCAGATCGACAACATCCTTGCGATGAGCCTGCGTCGCCTGACCGGCCTCGAGCAGGACAAGGTCCGCGCCGACTACGCCGCCATGATGGCCAACATCGCCGACTGCCTCGACATTCTTGCCCGTCCCGAACGCGTCAACGCGATCATCGGCGAGGAGCTCGAGAACATCCGCGAGGAGTACGGCGACGAGCGCCGCTCGACGATCGACCTCATGGGCGATCCGAACTTCAACAAGCGCGACCTGATTCCGCGCCGCGACATGGTCGTCACGCTCTCGCGCGGCGGCTACATCAAGAGCCAGGACCTCGCCGACTACGACGCCCAGACGCGCGGCGGCAAGGGCCGCAAGGTTCAGGAGATGACGAAGGATGACGAGGTCGCCGAGCTCTTCATCGCCAACTCGCACGACGTGATCATGTGCTTTTCCACGGCGGGCAGGGTCTATCCTATCGACGTCTTCGAGCTGCCCGAGGGCAAGTCCAACACCCGCGGACGTCCGATCGTCAACCTGCTTCCGCTCGAAGAGGGCGAGCAGATCTCCTTCATGCTGCCGATTCAGGGCTTTGACAACGAGCACTACATCGTGATGGCCACGAACCGCGGCACGATCAAGAAGACGCCGCTCTCCGCCTTCAGGAACGCCCGCCTCAAGGGCATCATCGCCACGACGCTCGACGAGGGCGAAACGCTCGTCGGCGTGGCCGTCTCCGACGGCGGCGACGACATCATGCTCTTCAGCGATGCGGGCAAGTGCGCCCGCTTCTCCGAGAGCGTCCTCCGTCCGATGGGGCGTGCGGCCCACGGGGTGATCGGCATGCGTCTCGACGAAGGCCAGTCCGTCATCTCCCTCATTGTCACGAACGACGAGCAGAAGTACGTGCTCGCCGCCACCGAGCACGGCTACGGCAAGCGCACCCTCGTTAGCGAGTATCAGCGCAAGGGCCGCGGCATCCGAGGTGTGATCACCATCTCCACGAAGGAGCGCAACGGCCGCATGGTCTCCGCCGTCCTCACGGATCCCGACGACGAGATCATGATGCTCACCACGGGCGGCAAAGTCGTGCGCACGAGCGCCAGTGAAGTCAGCATCGTGAACCGCGCAGCCATGGGCGTGCGTCTCATCAACCCCGGCGACGACACGCTCGCCTCGGTGCGCCGAGTCGCAGTCAAGAGCGCCGACGACGAACTCGAGAAGCTCAACATCGAGGTCTCCGACGAGGACCTGCTCGTTGATGAGGATCCCGCCGACGACGAGTCCGAGACTCCCGAGACCGATTCCGACAACGCCGTCGATGTCGACGGAGATGATCAGGATCAAAACTGATGCAGGATTCTGCAGTCGGCAATTGCTGACGAGATCGCCTAAGATAAACGGATGCGCCGCTTTTTTGCAGCGCATCCGTTTTTTCATGGTTCCGCCGTTTTTTTGTCTGGAGATAGTCATGGGTCGTCCCTTCAACTTCGCCGCCGGTCCGAGCATGCTGCCTGAGTCCGTTCTCAAAAGCGTTTCCGACGCCGTCATCGACTACGAGGGGCACGGCTACTCCATTCTCGAGATGATGCACCGCAAGCCGCCCTTCGAGGCGATCCTTCTCGAGCTCAAGAGCCGCGTGAAGTCGCTTCTGGCCGTGCCCGACGACTTCGAGATCCTCTTCTGCCCGGGCGGCGGCAAGACGCAGTTCGCCATGGTGCCGCTCAACCTCGTCACCCAGGGGTGCCGCGGCGGCTACGTCGTCACGGGCACCTGGTCGCGCATGGCGAGCGAGGAGTGCCGCCGCGTCTCCGCTCTGGGCTGGCAACAACCGCGAGCTGCCGGCGAACGTGATCCATGTTCCGCGCGACGTCGAGTACGTCTACTTCTGCGACAACGAAACGGTCGACGGCACCGAATTCAAGGGCCTGCCCGCCGTTGACGACAACGACGCTCTCTTCGTCTCCGACATGTCGAGTAACTTCATGAGCCGTCCCGTCGACTGGACCCGCTATGCGGCCGTCTGGGCCGGCGTTCAGAAGAACTTCGGCACCGCGGGCCTCGCTTGC
>ENA-OPCD01002996-OPCD01002996.1-human-gut-metagenome-genome-assembly--contig:-NODE-2996-length-11178-cov-2.045761_pt1 | contig 11178 bp, 10 predicted proteins | sample MGYA00241560_ERZ501471 | MGnify/ENA primary metagenome ERZ501471 (study PRJEB25962, sample SAMEA2042578) | human gut metagenome | biome: human gut; feature: human-associated habitat; material: faeces...
TTGCCTTGGCTGTCTTTTTTGTCGTAGGCAAACTTGATGTCATTGTCATAGACGAGATTGGTCGACACCGAGGCAGATAGCCATTTGTTGATCGTCATATTCAACTGTACGTCCCAGGAAACATCTATGTTTTTGGCCTCTTTCCCGCGCATGTAATCGGTAAAGAGATTGAGGCGGGAGTAGAGATTTACGTTTTTCATGATGTCGTAGTTCAACTCTACTTTCAGATTGGCTCCCATTTCGTTCAAGACCTTGTTGCCGTCTTTTACGCCGAATGAGCCCGACCGGGCCAATTCATCATCGAGCACAAATGTCCCTTTCCAAGTAACCGGTGTGAACACGGCGGTTACAATAGGGGCAGGCGTCCAAGTGATACCGAGACCGGCCGAGATGTATCCGGGAGCCATAAAACGCGATACAAAAGTCCGCTCATTGTCCGAGCCGTATTTATAGCCGTTGGAAAATTGCGATTGATAAGTAAGGAATGCACTTAGGTAGAGCGATTTTTGTATTTGGAACCCGTAGTTGGAGTTGAGATATATTTTATCGGTTGTTTTTTTCAAGGGTGCATCGCCTGTTTGGTTGAACCCGTAATTGAATTCGACACGGTTTTGCCATAAGTGTTTTTCGTATTTATAATCGGCCTGATAAGTGAACTGGGCATCGAGAGCCAAAGCATTTTCACCGCCCGAAGCCCAGTTGGTAAAGCTCGATTGGGTGAATTTAAGACCTACAAAACCCGCTTTTGTCCAGGGTGTTTCGAGCTTTTCTTGCGAAGAAGCTCCAGTTACAGCGAGAATTGATAATGCTGTCAAAAGGATACGTTTTTTCATATAATTTTATTTTGGGGTATTGTTATGCAAAAATATATAAAATAGTCTTACCATTGTATGCTATTAAACAAAAAGATGATATATTTGTTTTTCCACATATAGGAGAAAATAAAGTTTTTGTTGACTCTTTTGTTATTAACTTAAAATTCAACTGTTTATGAAAAAGTACAAATGCAGTGTGTGTGAATGGATATATGATCCGGCTATCGGAGATCCCGATGGTGGTATTGCTCCCGGAACAGCTTTTGAAGATATTCCCGAGGATTGGGTATGTCCTTTGTGCGGTGTGGGAAAAGATATGTTTGAAGTCGTAGAAGAATAGTTCTTGACTGTATATTTTTTAGGAAAGGCCTTGCTCCTGCGAGTAAGGCCTTTTTTCTCTTCCATCGCATTTTGAGAAATGACGGAAAATCTTTCTCAGAGACGATTGTTCCGATGCCCGATAACGGTGTTTGTGGAATTTTCCGCGGATTTATTCGTTCTTCTCTGGCGAAAGGAAGTGAACCGAGAAGGTGGCTGTGTCGCATTCTATTTTCAATGATTTGCTTATTGTGGTATCGGAAATGAATTCGAGACACATTTTGGAGTAATCATAGTGGGAAAGGTAGAGCCCGTTGTTGATTCTTCGTCGTCTGTTGTCGCTGAAAATAAATACATTATCTCCCATAGCATTAGGATTTTATGTAAGAGTTTATTAATTGACATACTTTTTCGCCGATTTCGGGAATTACGCGGGCTACATCGGGTGATAAATGCATGCCCACCTCTTTTACACATGCTACCGATATGGCGATAAGATCGATTTCTGGTATCCGCTCTTGTATCATCATGGCATCTATCATCTCTTTCAGACCGATTTCGTGTGCACTCAGCAAGGGTGGATAGTCTTGCGAATATTGAGGTCGCAGATGCCTTATCGTTCCCGGAGGGTTGTTATCGAGTGTTGCGTCGATAAGTATTACGCGCCGGTATTCTTGTAAAATGCCGATGAGGGCGATTCCTCCGGTTCCACCGTCGAGCAGGTCGATATTTGCCGGGAGGTTTTGTTTTTGCAGGTAATCGACGGCATGAATGCCCACCCCTTCGTCGCGCAACACGAGATTACCTATACCCAAGACGAGAATATCTTTCATTTGCATCTCCTTTCCTGTTTTATTTGTTGCCGTTTCAAGCGGCTGGCTTTCAGTTTTTTTATTTGTATGCTACGCTCTTTGCGTTCTTGAAGTTGTTGTTGCTGTTTTTGTTCGGTCTCGTACTCTTCCGCCAAATCCTCCCGAACGAATTTCCAGCCTCCTATGATCGAGGAGGCTATTCCGTTTCGTTCGATATAGTCGTGGTAAAATACCAGATATATGTGGACGATTGTGAAGAGTACGAATACCCATAAGAAAATATGATGTATGTTACGTATAGGAAAGAATCCGCCCGACCCGATCAGCAGTTTTTCGAAATACGGGGCGTAAAAAGCATTTGAAGAAGCTGCGAACATGGCAAGCCCGGTAAATATTTGTACGAACATGGCCAGAAACAGTCCGAAATAAGTGAATGCGGCGAGGCTGTTATGGCCTATGTCATAGAGCGGTTTGGGCGAGAGCAGCAGTATGTCTACTTTTGTCGTGTCGAAAATACTTCTCCATTGCCGGCGGGTGAGGGGAATGTAATTTTGCCATCGGGAAAAGCGGTTACCGGCGAAAAACCAGTAAATACGCACCAAGAAGTTGAAGATGAAAATGAATCCGGCTATGAAATGAGTGAGGCGTACCCAGCCAAACCAGTAGTTGTCGACCGGCGGTGTAGCGTGCATGATGGCCGGCGGGTTTCCTATGATGTATCCCGTAATACACAGTATAACGATACACAAGGCATTTACCCAGTGGAAGATGCGTACGGGAAGTTGCCATACATACACTTCTGTCAAATGTGCTTTTTTGCTGATCATCGTTCTTCGTTTAAGCAGATTTACATCGTATCGAATTGGTGTACATGATCGCCCGATTCATCATAGAGGTGTACCGAGCAGGCCATACAAGGGTCGAAAGAGTGTATCGTCCTAATGATTTCGAGAGGAGCCTCGGTGTCATGTACGGGTGTTCCCAATAGGGAGGCTTCAAAAGCCGACCGTTGTCCGTGCGTATCTCGGGGAGAGGCGTTCCATGTGGTAGGAACGACCATTTGGTAGTTTTTTACCTTTTTGTTTTCTATGCTTACAAAATGGGCCAGAGAGCCTCTTGGAGCTTCGGTTAGGCCGAAACCCATAGCCTTGTTGGGCCATGAATCGGGTTCCCAGTAAATATCGTTGAACATACGGGAATCTCCGTTTTTGATTTGTGTAAGCAGTTGTATATAGAAATCTTCCATCCAATTACTGACCAGATCCGCCTCGATGGCGCGAGCGAGAGTTCGGCCTACGGTCGAATACATGGCTTCGAAAGGAACATGAAGCTGGGAGAGACTGCGGTCGATGCTTTCTTTATAGTCGTTTTGTCCCGATGCATAAGCTATGATGGCGCGGGCCAACGGGCCGGTTTCCATAGCTGTATTTTTATATCGAGGGGTCTTTATCCAGCTATACGGCTGGGTGTGGTCGAGATACTTGTAGGGTGGTGTAGGTCCGGTATAATCAAGAACTGTTTCTCCTACGGAAGGGTGCAGACCGACATCTTTTCCCTGACTGTAACTGTACCAAGAGTTATTGACGAATTCTTGCAATCCGTCGCTTGCATAGGGGTCGAATTCCTCGACGTGCGACAAATTCCGGCCTATGATAATGCCTCTCTGACATTTGTATGTGCTTGTTTCGCCGTATTGTCCCATCGGGAAGTCTCCGTATGAGATATAATTGTGCAATCCGCCTCCGATGTGAGTCCATTCCGGATAGAACGAAGCGATGGCGATGACATCGGGCAGATATACTTGATGAATGAAATTCCGGCTTTCTTCGATGATTTCGGCGACATAGCTCAGTCGTTCAAGATTCAGGGCATTCGGGTCGTTGATATTTACGGCGCAGGCCATACCGCCGACGAGGAAGTTGGGGTGAGGATTTTTCCCGCCGAAAATCGTTTGGATTTTTACGATGTCTTTCTGTACTTCCAGTGCTTCGAGGTAATGTGCAACTCCTATGAGATTGACTTCGGGAGGTAACTTGTAGGCTGGATGTCCCCAATATCCGTTGCTGAAAATTCCTAATTGTCCTCCGCTGACGAACTTTTTTATTTTTTGCTGTATGTCTCTGAAATATCCCGGAGAGCTTTTGGGCCAGTCCGACAGAGATTGGGCCGTTTCCGAGGCTTTTCGCGGATCGGCCTTCAATGCCGATATTACATCGACCCAGTCGAGGGCTTGCAATTGGTAGAAGTGTACGACGTGGTCGTGCATCAGGAGAGCGCCTTGCATAAGGTTGCGTACCATCTCGGCATTGGGAGGTATAACAATACCCAAAGCGTTCTCGACGGCTCGCACCGAACATAAGGAATGTATCGAGGTACAGACACCGCATACCCTTCCGACGTAGGCCCACACTTCTCTCGGGTCGCGGTCTTGCACGATGATTTCGATGCCTCTCACCATTGTTCCGCTGCTGAAAGCATCTTGAATGATTCCGTTTTCAATTTCGGCTTCTATGCGCAGGTGTCCCTCTATACGGGTAACCGGGTCGACGACAATTCGAGTACTCATGATTTATTTACGGTTGAGGTTTATGGGTTATGTCCGATTTCGATTCGGAGAGAGATTTATCGATTTTCTTTTCTTCCGTATCGAGATCTTTTTCATCTTCTTCATGGACTTCCTCATTGAGGTCGAGGTCGTCCATGCGGTTTTTTATCAGGTTGCGTTTCTGTATATTGGTAGCGACGGCATGAGCCAGAATACCGCCGATGGCGACAGCACTCAGTCCGGCTCCGATTTTATCGGCTGTGGCTTCGATACCGATACCGTGTACGTAAGGTATGTGGCTGTATAGAGGTCCGTAGTCCCAGAAGTTGGCTTCGGAACAGCCTATGCAGCCGTGCCCCGACTGTATGGGATAGCTTACGCTGTCGTTCCATTTTATTACGGCGCAAGAGTTGAACGTATTGGGACCTTTGCAACCCATGTAATAGAGGCAATAACCTTTGCGGGCGTTCTCGTCATCGAACGATTGCACGAATAGCCCTGCATCATAGGCCGGTCTGCGGTAACAGGTGTCGTGTACACGTCTTCCGTAGAACACTTTGGGGCGACCTACGTTGTCGAGTTCCGGCAGGCGGTCGAACGTCATGATGTATGTAATGATTCCGGCCATGACGTCGGCGATGGGCGGGCAGCCTTGTACATTGATGATCGGTTTTCCCGAAAATACTTTGTGTACGGGTTGAGCATTGGTCGGGTTTGGGTAGGCATGTTGTATGCAGCCCGATGATGCGCAGTTGCCCCATGCTATAATTGCTTCGGCACCTGCGGCTCCATCTTCGAATACCTCCCGGGCATCTCGTCCGGCTATCGTGCAGTAACCGGGACTGCCGAGCGGTATGGCGCCTTCGACGATCATGATGTAGTTTCCGAAATTTTCTTTTATGGCTTTTTCCCGCAAAGCCTCGGCCTGTTCTCCGGCAGCAGCCATCAGCGTGTCGGTATATTCGAGCGAAATCATGTCGAAAAGGATTTGACTCACGAGCGGGTGGGAGGCTCGTATGAATGACTCGCTGCAACAAGTACATTCTTGGAAATGATACCACAATACCGGTTTGCGCGGTTTTTTCTGAAGCGCGTCCACGACTTGTGCCATACCGCTGGTTTGAAGTCCGAGCATGGCGCTCATGATACCGCAGAATTTAAGAAATTCTCGTCGCGTGTATCCTTTGTTTTTCAATTCGTCGTACAAACTTTTTTCTTTCATATCGATTCAGTAATAAAGATGAGGATCAGCAGATGCGGGGAAGTTGTTCGCCGCTCAGCCGGTATATACTTCGGTAAGTCCCGAGTACGGTTTGCATCATCACTTCACCCTCTTTGCCGTCGGTAACTCGACCGATGATTTGGGCGTGTCGTCCGAGCGGATTTTCACGGATAAGCCGCAGGGCTGTTTCGGCATCTTTTTCCGGCAGAATGATGACCATGACCCCTTCATTGGCGACGAAAAGAGGATCGAGTCCCAACAGATCGCAGGCCGAGGAGACGGCTTCGCTCACAGGTATGTTTTTTTCGTCGATTTCGATACGGCAATGAGCGGCGTCGGCTATTTCGCACAGGACTTCACCTACACCTCCTCGTGTGGCATCACGTATGACGTGTATGTCATCTATGTTCGATAACAATCTTTCTACGATAGGGGTCATGGCGGCTGTGTCGCTTTGGATATGACTTTCGAGACCGAGTTCGTTGCGGGCGGAAAGGATACATACGCCGTGATCTCCGATATGGCCGGTAACGATTATGGCATCACCTTTTCTTACGTGGCTCGGCAAGAGTTCGTGATCGCCGTAGAAAGTTCCTATTCCAGCCGTGTTGATAAATATGCCGTCGCCTTTGCCGTGTTCTACGACTTTGGTGTCTCCGGTAACGATATATACGCCGGCCGTGCGGGCGGCGCTGGCCATTTCCGAGACGATTTCTTTTAAATCGGAGAGCGGAAGACCTTCTTCCAAAATAAAACTGGCTGAGAGGTAGAGAGGCTTCGCTCCGCAGCACAATAGGTCGTTTACAGTGCCGTTCACGGCCAGACGCCCGATGTTTCCACCCGGGAAAAAAAGAGGTGTTACGACGAAAGAGTCGCTTGTAAAAGCAACTTTCCGGTTTCCGACAGGTAGTATGGCACCGTCGTGGCGTTGTTGCAAAAATAGGTTGTCGAATGCGGGGAAAATAATTTCGTCGAGCAATTGTTGCGTAAGTTTTCCTCCGCTTCCGTGTGCGGCTACAATGTGTCGGTATCGTTGATACGATGTCGGGCAAGATACGTTTTTCATATATAATGTTTTATCGGCGGTAGCGGTAGTAAGCCGCACAAGCGCCTTCGGTCGAGACCATGAGCGCTCCCAGCGGGTGTTCGGGGGTACATCGTGTACCGAATGCTTGGCAGTGCAGGGGATTCATTTTCCCTTTTAGGATTTCTCCCGCACTGCAATCCGATTTCTTTCCGTAGAAAACGTTCTTGATTTTGAAACGCTCTGCGGCATCGAAAAGTTCATATTTTTTTCTCAATTTCAGTCCGCTTTCGGGAAGCGTACCGAGGCCTCTCCATGATTGGTCACACAGCTCGAAAACTTCTTGTATCGCTTTCTGTGCTTTGAGGTTTCCCGTGCGGTTTACCATACCCGGATAGGCATTGTACACACTGTGTTTCCCGGCTTCGAGAAGACGTATGTCGTGATAAATGCCCAGTAAGAGGTCTATCGGCTCGAATCCGGTAACACTTATGCTCAATTTCAACCGCTGGGCCATTTCTTCATAGGTCGTATAACCTTCGACCGTACAGACATGACCGGCTGCTAAAATACCGTCTATCCGGCATTCGTTGTCGGCGGAAATGGCTTCTATGGCTGGCGGAACGGTAAAAAGGGACGGGAGTATGGTGAAGTTTCGGAGATTTTTCCGGTGAGCTTCCATTACGGTCAGTGCATGTACGGGAGCGGTGGTTTCGAATCCGACGGCAAGGAATACGACCTCTTTTTCGGGGGAGGCCGATGCTATTTTCAAAGCATCGAGCGGACTATAAAGCATACGCACGTCGGCTCCCCGGCTTTTTAGCGACAACAAGTCGCCGCTTTTTCCCGGGACACGCAACATATCGCCGAACGAAGTAAAAATAACGTTCGGCAGATTTGCGATTTGTAACGCTTGTTCCACGGTCGATTCCGGGGTAACGCATACCGGACAGCCGGGGCCGTGTATCAAAGTGATCTCGGCGGGCAGCAAATCTTCGATTCCGTAGCGGGCTATGGCATGAGTTTGGCCTCCGCATATCTCCATGATATGCCATGAGTGGCGGGTGATGCGGTGTATGGCCGCTACTATTTCATCTGTTTGGGAGGCATGTCGATTATTCATGGTGGCGGGTGTTGAATGTCGATAATTTTCTGAAATCGTCTAAGGCGGCTTCAGCATCGTCCCGGTTTACGACAGTGAGTGCTACACCGGCATGAGCCAGTATGTAATCGCCGTTTTGGGTATCTACCCATTCTATACAGATGGTGCGTATTATACCTCCGAAATCGACAGTCGCCATACGCGGATTTTTTTCATCGGCTTCGGTAATGCGGATTATTTTTCCGGGAATTGCTAAACACATGAGCTTTCGTTTTTCTCAAAAACATTTTATCGTGTCGCATTGTTTTTGAAAAATCATGGAATATCTTATACATGTTTGCGGATTGGTGCAAGGGGTAGGTTTCCGTCCTTATGTATGCCGCCTTGCTGGGGAAATGGGGCTTGCCGGTTCCGTCGATAATGATACCGGAGGCGTATCTATACGTCTGATGGCAAATCCCGAACAGAAAAATCGTTTTCTGCAACGGTTGGTTTCGGAGCAACCTCGGGTAGCACGTATCGACTCCGTTGATGTGCAGGAGCAGGAGGAATCGGCTTCTTTTGCGGGGCCTTTTTTCATAGCACCGAGTCATGATACCGGCGAGGGGGTTACCCGGGTGAGTCCCGATATTGCCGTGTGCGATGCATGTCTGGACGATATGATCCGCCAGTCGAGGCGTAGCGATTACCCTTTTGTGAATTGTACCTCTTGCGGCCCACGCTTTTCTATCATAAAAGATTTACCTTATGACCGGCCTGCTACGACGATGGCGTCGTTTGCCATGTGCCCCGAGTGTGCCCGGGAGTATGAAGATGAGACCGATCGCCGTTTCCACGCCCAGCCGATAGCGTGTAACCATTGTGGGCCGCATTATACGTTGCGTGAGAAATCGGGCACCGTAATCGATGATTATCCGACGATACGCCGTCAGTTGGCTACTGTTTTGTCGGGAGGCGGAGTTGTTGCTTTGAAAGGCATCGGCGGATATAATTTGATTTGCGATCCTTTTTCACCTATGGCCGTGAGGCGTTTGCGGGTATTGAAAGAGAGACCACATAAACCCTTTGCTGTCATGGTTCCCGATATGGAAACGGCACGGCGTTTTGTATTTCTTTCGAGAAGGGAGGAAGTCGTGTTGTCCTCTTGGCGGAGGCCGATTCTTTTGGCTCGCCAGCGCCGCGTACTTGCTTCTGCTATCAATGAGGGGTATTGTACATTGGGACTGATGTTGCCTTTTCAGCCCATTCATTATCATATTTTTTCCGATTCGGGGTTGAAGGCTTTGGTATTTACCAGCGGGAATAAAAAAGGTTTTCCGCTTTGTGCCGATGACGATGAGGCTGTCGTGCAACTTCTGGAAGGAACAGATATTTTGGTGGCTTATAATCGGAATATTTACAATCGGGTAGATGACTCTGTTGTTCGGGTTATTGCCGAAGCTCCCCGGTTATTGCGTCGGGCTAGGGGGTATGTTCCCGACCCTTTACCTGCGGATATGCCGGTAGAAGGTGTTTTTGCAGCCGGAGCCGAACGGACGAACCATTTTGCCATAGGGAAAGGCTCGGAAATAATTCTTTCTCCGTATATCGGTACATTGCGCGATTGTGCTGTTGCCGATCTTTATGGTGATACGCTTACCCGTTATACACGTCTGTTTCGTTTTGAACCCCGGTTGGTTGTGTGCGATAAACACCCTGATTATTTTTCGACACGTTTTGCCGAATCGTATGCGACCGAACACGGTTTACCGTTGGTGCGGGTGCAACATCATCATGCCCATGCTGTTGCTGTCATGGCCGAATATCGTCTTTCCCGTCCCGTTTTGGCAATTTGTCTCGATGGTACGGGGGCTGGTGATGACGGTCGTATATGGGGTGGGGAATTTCTTTGGGTCGACCGTTGCAGTTATCGGCGGTTGTTGCATTTCCCTTATCTGTCTATGCCCGGGGGCGATGCGGCGGCTCGTGAACCGTGGCGTATGGCGGTGGCGGTTGTACGTGCTTTCTCAGACGGACTGTATCCGTCCGGTTTTTGCAAACGTGTGGGCGATGAACGTGTTCGATTGGTGGAGCGTATGATTCTTTCTCCGGAGCTTTCTCCGCAGACGTCGGCTGTCGGTCGGTTGTTCGACGCGGTGTCGTCGCTTCTCGGGATATGTGATAAAAACAGTTATGAATCCGAGGCCGCTGTTTTGCTCGAACAGGTTGCCTTAGGAGCGGAAATAAAGGATAAAAACTATCCTGTCGATGAGAACAGTCCATTGAATTTAACTCCGCTTTTTATATCGTTATTGAGAGATTTACAGGCTGGTTGCAAAGTGGCTGATATTGCTTATGCATTTCATGCGACATTGGCAGAGATAGTGTTTATGGTAGCTGCTGGCTTATTGTCGAAAGAAAATCTGTCGGTCGTAGTTTTATCCGGTGGTGTTTTTCAGAACAAAATACTTTCGGAATTGTTATTAAAAAGGTTCTCGATGCAGGGCATTACAGCCTATCTTCCCGAGCAAATGCCCGTGCATGACGGTGCAATAGCCGTGGGACAAGCCGTGATTGCCTCGGCCCGAGGCCGTTTGACATAAAATTCCTAAATCTATGCATGAACTTTCTATTGCTCTTAGTATTCTCGATTTAGTCGCTTTGGAAGCGATCAAGCAGAAAGCACGAGAAGTGAAAGAAATAGAACTTGAAGTAGGTCGCCTTGCCGGAGTCGATATTTCGGCTCTTGCTTTTTCCATGAAAGCGGCGCAACGTTATTCCCCCTTTGAGAAAGCACAAGTAAATATCGTGGAGGTAGAACCTTTATCACGCTGTAAAATTTGCGGGCAGGAATTTGCCCCTTCCCGGCAGTTCGGGGTTTGTCCCCATTGCCATTCTATTGAAACGGAATTGTTGCATGGACGGGAATTGCGTTTGAAATCCATTCTTGTTGAATAATTTGAAATAAAATATAATATGTGTGAACATTGTGGCTGTACGTCCGATAACGAAGAATCCCGTCATCGCCGTATGCATGAACAGGGAATACCTCATGAACATGAGCACCGGCTTACCGTCGAGCAGAATATCCTGTCTCTCAACAATAGCCGGGCAGAAGAAAATCGCAGCTATTTTGCCCGAAGAGGTATTTGTGCAGTTAACATGGTAAGCTCTCCCGGAGCGGGGAAGACGTCATTGCTGGAACAGACCCTGCTTTCACTTTCGAGGGATATACCCGTCGCTGTGATCGAAGGCGACCAACATACCGATAATGATACCCGTCGTATCGAGGCGACGGGCGTACCTTGTCTGCAAATCAATACGGCACAAGGTTGCCATCTCGATGCCGATATGGTGCATC
>ENA-OPCD01002997-OPCD01002997.1-human-gut-metagenome-genome-assembly--contig:-NODE-2997-length-11177-cov-2.098094_pt1 | contig 11177 bp, 12 predicted proteins | sample MGYA00241560_ERZ501471 | MGnify/ENA primary metagenome ERZ501471 (study PRJEB25962, sample SAMEA2042578) | human gut metagenome | biome: human gut; feature: human-associated habitat; material: faeces...
GTGGAGTGCTGCACTGCAGCAGCTGACGGAGAAACATTCCAATGTGCGGATATTTCCTTATCGCTGGATCATAGAGCATCAGGGCGAGGAGAAGGCGTTTTCCCTGAAAATGTGGTATATGGGAAAAGTATTGCTGGGGATGGAGACCCAGTCTCTTCTGGCGGAAAAAATATTACAGCAGGCGGAAGTGGAGGAACGCACCCCTAAAAAGGTGCTGGTCCTGGATCTGGACAATACCCTGTGGGGCGGTCTGGCCGGAGAGACGGATCACACACCGGTGCTTTTGTCGGAAGACCACAGCGGTCTGGCTTATAAAAATCTGCAACGGGTCATAAAGCTGATGCAGGAACAGGGTGTGCTGTTAGCCATAGCATCCAAAAATAATGAAGAGGATGCCATGGAGATCTTGGAACATCATCCCCATATGCTGCTTGGGCCGGAAGATTTCGCAGCCCGCAGGATCAACTGGGACCCGAAGCCGGACAATATCCGTAAGATGGCGGAAGAACTGAATCTGGGAACGGATTCCTTTGTCTTTTTTGATGACAGCGAAGCGGAACGGGAAATGGTACGGCAGATGCTGCCGGAGGTGACTGTGCCCGATTTCCCGGCAAGACCGGAGGAACTGGCGCCCTGCATGGCAAAGATTTATGAAGAATATTTTGCCCGGGCAGTGATCACGAAAGAGGACCGGGAGAAGACCGCACAGTACCGGGCCAATGCCGGCAGAAATGCCATGGCAGAGCAGGCGGTGAGCTTTGAAGACTATGTGAAAAAGCTGGAGATCTGTCTGATCCCGGTGGATCCGAAGGAACATCTGGACCGGCTGACACAGCTTTTGAATAAAACAAACCAGTTCAACCTGACCACCAGACGCTACACCAGAGAGCAGATGCAGCAGATCGTGGAAGATGCCGGAAAGAGAGTATTTCTGTATCAGGTGACGGATGCGTTTGGAGACAACGGAATCGTGGCAGCAGCCATCGTGGATACTGCCGGAGAACTGCCGGAGATCACGGATCTGGTCATGAGCTGTCGTGTCATGGGACGGAATATCGAGAATGCGGTGATCGACCGTATCGAGGAGCAGATGCAGGAGGAAGGATATACCGGACTCCGCGGCAGATATATCCCGACAGCCAAGAATAAGCCGGTGGAAGCTCTGTATGAAAAGCTGGGTTACCACAGGACGGAAAGTACACAGGAGGGCGGTACCTGCTATGAGATCACACTGGCAGAGAGACCGGAGAGGGCCTACTGGCTGAAGGAGACTTTATACGATTGACCTGGGGCTGGGTGACGGCTGCCGGACGGAAGACCGGACAGTGGTAAATGTTAGAAAAAATGAGGATAAGCAGAGGATAACCATATGAAAGAGAAGATCATAAAGCTGATTGAAGATGTATTAAAGGTTCCGGCGGGAACCATCACCGAGGATACCATGATCGAAGATGTGGAGCAGTGGGATTCCCTGGCGCATGTCATGATCATCGGACAGTTGGAGGAAGAGCTTGGTGTCAGCATTCCCTTAGACGAAGCCATTGAGTTAAAAGGAATGCGTGAACTGTTGGAAAAGGCGGGCTGCGAATGAGTGTTACATTAAGAAAAGTGACAGAGGGAGATCTGGAACAGATCATGCGCTGGCGCATGGATCCGGAAATTACCCGCTATATGAATACGGATCCGAAGCTGACTCTGGAAGGGCAGAAGAAATGGTTTGCCAAAGTGCAGCAGGATCCGGATGTGAGCTACTGGATCATTGAGATCGACGGTACAGCAGCCGGCGTCATCAATTACACAGGGCTGACGAATCCCACAGGAGATCTGGGATGGGCCTATTACGTGGGCGAGAAAAAACTGCGCAGCATCCAGACGGCACTGGCGCTGGAGATGAGTATGTATGACCATGCGTTTCTGGATCTTGGGAAAAATGCGGTATACAGTGATGTATTTACCCTGAATCAGGGAGTCATCCAGCTCCATAAGATCTGCGGCTGTGAAGTCGTGGAAGAGAAAAAAGCCCACGTGGTGAAAAACGGAGCTGCTTATGACGTGACATATATGCGCATGACAGCGGAACACTGGAAAGGGATCCGGGACAGCAAGAAGTACGAACATATTGTATTTCCTTAAGGAGGCACTATTATGAACAATGAGATCATGATCGGGAATCATAAAATCAGTGAAGATTCTCCCACTTTTGTAATTGCAGAGATGTCTGCGAATCATCTGATGGATTTTGACAGAGCAGTGGATATCATGCAGGCGGCAAAGGATGCCGGTGCGGATGCCATTAAAATACAGACTTACACCCCGGATACCATCACACTGGACTGTGATGATCCCTGCTTCCAGATCACACAGGGAACCATCTGGGACGGAACCACACTGCACAAGTTGTATGAGACCGCCTATACTCCCTGGGAGTGGCAGCCAAAGCTGAAAAAGATCGCAGAGGAGATGGGACTGGTATTCTTTTCTTCTCCCTTTGATCTGACCAGCATTGATTTTCTGGAAGAGATGGAGGTACCGGTATACAAGGTGGCATCCTTCGAGATTAACGACATTCCTTTCATCCGCAAGATCGCCCGTACCGGCAAGCCGATTATCATGTCTACCGGAATTGCCTATCTGGCGGATATCGAGCTGGCACTGCGTACCTGTAAGGAAGAGGGCAACGAGAATGTGATCCTGTTGAAATGTACCTCCGCTTATCCGGCACCCTATGAGGATATTAATCTGAAGACGATTCCTTCCATGAAGGAAGTCTTTGACTGTGTGGTAGGTCTTTCTGATCATACCATGGGCTGTGCCGTGGCCGGTGCCGGCGTGGCGCTGGGAGCCAAGGTGGTGGAGAAACATCTGACCCTGCGCAGAGCAGACGGCGGTGCGGATGCGGCATTCTCCATGGAACCGGAAGAATTCAAAGAGATGGTGGATCACATCCGCATGATCGAGAAAGCAGTAGGAAAGGTGACCTACGATCTGACACCGAAGCAGAAAAAGAGCAGAGAACATTCCCGTTCCCTGTTCGTGGCACAGGATATGAAGGCCGGGGATGTGTTTACTCCGGAGAATCTGCGGTCTGTGAGACCTTCCTGCGGACTGCATACCAGATATTATGAGGAACTGTTGGGCAAACGGATCACCAGAGATGCCAGGCTGGGAACCCCTATGGACTGGTCTCTTGTGGATTTCACAGAGAAGGAACAGCAGTAAGGAGCGGAAATGTATTATTTTCGTGCGGACGGCAGTGCTGTTACGGGGGCAGGGCATCTGATGCGTTGCCTCACGGTGGCACAGGAATTACAAAAAAGAATAGAGCATCCGGAAGAACTCTGCTTTTTGTGCGCGGAGCAGGCATCTGCGGAACTGTTGCAGAGCTGGAACATGCCGGTGAAAATCCTTGGGACGGATCCTGCCGACCTGGAAGGAGAGCTTTCGGCGCTGGAAGGACTGATCCGTGGAAGCGGGCATGTTTTTCTGGTGGACAGCTATGCGGTGACGGATGCTTATTTGCAGGCATTGCACCGGTTTGGCAGGGTGTATCTGCTGGATGATATGCAGCAGCACGCATTTCCGGTGGACGGTGTGATCAATTACAATCTGTTTGCTTCCCGGGAAAAGTATCGGGAACTGTATGGCAGCAGTACCGGACAGTATCTCGGAGCTGCTTATGTGCCGGTGCGGCAGCAGTTCTGTGAGGCGGCAGCACAGTATATTTTGCAGGATGATGTAACGGATATCCTGATCACCACCGGTGGCGGAGACAAAGACAACATTGCGGGAGAAATCCTGCGGGAACTGTGTGAGCACCATGTCAGTGGACAGTTAAAGGTTGCACCGGAACACATTTCCGACGCAGTTTTAGAAAAAATGGGAAAACCGAGTGTGGATGTTTATAACCGGTTTGTAAAAGCCTATAAAGATATGAATGAAAAAATTGGCAAAAAGCAGTATCTGGTTCCATACCTGATGTCCTCTCACCCTGGTTCCACCTTGAAGGAAGCAGTGGAACTTGCGGAGTTTTTAAGAGATCTGGGATATATGCCGGAGCAGGTGCAGGATTTTTATCCGACACCTTCCACAATCTCAACCTGTATGTATTATACAGGTGTTGATCCGAGAACCATGCAGCCTATTTATGTTGCGGTCAATCCGCATGAGAAGGCGATGCAGCGCGCATTGATCCAGTACCGCAATCCGAAGAATTACGATCTCGTCTATGAAGCCCTGGTAAAAGCAGGAAGGACAGATCTGATCGGATTTGATAAGAAATGTCTGATCCGTCCAAGACAGGGCGAGTATAAAAATCATGGGGAACGCAATATGCACTATGATGGAAAGAAAGGCAGGACAGATCAGAAGCCTGCGAAGAAAAAGACAATCCGGAATGTGCATAACAAAAAAGCCTCTGGAACAAACATGAATAAATCTGCAAAGAACCGTGCGGATCACAGCAATCCTCAAAGATCTGTCAGAAAGAAAAAATAAGAAAGTGAACCTGACCTTATATGAAACAGTTTACGATCAGCCCGAACGAATCCGGGCAGCGTTTTGACAAATATTTAAAAAAATTATTGAGCAATGCATCCGGCAGTTTTGTATACAAGATGCTGCGCAAAAAGAATATCACCTTAAATGACCGCAAAGCAGATGGAACAGAAAAATTAAATGCGGGAGACCTTGTAAAATTATTTTTGTCCGATGAAACTTTTGAAAAATTTTCCGGTAAAGATGAGACAAATTCCGGCTACATGAAGTTAAAGTCCATTGATTCAGGCAGACTTCAGGTTGTTTATGAAGATGATGATGTGATCATTATTAACAAACCATCCGGGATGCTTTCACAGAAGGCGGTTCCGGAGGATATTTCGGCAAATGAATATATTCTTTCTTATTTGATCCGAAAAGGTGCCTTAAGTGAGGAGCAGCTCAAAACATTTAAACCATCCATCTGCAACCGCTTAGACCGGAACACATCCGGGCTTTTGATCGCAGGAAAAACGTTAAAGGGACTTCAGACAATGGCGGAAGCGTTAAAAAAACGTACTGTCCAGAAATATTACCGTTGTATTGTAAAAGGAGAGCTGCGCGAAAAAACGCATTTGAAAGGCTACCTGTCCAAAGATGAACAGAACAATAAGGTGAAAGTTGTTTCCCATATCCGCCCGGAGGAAAAAGCAGATTATCTGCCAATTGAAACGGAATACCGCCCGGTGGCAGTTTCGAATGGATATACGGAACTTGAAGTCCATCTTATTACCGGCCGATCCCACCAGATCCGTGCACATCTTGCGTCCATCGGTCATCCGATCGTCGGGGATGGGAAATATGGTGATCTGAGAACGAACGAACGTTTCCGTAAAGAGGTTCATGTTCGTTCTCAACTGCTTCATGCTTACCGTATTGTATTGGAAGACGGAAGAGAAGTGATCGCACCGTCCGGCAGGGAATTTGAGGATGCATGGGACTATATACAGACATCAGCCTTTTAATTCCAGAGTTGGAGCGGCATCGATAATATCCTGCAATGGTGTCCATGACATCAGATCGCCGGAATTATCGGAGCCGCTGTCATCGTCTGCTTTTCGTTTAAATCCATTGTCACCGTTGTTCTTCCGCTGTTTTTTTACATCCTCCGGTGTGTCCGGAAGTCTGTGATAAGCAGAAGAGTGGTGAAATTCTTTGGAAATCTCATTGAAAGCTGCGACCAGGCATTCTTTGTCCGGATCATCGTCCGGGATTCCGCTTACCGCTGCGGCAATATAGCCGTCTGCTTCCTGCTTGGATTTTGCATGTTTTAACTGGTTTTCAAGCATTTCCGCCATTTTCTGAATGCGGAGTGCATGCTGATATTCATCCGGATAATTCATCCGCAGAAATTCCATCTCCTGTGCCGTCAGTTTTTTGCCGTGCTTTAATTTGTTTACAATATGCTGCAGTTTCTGCTGCTTTTTATCTTCCGTGTCCGCATTGTTCGTGCCCTGCGTGACTTTTTGCATATATTGTAAAAGTGCGTTATCAGCCGTTGGAACATTTTTTGACAGTAAGGAAGAATGATTGTTCTCTGTGAGAATGTTCAGATTTATTTGCATAAGAATGACCTCCCCGATTCTTTGTATTGTATATCGGCACATTCCATAAAATTATGAAAACATTTATGCATAAATCCGGAAACGCAAACGCATGTTCTCATCTTCTGTCAGGACAGAAAAAAGTCTCCAGTGAAATATTCCCCCGGAGACTTTTTAACGTTTTTTACTTGGAAACACTGTTTATGTGACGTTTGATCGCTTCAAAACTTTCGGCGCTGACATCATGTTCAATCTTACATGCATCTTCTGCTGCAATGCGGGGATCAACCCCCAGCATGACAAGCCAGCTTGAAAGAGTGGTATGGCGTTCATAAATCTTCTCAGCTACTTCACGTCCGGATTCTGTAAGGTGAATATATCCTTCAGGGCTTACGGTAATAAAGCCATTTTCCCGGAGATTCTTCATTGCTACGCTGACGCTTGGTTTTTTGAAATTCATCTCATTTGCAATGTCAATGGAACGAACATTTCCCAGCCTATGATTCAGCACCAGAATGGTCTCCAGATAATTTTCAACTGATTCATTCATTACCATAAAAATAATACCTCCCACAAAACTTCTGTATTTATCAATGTATGATTCTTTGATAAATGTATATAAAATAATCATATCATACAACCCATTTTTTTACAAATCGGAATTGAATATTTAATAAAAATTTATCATTCGGGATATAAGAAAACAGCGTGCAATGTTTTCATTTTTCTGGCGTGTCATGCAAAAGTTATGATATAATCATGAAAAGAAGCGAAGAAGGCAGGAAATAGAAATGGCAACGTGGAATTCACGTGGTTTAAGAGGTTCTACTTTAGAGGAATTTATCAACCGTACCAACGAAAAATATTTAGAAAACGGACTGGCTTTGATCCAGAAAGTCCCGACTCCAATCACTCCAATTAATATTGATAAGGCAACCAGACATATTACGCTGGCGTATTTTGACCAGAAGAGTACCGTCGATTACATTGGCGCAGTGCAGGGGATCCCGGTCTGTTTTGACGCAAAAGAATGCAACACAGACACTTTCCCGCTTCAGAATATACATGAGCATCAGGTAGTCTTTATGGAGAACTTTGAAAAACAGGGAGGGGTATCTTTTTTCCTGCTCAGTTTTACGAAGCGGGATGAGTTCTACTATCTGCGCCTGGATATGCTCTTAGAGTTCTGGAAGCGCGCAAAGGAGGGCGGCAGAAAGAGTTTCCGCTATGAGGAACTGGACCCGGAGTATTTCCTGCCGCGGCAGCGTGGCGTTTTGGTTCCGTATCTGGATGCACTGCAGAAGGATTTGCTGCGCAGGGATTGACAATTATTCTAAGATCTCCTATAATAAACAGAGTTTCACTTGTTATCATGCTACCATAGTAGCAAGGTAAAGTATAAAAGTATCGGGGAAATGAGGGCGATCATGAAAAGACAGTTATTGCATACGCCGGAAGGTGTGCGGGATATTTATAATGATGAGTGTGAGAAGAAAATGCTTCTTCAGGACCAGCTATATCATATATTACGTCTGCACGGTTATCATCCGATTCAGACGCCGACATTTGAGTTTTTTGATATATTCGGACGGGAGATCGGCACCACGCCGTCGAAGGATCTCTACAAGTTTTTTGACCGGGAAGGCAACACGTTGGTGTTAAGACCGGATATCACGCCGTCGATTGCACGCTGTGCCGCAAAGTATTTTGGCGAGGAAGAACTTCCGATCCGGCTGTGCTACATGGGGAATACTTTCATCAATAACAGCAGCTATCAGGGACGACTGAAGGAATGTACACAGCTTGGCGCGGAGCTTTTGGGAGATCCATCAGTGGATGCGGATGCGGAGATGATCTCCATGGTGATTTCCTGCTTAAAGGCGGCGGGGCTTAAGGAGTTTCAGCTTAGCATCGGACATGCGGATTTCTTCCGGGGACTGATGGAGGCGGCAGGGCTTTTGGAGGAGCAGGAGGAGGAACTGCGCGAACTCATTTCCAACAAGAACTTTTTCGGTGTGGAGGAGTTCGTGGAGACTTTAAACCTCGAGGAGAACTTAAAGAATCTCTTTGGCATGCTCGGGAATCTCTACACGGGTTCGGGTGAACTTTCTGCCGCAAGGGAATGTGCAGCATCCTATCCCAGGATCTTAAAGGCGATCGGGGATCTGGAGGAACTTCATAAAATACTGGAAGTCTATGAGGTTTCCCGTTATGTTTCGTTTGAACTTGGAACGATCAGCAACTACCAGTATTACACCGGTATCATATTTGCGGGATATACGTTCGGAAGTGGAGAGGCGATTGTAAAGGGAGGCAGATACGACCGGCTCCTCACCTGTTTTGGAAAAGATTCTGCATCCATCGGCTTTGCGTTTGTGGTTGACCAGCTGATGGCTGCATTACAGAGACAGAAAATTGATGTTCCGGTGGAACGCAGCGTGGAGCTGATGGTCTATAAGCCAGCCAAACGTCAGACGGCGATCACTGCAGCGGCGGCAGCGCGCGCAGCCGGACGCTGTGTGGAACTGATGCTGTGGGATGAGACGAAGCAAAAGGAAGATTACGAGGATTATGCGGCGCGCAGCCGGATGATAAACGTGCAGTTTTTCGCGTAGAAGGCAGAGAAGGGAGAGACGTTTTAAATGGAGGACATGAGATATCTGACTTTTGCGCTCGGCAAAGGCAGACTTGCTAAAAAGACACTGGAACTGTTTGAGAAGATCGGCATTACCTGCGAGGAGATGAAGGATAAGGACACGAGAAAGCTGATTTTTGTGAATGAGGAGTTAAAGCTTCGTTTTTTCCTTGCCAAGGGACCGGATGTGCCCACCTACGTAGAGTACGGTGCTGCGGACATCGGTATTGTCGGGAAGGATACCATACTGGAGGAGGGACGCAATATCTACGAAGTCTTGGATCTCGGGTTTGGAAAATGCCGGATGTGCATCTGCGGACCGGAGGATGCGGAAGAGTTGCTGAAGCACCATGAACTGATCCGTGTTGCAACCAAGTATCCGCACATCGCCAAGGACTATTTTTACAATAAAAAGCATCAGACGGTGGAGATCATCAAGTTGAACGGTTCCATCGAGCTGGCACCGATCGTCGGGCTCTCGGAAGTCATCTGCGATATTGTGGAGACCGGCTCGACTCTGCGCGAGAACGGTCTGGTGGTTCTGGAGGAAGTATGTCCGCTGTCTGCGCGGATGGTGGTCAACCAGGTCAGCATGAAGATGGAAAATGAACGGATCACGAAGCTGATCGCGGATTTAAAGAGAGAGATAGAAAGGAAGGATCTGGCATGAGAATCTTAACGTTAACCAAAGAGACACAGCAGAATATACTGGAGAATCTGTTAAAGCGCAGCCCGAACTCCTACGGGGAATACGAGGGGCGTGTGAACGCCATCATCGAGGAGGTGCGCGCCAACCGCGACGCGGCTGTTTTTTCCTACACGAAAAAGTTTGACGGTGCCGATATTGATGCCGGAAATATCCTTGTCACGGAGGAGGAGATCAGGGAAGCCTGACTATTATAGGGCGGCTTTCCGGCTTCCTGGTGGTAATTTTAGCAGCCGTTTTTTTACATGAGCGCGTTACAGGCCAACAATACATTGCAGTGCTTCTGGCAATTGCCGGAGGAATTCTGACGGTATCACCATCAGGTGATCTGGGTGGAAAACCTGTGATTCTGACCTTGGCTCTGTTGTCCTCCCTGTTCAGCGCCCTGGCTTCGATTTGTCTTGGTCTGCTGAAGAACAAGGTTCACGCGCTGACAGTGGCGATCCATTTTTCAGTTGTCAGCTTGGTCATTTCGCTTCCGTTTCTGTTCTGGGACTGCGTCTGGCCCACAGGGACACAGTGGTTGGCATTGATCGGAATCGGTGTGTTCGGAGGACTTGGCCAGATGACACAAATGTGGGCCTTCGAGCGGGCTCCAGTAGGCGAAATCAACGTCTATGGCTATTCAGGCATTTTATTCTCCATGTTGCTGGGGTGGATTTTTTTCGGGGAGCGGGTCACATGGTCCGGGGCTTTGGGCGGAGGCTTGGTGCTGGCCGCCGGACTCTGGAGTTACCTCACAGTTGGAAAAATGCATCCTACGAAAAGATAGAGGAGGGATTCTTTATGACACCAAGACTCCAAAAAGTACTGGATTATATTCAGGAGCATCAACAGGAATACATTGATATGCTGCTGGAATTATGCCGCCAGCCCAGTCTGGCTGGGACTGGAGAAGGCATCCCTGAGATGATCGAGCTGGTACAAAAGAAAATGCGCAGTGTGGGCGTGGAGCCTACACTGATCCCCACAGATGGAAATCCTGTGATCTATGCGGAAATCAAAGGAGAGAGCGACCGGACATACGGCTGCTACGACCACTACGATGTACAGCCGGTGGATCCGATCGAACTGTGGGATTCCGACCCCTTTGCCGCCGAGATCAGAGACGGCGTGATCTATGCCAGAGGTGTGGCAGATAACAAGGATGGCTTGGCTACACGGCTGTGCGCTATCGATGCATGGATGAAAACCTATGGGAAACTTCCCTGCAATGTGAAGCTGATTTTTGAAGGCGAGGAGGAAATTGGCTCTCCAAACCTGGAGCCGTTTGCAAAGGCACATCCGGAACTGCTGGAATGTGACGGCTATGTCTGGGAGGGCGGCGAAAAAGAGGAAGGCGGGCCATGCGAGGTCACAATGGGCGTTAAGGGCCTGCTGTATGTCCACATGAAGGTGCGGACCGCTCTTGGGGACGCCCACTCCATGTATGCCGCAATTGCTCCAAATCCCGCTTGGAGACTGGTCCAGGCTCTGGCCACCATGAAAGACGAAGCAGGAAACATCACCATCGATGGCTTCTACGACGACATCATCCCGCCCTCCGAGACAGATTTGAGTTTTTTGGATGGCGATCCATTTGACCCGGAAAAGACCCGCCAGTATTTGGGCATTGAGCAGTTTCTTGGTGGAAAAACCGATCAGAAAGAGCTGCTGAAGGATCTTTACTTCAAGCCGACCTGTAATATCTGTGGTTTGACCTCTGGCTTCCAGGGCGACGGGTCCAAAACTGTACTTCCTTCAGAGGCCAGTGTCAAGA
>ENA-OPCD01003003-OPCD01003003.1-human-gut-metagenome-genome-assembly--contig:-NODE-3003-length-11164-cov-2.963813_pt1 | contig 11164 bp, 9 predicted proteins | sample MGYA00241560_ERZ501471 | MGnify/ENA primary metagenome ERZ501471 (study PRJEB25962, sample SAMEA2042578) | human gut metagenome | biome: human gut; feature: human-associated habitat; material: faeces...
AAGCCGCAGCAATACACGTGCCAGAGTACTTTTGCCGCAGCCGCTGGGTCCCATCATACCGACTGCTTCTCCGGCAGCGATCTGCAGACTGCAGCTTTGTAAAACATCGTATTGCCTGCCGCTGCTGCGGTCCCAATATTTTTTAGAAACTTCGACAGCTTCAAGCATAGAGGAAGCACCTCACTTTCGCGGTGCCGCTGTCATAGACAGGCGGGACTTCCTGCAGACAGCGTTTTTGACAGCTGGGGCATCGCGGCGCAAACCGACAGCCGGGCAAATGATCCTGCGGTAATGGCGGCAGGCCAGGCAGCGGCTGAAAGCCGTTTTCCGGCAGTGCTGCCAAGAAAGCCTGGGTATATGGATGGCGTGGGCCGGTAAGGACTTGGGGACCGTATTCGACGATCTGGCCGGCATACATAACGGCGATGTCGGCGCAGATAGAACGTGCCAGCTGTAAGTCGTGGGTGATGATGAGCATACCCAGTGACTGGCTGGTTTTTATTTTCTGCAGATTTTCATAAACAACGCCGCAGGCTGTTTCGTCCAGTCCTTTGGTAGGTTCGTCGGCCAGAAGCCACAGGGGCGAGCAGCAAATACTCATCGCGCATAATACGCGCTGCAGCATACCTCCCGAAAGCTCATGCGGATAAGCGGCGAGTACGCGCTCTGCATCCGGTAATCCGAAAAAGGTCAGCAGCTGTTGCTTGCGCTGGTTGGTTTTATCATTGAGTCCGGCAGTCTGCAGGATATCGTCGAATTGCCTGCCTATTGTGCGCAGCGGGTTGAGCGAGTCGCCGGGATTTTGAGGTATCAGGGCGATTTGCTGTCCGTAAAAACCGGGCAGGGAAGTGTTGTATGCCAGAATATCTGTACTGCGGTAGAAAATATTGCCGCTGCGAGCGACATAATCGGGCAGAATGCCTAAAATAGCCTGCCCCAAAACGGATTTACCGCAGCCGCTTTCTCCGATGATACCAGTGATTTGTTGGTGACGGAAGCAGATGTCAACACCGTCAACGGCCCGAACCAGTCCACCGGGGACAGGAAAGTGCACGTAAAGCTGATGCAGCACCAGATCAAGTGCTGCAGAGTTTAAAGTTACCATTTACGCACCTCATTAAAGCGTACATCCAGTTTGTCACGCATAAATTCGCCCAGATTATTGATAGCGTAGATCAGAAAAAAGATGCAGGCTCCGGGTATCAAAATCAGATGCGGTGAACTGCGATAATACAAAACAGCATCGCTGACCATCACGCTCCAGTCGGGAGTCGGCGGTTGAACGCCAAGGCCGAGGAAGCTGAGTCCAGCAATGGACAGAATCCCGCGTCCCACACGGATAGTGAACAGAATAAGCAGCTTGTTGACAATATTGGGAATGATGTGATGCAGCAGCAGCCGACTGTCACTGCATCCCAGACAGCGCAGACCTTCGATGAAAGGTTCTTCTTTAAGCTGCATGACTTCAGCGCGCACGATACGGGAAAACCCGGCCCAGGAGGTAATGACCAGCGCCAGTACCAGACTTTTGATGCTGGGACCGAAAATGCCGGCAATGGCGATCATAAAGCAGCTGCCCGGAATGCCTTGGAAAATGTTGCTGGCGACAGTGCACAGCATATCCAATTTGCCGCCGTAAAAGCCGCAGAAGAGACCGATTACCAGGCCGACACCAAGGGACAGAATTGCCGAAGCCAGTGAAAGCAGGATCGAAGCACGGCCACCGTAAAGAATGCGGCTGAACATATCGCGTCCCAGAGCGTCAGTACCAAAAAAATGCTGCCAGGAGGACGGCTGCAGACGGTTTGCCATATCGGGTTCAAAGGGATTGTGTGTAACCAGGAGCGGTGCCAGGATACTGGCGCCGATAATGAGCAGCAGCACACTGGCCGCACAGTAAAATTGCAGGTTTGATTTTTTCATGACCGCTCACCCAGCTTTACCTTGGGATTGAGATAAGCGATCAGCAGATCGACCGTTACCATCACCAGGATCAGCGTACAGCCGCTGACCAGAACATAAGCCTGCAGCACCGGATAGTCACGGTAGCGGATGGCTTCCAGTGCCATGCTGCTGATACCGGGGATAGCAAAAATGCTTTCGGCTATTACAGAACCGCCCAGAACGCTGGCAAAATAATTGCCCAGCAGAGCGATGACGGGGATAATGGCATTAGGCAGGGCATAGCGTGTGAGCAGGTTGAATTTATTGATGCCACGTACTTTGGCGACCAGAAAATACTGACGGCCAAATTCTGTCAGCAGTGCGCCGCGCATAAAGCGGCAGACAGTGGCCATGGTGGCAAAAGCCAGAACGAAAGCCGGCAGCAGGAAATATTTCAGGCTGCCCGTACCGCTGGTGGGAAGCCAGCGCAGCTGTTCGCTGAAAATAAGGATCAGGATCAAAGCCAGCCAGAAACCGGGAATCGAGAGCATGATATTAGTAAGGTTTTTGACGAAGTTATCAAAAAAGCTGCCGCGGTAAACTGCACAGATGCTGCCAAAAAAGATACCGCCCACACCTGCCATCAGCAGCGCGAGTACAGCCAGCTCCAGCGTCACAGGCAGGCGCTGCGCGATCTCGGCGGCAATGTCGCGGCCGGTGATATAGCTGCTGCCAAGATCGCCCTGCAGAACTCCCATCAGCCACAGACCGTAGCGCAGCCACAGTGGTTTATTCAAACCAAGTTCTTCGCGCATCGCTTCGAACTGTTCTTCGCTGGGGGCATATAATCCGTCCTGATTCAGGACAAATTCAGCCGGATCGCCGGGCGATAAGACGCCCAGTATAAAAGCCAGCAGGCTGATGCCCAGCAATACGGGCACAGCAGTCAGGATTCTTTTACAGCAATAACTAATCATCAGTCTATCAACTCAATTTCTGCTAAATTAACGCCGTAAACCAGCGCGTCATAATTTTTTAAACGTTTGCTGTAAGCAACGATGCTGCGGTCGTTGAATAACGGTACTACAGGCTGGTCTTCGATGGAAATAAGCTGCAACCGATCATAAATGGCACGGCGTTTATTTTCATCTGTGCAATGCTTGGCCTCCTGCAGTAAAGCTGCGACCTCATGATTTTGGTAAGCCAGGCAGCTGATCTTATTGCGGCTGCCGTCCGGCATCATAAAAGTATAAAAAATACTGTAGGGGTCGCCGTTAGGCAAGCCCTGCTGTACGCGGGCAATGTCATAGTCGCCTCGGCGCATCTGCCGGGCCATGGTGGCATATTCCAGCGATTGGATCGTCACATCGAGGCCAATGTTTTGCAGCCAGTATGAGATCAGTTCTGCTTCGCCTTTCTGCAGCGGTTCGCCGCCATTGATGCAGTAGACCACTTCGCAGCGTTGTCCGCCTAACACTTCACGGGCCAGTTTTCGCGCCTTTTCGGGGTCATATTCTACCGGATAGTCTTTATAATAAGGGCTGGTGTAGTTCAAAAGATTGGCAGTTGGTTCGGCATAGTTTAAATATAATGCCTGGACCAGATCTTTTCTGTCGATCGCCAGGCTGACGGCCTGACGCATACGTACATCGTTAAAAGGAAATCTGCTGCCGTTCAGGGCCAAAAAGCGGATCATCGTCGATTTATTGGTCGATATTGCAAAACGGTCATCCTGTTTGATTTCCTCAGCCAAAAAGGGCGGAATGGCGTTGATGTCCAGAACTCCTAAAATTTCGCCGGCCTTTAAGGCCGCATAACGGACGTCGGGATTGGGAATATTCCTGACTACGATTTCGGGCACCTTTGCTTTAGTGCCGTAATAAGTATCGCTGCGGGTAAGGCGGACATATTTGTTCAGTACGTTTTCAGTGATCTTATAAGGCCCTGTACCTATAGCGAAGCCCTGAAAATTGCCGTCGGGAGCAAAGCATTCCGGGGCATAGACAGGGCTGCCGAAGTCGATCATTTTATACAGCTGGTTGACGTTGGGCTCGGCAAAAAGGAATTTTAAGGTGTAATCGTCGATTTTTTCGTAACGAATCAGCGACGGATAAAAGGTTTTGATATCCAGACCATAAAAAGAGGAACGTTTGACGCCTAATTTCATCCGCTCAAAGTTTTTGATAACGGCATCGGCATTAAAAGGGCTGCCGTTGTGGAACTGTACGCCCTGGCGCAGATGGAAGATCCATTCTTTGCCGCCGTCCTTCATCTCCCAGCCTGTGGCCAGGCAGGGTTTGGGCAGGCCGTTTTCATCTTTGGTGATCAGTGGTTCCCAAACGCCTAAAATCTTGCTGCAATAGTAACCGTCTTTTTCGCCTGGGGCCAAATTTCTGCCGGCAGCTAAAACAACGGCGTTGTTTTCAGCTGTGATATTTTTTTCCTGTTCTGAGGCAGTTTGCTGCACGCCGCAGCCGCCAAGCAAAAGCACGGCTGTCGTAAGCAGCAGTAACAGGGGCTTATAAAAATGTTTCATATTTTCATCCCAGATTTATTTTTTACAGAAATAATAACAGTAGTGCGCGGCTGGCTGATCGTATATCGTCCGTCTGTAAAAGCTGCCTGTCCGGTAAAAGCCTGCAAAAGCTTTGCCTGCTGCTCATGAAAGATTTGCGCAGTCAAATCAGCCTGCATTTCCTGACTTACATCAGCCAAGTCGAGGAAATACTTCTTTTTGGGGTAAGTTAGAAATTCTACGTTGGCCTGCAGACCAAGCCGCCATAAAAGCAGCGGCAGCAGCTGATAATCAAGACATTCAGGACAGGACACGCCGTTTTTCTGATAAAGGCTGTAAAAGAACGGCCGCTGGATAGTTCTGACGATGATAAAGCCCTGGGTACTGTAAGCGTGCATTTTCAATAAAGCGTTTTTTATGTCGCGGATACGGTAGAGTGAATTGACACTGACGATGTAGTCTAATACAGCGTCAGTTGTAAAATCTTCCCATTTGCCTGCCTGCGTGCGAATATTGCCGATACCTTCGGCAAGCCGCCTCTCTTCAAGCACAGCCAGCATGGCAGGTGAAAAATCAAGACCGAGGATCTGCTGAGAATATTGTGCCATCAGCAAAGTGAAATTACCGCTACCGCAGCCTATTTCCAAGATGGTTTTATTCCTGCCCAGAAGGCCGGCCAGTTTATCGGAAATCAGGCCGGTATCGTGATTGAGATTATATTCCTGTGTATATCGCGGCGCCAGCCGGACCCAAAAATCATTTTCTGCCTGGTCATTGAATTTGCGGTTGTCGGTATCGCCGGTAGCGTTCCAGCCAAAGGTTTCCTGCCAGACTGCGTTGAAGTCGATATCGGTGAATTTAAGCATAGCGGTAACTGCCTCCTACTATTACAAAATCAAAGAGGGCATACATACCCTCTTTGATAATGGAAGTGAAAATTAAATGTCGAAGGTTGCGGACAGCATCAGGGTACGCGGGCTGGATAAGATCAGATTATTACCATAGGCAGTCCAGTAGTTTTTATCAGTAAGGTTGTAGCACATTGCAGTCAAGGTAACAGGAGTTTTGTTGAAAGCAGTTTTATAATTGACACCCAAGTCGTAAGTCATATAAGAAGGGGTCTGCAGCTGTTCATTATAAATATCGGCTTTACCGGTGTACATTGCCCGTCCGACAATACTGAATTTTTCATCCGGATTATATTCCAGTACGGCCACAGCATTCCATTTGGCCGCACCATTGACAGTTTTACCGTCGTTAGTGCCGTTTTGGGTTTTGTTTTGGGTGGCATCCAAATACATCAGACCGCCCATGAAATTCCACTTATCGGCGAGTTTGCCATTCACAGACAATTCTATCCCCTGGTATTCCTGTTCGCCGTCCTGCTGCAAATACATATCGCTGCCTTTGTAGATGTCGATGTTGTTGGCTTGCTTGATGTTAAAAATACCTAAGCTGGTAAGGAAGCCGGCATTGGCATATTTAAAGCCGATTTCATTTTGTTTGGTTTTGGCAGGATTCAAGACTTCACCGGCATTAGCATATTTGCTGGCAACAATAGTGCCCTTATCAAAATTTTCAGAATGACTGGCATACAAAGAAGTATGCTCATCGGGCTGATAAACAAAACCATAAGTGGGGCATAAAGCATCGCTGCCAACGGTTTGAGTTACTCGTCCGGTAATTTTATTATAGCTGTCGACCGAAGCATTATGCTTGTGCACACCAAGTAAAAGCTGAGCTTTTTTATATTTTACAGTGTCAGCTAAAGAGATACCCCAATACTGATCTTTACTGCTCAAACCGGTTTCTATTGAGGGATACCAGACATTGTTGCCCTGCAGGCCGCTGTAAATATTGCCGCTGACACTGCCCATACTGCCATTGTTATACATGTTTTTGGCGCCTTCGATACTGTGCCAGGCTTTGTCCAGGGCTAAGGTTACATCGTGATTTACTGCGCCGGTTTTAATATTGCCGTTGATACCGAGCTGGGCATAATAATTTTTGGTAACAGTTTGTGTGGACATTAAATTATTACTGACATCGCCTTTGTCATTGATGATAACGAAATTACTGCTGGCGCCGATGATGTTTCTTTGCAGTTTGTTGCTGTTCATGCCGGCGTTCAGAAACCATTTCCAGTCGGCATTCATTTTTTGTTCATGATTTAAAGCAATGATGTATCCTTCTGATTCTTTGGCCAATCCATCAAAACCGTAATTTTTGCTTGCTTCAGGAGCGCTTGGCACTTTGGTGATCTCTTTGCCGATCGCGGCTGCTTTTAATGAGAACCAGCGTGCGCCGCCTTCGATATTTAAATGCCGGTAGCCAACAAGTAAATTGGTGTTGCTTTTTTTATCACGGTGGTCGATGTTGGCAAAAATACCCTGGGCTTCCATATCATTGCTGTTGATTGCCGTGTTGCCGTTCAATAATTCCGTATTGATACGTACGCCCCATTCTTTGTCTTTGCCGAAACGACGGCTGACATCCAGGTATTCACCAAAAGACCCTTTGCCTGAAAAAGTTTGGCGGTAACGTGTAAGCGGTGCCTCTGTTGCTTTTTTGGAGACAAAATTAACTATACCGCCGGCTGCCGTGGTTTCATAAGTGCTGGGAATACCGGTAATGCCGCTGTTAGGGCCGGAAATAAATTGAATGTCGCCGATCATAAAGGTAGGGGCGGCAAATTGAGTCATTAGACCGGGGATACCGTTTAGGTAGGAACTGGTACCGTTGCCTTTGATGCCGCGAATAGAGAAATCGTTGTGCAAAGTCGTGCCTTGAATCCGCACAGCCGGGTTATTTGCTAAAATACTTTGTAAAGGCTGATTGGGGCCGCCGAAAGTCTCAATGGTTTTTTGCGTGATGTTCATATTGCTGAAAGGCACGTCCAGGACGCTTTTTTCGCCTAAAATACCAATGCTGCCTTTGGTTTTTACATAGCCGCCGGGCAGGGCGTCTTTATCGGCTTCGACAACGACTTCGTCTAGGTCGTGTGTCATGGTTTCCTCAGCACTGGCCGTCAGAACAAAACCAGTGCTGGCAATGGCGCAGAAAACAGCCGCTGTTAAAAATTTCTTGTGCTTATTTATCATTGGTAAACACCTCATAATTTTATTAATAAGTTTTCCAGTTATGCACGCTGATGGTATACCTGAACTTAATTCCTAAAAGCAGTGTGGCTGTCTGCTAAATATCGAACTGCGCTGACAGCATCATTGTGCGCGGCGCGCCGAGAGCTACGGATGTACCGCGGGAGATCCAGTAATCTTTGCCTAAAACGTTATAGCACATAGCAGTCAAAGTAACAGGTGTGGAATTGATTTTGGTTTTATGTTTATAACCTAAATCGAAGGTCATATAATCGGGGGCCATAACGCCATTATCGTTAACGTGGGACTTGCCGACGTAGTTCATACGGAAAATAGCGGAATTATTCTGGTCCGCTTCGTATTCCGTAGCCAAAACGGCGTTCCATTTAGGAGTACCGGTAGCATACCATCCATTTTTGGAAGTAGTTGGTTTTAATTTTTTAGCTGTACTGTCCCAGCTAACGCTTGGAGTATCAGTACGTTCGCCATGCAAGTACATCAAACCGCCCATGACATTCCATTTAGGCACAACTTTGCCAGTGATTGAATATTCAATTCCTTTAAACTCATTTTTACCGTTTTGAGTATAATAAGCATCTGCAGGATTAGCAGTATCTCCTTCTACCATGTAACTCGCCTGATCTAATTGGAACAGTGCAAAGCTATGTAACATACCTGCGTTTTCATATTTAACGCCAATTTCTGTTTGTCTGTTTTTAATTGGGTCAAAAATTTCACCTTTGTTTACATAATCTTTACTTACCTCTACCGGTTTGGTATAGGATTGGGCGTAGCTGGCATATACTGATAAATTTTCGACAGGCTTATAAGCGATAGCAAAGGTAGGATTAAGGGAATCTTTGCTGACTTTGGCGCCGGAAGCACTTTCAGTTTCTGTATCGCGGTATTGTAGTGCTGCATATAACGAAGCTTTGCCAAATTCAAAACGGTCGGCCAGGGTTGCTGCATAAGCATATTCTTTGCTGTAGCCAACAGAATCGATGTCAGCAGCAGCGATTGGAGTTCCGATAATATGAACGCCATTCCACAGATCACCGCCTATAGTGGCCTGCCCTGCAGCACTGCCGGAATTGACGGCTTTACTTTTATACATGAAATAATCAACGGCAAAAGACAAGTCATTTTTTACATTACCGATGGCGGCCTTGTTAGAAACGCCGACCTGCCAGTAACTGCTTTTACTGTCGGAGACATAGTCGCGGAATTTACCGGAGAGCTTGCCGTTGTCACCGAGAGTCAGTGAACCACTGTTGGGATCGTTTTTATGCTCGGAATAATGCCCGTAGCCACCGTTGATGAAGCCGCTCCATTTATCGCTGAATTTTTGGATATGGTTTAAGGTAAACAGCATGCCGTGATTATATTTGGTCTGACCGTCAAAACTGAGGTCTGTTTTACCGTTCGGGGCTTCTGCCAGATTGCCTTTGGTAACACCGCTGGCGCTGAGCCAGCGCTGGCCTCCATTTACCTTCCAGTCATAATAACCGCCGAAAATATTAGTCATACTTTTAGCGTCCTGATGATCTAAGTTGATATAAATGCTTTTATCACGTACATCGGCACCTTTTATGGAAAGGCCGCCGTCTTCATTATGGGCGTTGACTCTGATGCCCCATTCATTGTTTTTACCAAAGCGGCGTCCTAGATCAAGGTCTTCGGTCCAGGTACTGCGTCCGGAAAAACGCTGTGTATAGCGGGTGACAGGGTCTGCAGCAGCGCGTTTAGTTGTACCGTTCAGCAGTCCTGCCGGCGCATCGGTGCCATTAGTGCCGTTGTTGGAAAAGGTAGCGCCGTTAAGCACGGTGTTAGGGCCGGAGACTATATCGACGCTGCTGAGGATATATGCCGGGATGCTGCGGGTCTGGTTGAACATATTGGGAATACCGTTGATGTAGTAATGAGAAGCATTCATATTGACGCCACGCATACTGAAATCTGTATACATGGGAGAAGTACTGCCGATACGAATAGAAGGGGTATTAGCCAAAGTACCGTTTAAAGGCTGATTGGGGTCATAAAAGGTCATAATAGTTTTTTCAGTATATTTTTTTTGTGTAAAAGGAACATCGATTGCTTTGATATTGCCCAAAATGCCAACTCTGTCGTTGTTGGCTACAAATCCCCCCGGCAGAGTGTTTCTGTCGGCTTCGACGATGACTTCGTCCAAATCATGCGTCATGGTTTCTTCGGCGCCAGCGGGTACTACAAAACCAACGCTGGCAACAGCGCATAAGACGGCCGTTGCCCAGATTTTTTTCTTCCCATCCATCTTTTAAACACCTCGTCAAATAATTTTTATATCTTTAGTTTTTCTGACCGAGCTGACCGGGTTTCGCGTGTCAGAAAAATAAAAGCAAAATAAAAAACGCTTTTCTGCGCATAAAGACAGAAAAGCGTAAAAAGCTCTTGTAACGCTCCATCCTGTCTTTCGCAGGATCGTAATGGGCTATAATCAGGCAGTTCTTCTGGCTCTGCTTCATCGCGTACCTCGTCTTCCCAGTTTCCCAGTGACGTTTTGAGGTTTGCTCAGCATTACAGCGGCGGGACCGCATCGGCATTGCACCGATTTCTCTGTTAGGCAATAATGCACCTGATTATCATAAAGTATTCAATTTTGAAATCAGATAGAATTATAACATTTAACTTTTTATATTACAAGTAATAATTTGTGCTAAAATTAATTTGTTAAAAAACATAGCCGTTCTCAATAAGTTGATGATATATAATAGTCTGAAAAATCAATTTTATCTATGCAGTGTGAAGCGTTATATGTCAATGGTTCTGCGAAAAGTTCAAGGCGTAGAGGAAAATAAAAAAGCAGCCACATCATGATCGATGTAACTGCTTTAAAAATAAATCATAATAAAAAGTCTGCAAAATCCTGCGGAGCAGAAACGATTTGTCTGACACCGGCGGCACTCAGTTCGCCAGGGGAGCTGTAGCCGTAGCCTGCGCCGATGATGGCGATTTTATTTTGCTGTGCGCCGATAGCGTCGTGCTCGCGGTCGCCCAGCATAACGGCGGCGTTCTTATCAGCAGCGGTAAGGTGCAGCCGCTGCAGCACTTCGCTGATCACGTCGGCTTTGGTTGGCAGCTCGCCGTTGAACCCTGGGCCTGCTATTGTTGAGAAGTGAGCGGCGAGGCCAAAGTGTTCCAGGATTTTTTCTGCGTAAAGCTGCGGCTTGCTGGTGGCTACGGCAAGGGTCTTGCCTGCCTGCCGCAGGTTTTGCAGTAATTCGGGAATACCGTCGTAGACGGAGTTTTCGTACATACCTACGCGTGCGAAGCGCTCGCGGTAATATTCAAGGGCCGTATTTGCTTCTGCGGCAGTCATGCCGCAGATTTTCTGGAAGGATTCTGTCAGCGGCGGGCCGATAAATGGCAGCAGCTCGCGGTCGGGGCAGGTGCCTTTGCCGCATTTTTCCAGGGCATACTGCACGCAGCGGATGATGCCGGGTGCCGAGTCGGTAAGGGTGCCGTCAAGGTCGAAAAGGATATATTTATACATTGCCTGCTCCTTTGAGTGTATTATGATAGTTTGATTTTGTGTTCACATTATAACATAAATTAAATGCTGAAGAAAACTGCGGCTGATATTGCTTAACCGTTGCCGGCGGTAGTGTTATAATAAAAATATAAATTTTAT
>ENA-OPCD01003009-OPCD01003009.1-human-gut-metagenome-genome-assembly--contig:-NODE-3009-length-11142-cov-2.230179_pt1 | contig 11142 bp, 9 predicted proteins | sample MGYA00241560_ERZ501471 | MGnify/ENA primary metagenome ERZ501471 (study PRJEB25962, sample SAMEA2042578) | human gut metagenome | biome: human gut; feature: human-associated habitat; material: faeces...
GTATTCCGCATCTCCATGCTGTAATTTGCCTTATCCGCTTGTGCCCGCAGCGAATGAACCGCTGGTCCCTTGGATTTGTTCAGCATTTTTGACTGAATAAATGTCTTATCAATATTGATTCCCATCTGGCCGCCAAGCGCATCGATCTCACGAACCAGATGCCCCTTGGAACTTCCGCCGATATTCGGATTACACGGCATCAGGGCGATACTGTCCACACTCACAGTAAAAATAATTGTCTCGAGCCCCAGTCTCGCACAGGCAAGCGCCGCCTCACATCCTGCATGTCCTGCTCCCACAACTGCCACATCATACGTTTCTTCCAAAAGATTCTTAGAATTCATAATCAATACAAGCCCTGCTCTCTCTGATTGCTGTAATAAACTTACCAAACTCCACATGCATCGGATGCTTCTGATATGCATTCAGATCATCCATATTCTTAAAATCAAAAATAAGTGAAAGATCATAATTGCTGTCCGGAGCAGCAGTCGCATTCGTCACAACCTCAAACGTTGCAATCAGGGGAATCTCTCTCATCTCCTCCAAACGGCGCAGTGCCTCCTTCAAATTTGCTTCCTTATCCTCATCCTTCAGCTTAAACATACAGATATGTCGAATCATCGCTGCTTCCTCCTTATCCTATGGTTGCATACTTCCAATAATAGCTGTCCAATGGTTTCTTAAATATTAGACCAACCGGAATTTAGACCAACCAGAAGAATGCCCTTGGCATTCTTCTAATAGTTGGCACCCTCTGGTGCCAACTATTTTCCCAGACAAAACTTACTGAATATCTCATTGACCAGATCATCTTCCACCGCTTCCCCGATGATGGTTCCCAGCACCTCATACGCGTTCATCAGATCAATCGAGTAAAAGTCCTCCGGCATTCCATCCGCGATACTCTGCTCTACTAAATGTAAACTAGAAAGTGCCTCCTGTAAAGCGGTTTTATGACGAATATTCGTAATATAGACTTCATCATTAAAGGTAACTTCTCCCCGGAAAAACATTTTCCGGATCTGCTCGTTAAAGACATCGATTCCCTTCTGCTCTCTCGCCGAAATAGAAATAACCGGACATTCTTTATCCACATGTACACGAATATCCTCCGCTGTTGTCAACGGCGTTAAGTCCGATTTGTTCAAAAGTACGATCGTGCGTCTTCCATGAAGCAGCTCCATGATCTCCCCGTCGTTCTCATCCAGATTCGTGGAGGCATCCACTACATACAGAATCAGATCTGCATCCTTCACATATTTTCGTGCCTTGTCGACTCCGATTTTTTCCACAATGTCATCCGTATCACGAATCCCTGCAGTGTCTATGATATTGAGCACAATTCCATTCAGGTTAATCTGCTCTTCAAGCACATCCCTTGTAGTACCGGCGATTTCTGTAACGATTGCCCGCTCCTCGCCCAATAAAGTGTTAAGAAGTGACGATTTTCCGGCATTTGGTTTTCCCACAATGACGGTAGAAATTCCCTCTTTTAAGATGCGGCCGTTATCACTGGAAGCCAACAGCTTCTCAATTCTGTCCACTGCACCCTCTATGGTAAGCTCCAGTCTCTCCCCGTAACCATCCAGGCTAATATGCTCCGGATCATCAAGTGCGGACTCAATAAAGGCGATCTCATAGATTAGTTTTTCGCGGAGTTCCCGCACTTTCCGCGACATTGAACCGCTCAACTGGCTGACCGAAGACTGCAGCGCATACTCATTTTTCGACTGGATCACATCGATCACGGCTTCCGCCTGCGAAAGATCAATTCTGCCATTTAAAAACGCCCGCTTCGTAAATTCACCTGGTTCCGCCAGCCGCGCCCCACATTTTACCGCCAGCTCCAGAATCCGCTTCATCACCAGCACGCCTCCGTGACAGTCAATCTCTACCGTGTCCTCCGCCGTATAACTGTGCGGACCGCGCATCAAAAGAAGCAGCACTTCATCGATCCGTTCCTCTCCATCCCGAATATATCCATAATGAATCGTATACGTTTTCTGCTCTGAAAGCCTCTTCCCCGCCACCGCCGGTTCAAACATCCGCTCCGCCACCGCCACAGCGTCCGAACCGCTAATTCGGATAATCCCAATCCCCGAACTCGAAAGCGCCGTCGCGATCGCGGCGATTGTATCTGTATATACCATATATATATAAATCCTTCCTTGCTTTTTATCTTCTTATTCTATACCATATGGGAGCATTTTCCCATCTTTATTTACAAATCTAGTCTAATATTTATTTCTTTTTTCATGTTTTCACGATAAACCTCTCGCGCTCGATCCCCCACAAAAAAGAAGGTCTAGATACCTCCAGACCTTCTTCGTCACACTTATTTACTTCTCATATCTCCCATACCCGTCACTTCTCTCGCGTCTGCCCTCGCGCTTCAGCGAAATAATCACATGCCGGAACGGATCCTCGCCCTCGCTGCGGGTGGTGACATACTTGTCATTCTGCAGCGCTGCATGAATGATCCGTCTCTCATACGGGTTCATCGGCTCCAAAGATACGGAACGTTTCGTTCTCTTTACCTTGTAAGCAATGTTCTTTGCCAGTGTCTCAAGCGTCTCTTTCCGTCTCTCGCGGTAATTCTCGGTATCGAGCTTCACGCGGACGTAATTCTCGCTCTTCTTGTTGACAACCAGGCTGACCAGATACTGGAGAGAATCCAGGGTCTGACCTCTCTTACCGATCAAAATACCCATATCCTCGCCGGAGAGATCGATGTTCATCTCGCCCTCTTCCTCATTGAAAGCCGCTGCGATCTTCACATCTAAGTTCATCGCATCAAATACCTGGCTTAAAAAATCGATCGCACGATCCTCGAGCGTCTCTTTCTTCTTAGCACGGATGATCGCCGGTTTCGCGCCGATCCCCAGAAATCCGGCGCTTCCTTTTTCGACCACTTCGTACTCTAATTTATCACTGGTGGTTTCCAGTTCAATCAGTGCCTTTGTTACTGCCTCATCGACTGTCTTAGCGGTAACCGTAATCATATCCATCCTGCGCCCTCCTTCTATTTTTTCGCGTGCTTATCGTTGTACTTCTGCACCATCTTTGCCTTGGAAGCCAGACTGCCCGGCTTCGGATCGGAATTGTAAAATGCTTCAGACGCCTCCATCTGCTTTTTATTGCGGGAGATCTTGTCCTCTTTCGCCTTGCTTTCCGCATCCTCGCGTGCCTGCAGCGCCTTTAAATTCACGCTTGCCTTCTCGCTGACATTGGCCGGCGGCAGACCTTTTCTCGCTCTCTTCTTGTTCATCTTCTCCACGTTGCGGCGGATCAGATCATCGACATCGATCTTGTTCATATGTGCATTTACGAGCAGCTGCTGAACGAGCTGGAATGCGCCCTGAACGACCCAGTAGATACCGATCGCGGACGGCAGGGAGAAACAGAAGAATACGGACATCAGCGGCATCGTGATCATCATGCTGTTCATCATGCTCGCGCCCGGCGCGTCCTGATCCACCTGCTGTAAATTGGAAATCAGCTTGGTGGAGATCCACTGGGTCAGACCTGCGAGGATCGGGATGATCCATGCGATCGTGATGTGGTTAAAACCGGTAAACGGCGGAGTTGCCAGATTGATGCCGAAGAAATAGTTCATCTGCTCAATCTTGCTCGCATTTTCTGCGATCGTCGAAGAGATCTGCGGGAATAAACTTTCCAGCGTATCCCATCCAGCCGGTGTCAACTTATATAACATATCTACGACTTTGTTTGCCACGGTGTAGTCTACCTTGTCCACCGCCATGCCGACACCGCTTGCCAGCTCGGAAATCTTGTTGACGTAATCCGGCTGCCCCATCAGCGGGTTCGCTACGTTGTCAAAAAAGACACGTACTGACGGTACGTATGCCGGAATGTTGTAGATAACCCGGTACAAAGCGAAGATAATCGGAAGCTGAATCGCCATCGGCAGACATCCTGCCATCGGATTCGAGCCATATTTCTCATAGACTGCCTGCATCTCGACCTGTTGTTTAGCCATCGATGCCTGATCGGTTTTTCCCTTATACCTATTCTGAACCGCCTTGATTTCAGGGTTCATAAGCGACATAAGTTTTGACGATTCCTGCTGTTTGATCGTCAGAGGAAATAACAGTAACTTTGTGATAATGGTAAACAGGATGATACACAGACCGATATTCATGATCCCCATGCTGCTGGTAATCCGGAATAAAAAGTCCATGATATAACCAAACACGCTGGCGATCGGTCCCATGATCGAACCTGCCTTTGTCGCAACTAAAACGCTAACGTCCAATGAACTACCTCCTCATCCTTTACGGAACTGGATCATAACCGCCTTCTGCAAATGGATTACAGCGAAGAATCCGCTTACATGCCAAAATCATACCTTTTACAGCGCCGTACTTTTTAAGTGCCTGGATGGCGTACTCCGAGCACGTCGGCGTGTACTTGCAGTGAGGTCCTGTCATAGGGGAAATATAGAGCTGATATCCCCGAATCATCTTTATCAAGATCTTCTTAATCAATATTCTCACTTCGATTCTCCAGAATGTTATGCAGTCCGCATAAGTGCAGGTATGCACTCTCAATTTTTTTGAAGTCTGCTTCTTTCGCTGCCGGTCTGGCAACGACTACGATGTCTAATCCGAGTCTGACTCTGTCCTTATTTAACCGATAGCTCTCCCGTACCAACCTTGTCACGTGATGGCGGACCACGCTGTTTCCAACCTTTTTGCTGACGGAGATACCGATCCGAGGCTCCTTCCCGTCATCCACCCGCTTCACGTACATAACCAGAAGCTTATTGGCATAGGATTTCCCTGTCTTGTAAACCTTTTGAAATTCGCTGTTCTTCTTAATTGAATTAAAACGCTTCATTAAAATCACCAATGATAAATAATATAAAAAAGAATGTGCCCTGGCACATTCTCGCGCCGAGCGCGGTCGCTTGCGACATGTTTCTGCTTCGCGCAAGTGCGCATCCTCGCGGAGCGTTTTTTATTCATAGGACGCAATTTCCTATGAATAAAATAGAATCCGGCTCGCCGGATTCACGCACCGAGGTGCGATTGCATTAGCAATCATTTTCCCCTGCACCGAGTGTGCATCGCAGAGCTTTTCTTAATTTCATAGAACTTTTTCTATGAATATTAAGAAAGGCCACAATCTATAACTCGATTGCGGCCTCGTTCATTAAGCAGATAATTTTGCTCTACCTTTTGCTCTTCTGGCAGCCAGAACTTTTCTTCCACCTGCGCTGCTCATTCTCGCACGGAATCCATGAACTTTTGCTCTCTGTCTTTTCTTCGGCTGAAATGTCATCTTCATGTCTGCATACACCTCCTCATCCATAATATAGTAAGAGAAATCCACGCTTCCTCCGGCTCACGCCGAAATCCGCATTCTTCTCAACATAGTTAGACTATTGTAATTAAACATCTTCTCCATTATATAGAAGAATTCCGCATTCGTCAACCACTATTTTGATCTTTTTAATCCCCATAGAACAAGGAATTTCTGTGGTTTTTCCACCATTTCGATCCTGCGTCCCCACAGATCGATCGTCGATTGCTGTCGAGGCGCCTTATTGTATACAGTATACACTCCGGGACATTTCCATTTTGTGGATAAAAAAATCCTTATTTTATCAGCATTTCCGCCACCTATTCACAGCTTATCCTCCACTTATCCACATTTTGGGGATAACTTGTGGAAAAGCCGTGGAATACGATCTGGATAAGCTTCTGATTGTTCACACCCATTCACCAAAAAGCCTTATTTTTCGGCGTTTTTTCCACGTGGATAACTGAATTTCACTTATTCACATTGCGGGTTTTTATTGAAAAATGTGGACAAATCATGTAGAATAGAACTTAGATTGGGTTATTTTGCAGTTTTGGCTGCTTTTTACGTTTAGGAGACACAGTATGATAGAGAAAATTAAGGAAAAATGGGATGAAATTCTCCTCCATATTAAAGAAGAACACGAACTGACGGACGTTTCTTTCAAAACATGGCTGCTTCCGACGCAGCCTTATTCCATGAAAGACGGCACCCTTCAGATCCTGGTTCCGGATGTGCAGTTTCTCGGCTATATCAAAAAAAAATACGGGCTTTTGATCCAGATTACCATCGAAGAACTAACCGGAATCGAGTGTGAAGTCGATTTTGTCACCATCGAACAGGTCGATGAGCCGCAAAAAGAGACGGACAAAAGCCATCTGATCAACCGCCCGTCCGAGGTCAGCCGCCAGCTCATCCAGGATGCGAACTTAAATCCGCGTTACACATTCGACACCTTCGTCGTCGGCGCGAACAATAACTTAGCGCACGCCGCTTCCCTCGCCGTGGCAGAATCTCCGGGTGAGATCTACAACCCTCTCTTCATTTACGGGGGTGTAGGTCTGGGAAAAACGCATCTTATGCACTCGATCGGACATTTTATCTTAAAAAACAATCCAAAAGCGAAGGTTCTCTACGTTACAAGTGAGAAGTTTACGAACGAACTGATCGATGCGATCCGGAACAAAAACAATATTTCCACCACGGAGTTCCGTGAAAAATACAGAAACAACGACGTCCTCCTCATCGATGATATCCAGTTTATTATCGGTAAGGAATCGACACAGGAAGAATTTTTCCATACCTTCAACGCACTCTATGAAGCGAAAAAACAGATCATTATCTCCTCAGATAAACCGCCGAAAGAGATCGAGACGCTGGAAGAACGGCTTCGTTCCCGTTTCGAATGGGGCTTGACCGTCGATATCCAGTCGCCGGATTATGAAACCCGTATGGCGATCCTCCGCAAAAAAGAGGAACTCGAGGGCTACAATATAGATAATGAAGTGATCAAGTACATCGCCACCAACGTCAAGTCCAACATCCGCGAGCTCGAGGGCGCCCTCACCAAGATCGTCGCCCTTTCCAAGTTAAATAACAAGGAGATCACGACGGAGCTGGCGGAGGAAGCGCTCAAGGATCTCATTTCCCCGAACGCGGAGAAAGAAGTGACCCCAGAGCTGATCATCCAGGTCGTTGCCGATCATTTCGGTATCACTCCGCTTGACATCTCCTCCCAGAAGCGCAACAAGGAGATCGTATTCCCGCGCCAGATCGTGATGTATATCTGCCGTTCGATGCTCGGAACTTCCCTGCAGAATATCGGCAAATATTTAGGCGGTCGGGATCACACGACGATCATCCACGGTCACGACAAGATCGCTGCTGATATGGAGAAAAACGAATCGCTTCGCAACACAGTGGAAATCTTAATGAAAAAGATCAGCCCACAGTAGGTTTCTTCCACAATTTCGCGTGGAAAAGTGGTTGAAAACCTGTGGATAACTTTTCCCACATTTTGCTCCATTTCAGGGCTGTGGATAATTCAAAAGTTATCCAGCCGGTTCCGGACAGTTTTACACAGCCTTTTTAACCATTCAAAAGGAGTCTGAACCCCTGTATTTTCAGGGCTGTCCGGAGAATTCCACATATTCACAGCCCCTACTACGATTGCGACGGAATTTATATATATCTTTTCTTTCCGTTCCACGTTATTTTTAGCAAAGGAGTTATCAACAAACATGAAGCTTTCATTTGAAAAAGATCATTTAATGAACGGCATCAACATTGTTCTGAAGGCCGTTCCTTCCAAAACCACCATGCCGATTCTCGAATGCATCCTGATCGATGCTGTTTCGGATGAGATCAAACTGACCGGCAACGATATGGAGCTGGGAATTGAGACGAAGGTCGAAGGAACGATCCTGGAACGTGGAAAAATCGCACTTGATGCCAAGCTTTTTTCCGATATTATCCGCAAGCTCTCTGGCGAAAATTCTACGATCACGATCGAATCGGATGAAAAATACAACACGACGATCACCTGTGACAAGGCTATTTTCCAGATTCAGGGCAAGGACGGCGATGAATTTTCCTATATTCCCCACATTGAGCGGGATAAATTCATCACACTTTCCCAGTTTACCTTAAAAGAGATCATCCGCCAGACGATCTTCTCGATCTCGCCGAACGACAGCAACAAGATGATGACCGGTGAGCTGATGGAGGTCACCGGCAATGAACTTAAGCTCGTTTCCCTCGACGGACACCGCATGTCGATCCGCAAAGTTGCATTAAAAGAACAGTACAGTGATATAAAAGTCATTGTTCCTGGCAAGACTTTAGGTGAGATCAGCAAGATCTTAAACGGTGACAACGACTCTGAGGTACAGATTTTCTTCAGCACCAACCACATCATGTTTGAATTTGACGACACGATCGTGTTATCCCGCCTGATTGAGGGCGAGTATTTCCGGATCAATCAGATGCTTTCCTCCGATTATGAGACGAAAGTTACCTTGAACCGCCGTGATTTCATGGATGCGATCGACCGTGCGAGCATTCTCGTCCGTGAAAATGATAAGAAACCTTTGATCTTAAACTTTACCGATGAAGAAATGGAGTTAAAGATGCATTCCGCTTTCGGTACGATGGATGCCCGTCTGGCGATTACCAAGTTTGGAAAAGACCTGATGATCGGCTTCAACCCGAAGTTTTTGGGTGATGCGCTGCGAATCATTGATGATGAGGAAGTGACTCTGTACATGATGAATCCAAAATCCCCGTGCTTTATCCGGGACGAGGAGGAGACTTACATCTATCTGATCCTGCCGGTCAATTTCAATGCGGCAGCGATCTAACCTGCCATTTTTAGACATGGCAGGTGCAGGCAGACAGTGACAGAAAGGATCTGAAATAAGATGGAGATAAAACTGAGAGATGAATTTATAAAACTGGGTCAGGCGCTTAAGGCAGCTGGTCTGGTAGAGTCCGGCGTGGATGCTAAATTTGCGATTCAGGACGGGCTTGTGAAGGTCAATGGCGCGGTGGAGATGCAGCGCGGCAAGAAGCTTTACGACGGGGACAAAGTCGAGTATGACGGAGAGACCGTAACAATCACCAAATAAAGGATGGTTTCATGTTTATCGAATCGATCGAACTCAAAAATTACCGCAATTACGGGGAATTACATATGGATTTTGATCCGGGGACGAATGTTCTCTACGGGGACAACGCGCAGGGTAAAACCAATATCCTTGAAGCGGTCTACGTGTGTGCGACGACCAAGTCACACCGCGGCAGCAAGGACAGGGAGATCATCGAATTCGGAGAGGACGAGTCCCACATCAAGATGCAGCTTCGCAAGGACGATGTGCCGTACCGGATTGACATGCATCTAAAGAAAAATAAGACGAAGGGCGTGGCGGTCAACGGGATTCCGATCCGGCGGGCGAGCGAGCTTTTCGGCATTGTTAATGTGGTGTTTTTTTCGCCGGAAGATCTGAATCTCATTAAGAACGGACCGGCGGATCGGCGCCGTTTTATTGATCTGGAATTATGCCAGTTAAACCGGCTCTACGTCCATTCGCTGGTGCAGTACAACCGGGTGGTGATACAGCGAAATAAGCTCTTAAAGGAGCTGTTTTTCCATCCCGAGTACGAGGAGATGCTGGATATATGGGATATGCAGCTTGCTTCCTACGGGCGGGAGGTGAGCCAGTACCGGCGGGAATTTATCGGTGAATTAAACGAATTGATCTGCCCGATCCATCAGAAATTGTCGGGTGGAAAGGAAGAACTCATCATCCAGTATGAGCCGAACACGGAGGCAGATCAGTTGGAAGCGGCAGTCAAAAAGAGCCGCGAGGCGGACCGGAAGCAGAAGACGACGCTGGTCGGACCACACCGGGATGACTTAAGTTTCTATGTCAACGGAATTGACATCCGGCGCTTCGGTTCACAGGGACAGCAGAGGACGGCGGCATTATCGCTCAAACTGGCGGAGATTGAGCTGGTTAAAAAGATCAAAAAGGAGTATCCGATCCTGCTTCTCGACGATGTTTTGTCGGAGTTAGATGGAAAACGGCAGGATCATCTGCTCGCCAGCATCCGCCACATACAGACGATCATTACCTGTACGGGCTTGGATGATTTTATCAGCCACAGCTTCCAGATAGATAAGACCTTTCGGGTCGTGAGCGGGACGGTCACTTGTGAACGTCCAAACAAGACAACTAGTCAGACATAAAACAGCAAGTGAAGGAGGAACTATGGGTTCAGAATACAGTGCAGATCAAATACAGATATTGGAGGGATTGGAGGCGGTCAGAAAGCGTCCTGGTATGTATATAGGCAGCACATCTGTAAGAGGCCTCCATCACCTGGTGTATGAGATAGTAGACAACTCCGTGGACGAGGCGCTCGCTGGATACTGCAGCCACATTGAGGTGCAGATCAATGCGGACAATTCGATCACGGTACAGGATGACGGTCGTGGCATTCCGGTTGACATCCAGAAAAAGGCGGGTCTTCCGGCGGTTGAGGTCGTATTTACGATCCTGCATGCGGGCGGCAAGTTCGGCGGCGGGGGCTATAAGGTCTCCGGCGGCCTTCACGGGGTGGGCGCCTCTGTGGTCAACGCCCTGAGCCAGTGGCTGGAGGTTGAGATCTGCCGCGATGGAAAGGTATATAAACAGCGCTATGAGCGCGGCAAAACGATGTATCCGCTGAAAGTAGTCGGTGAGTGTGCTCCGGATAAGCACGGCACACGGGTCGTATTCCTGCCGGATAAGGAGATTTTCGAGGAAACAGTCTACGACTATGATACGTTAAAAGTACGCCTGCGTGAGACGGCATTCCTGACGAAAAACTTAAAGATCACCCTGCGGGATGACAGAGAAGTGAAGCATGAGAAGACCTTCCACTATGAGGGCGGTATCAAGGAATTTGTCACCTACTTGAACCGGAGCAATGAGAAGCTCTATGAACCGGTTATCTACTGCGAGGGCATCAAGGACAAGGTATTTGTCGAGGTGGCGATGCAGCATAACGATTCCTACAATGAAACCACCTATGGATTTGTTAATAACATCACCACACCGGAAGGCGGAACTCATGTAGTTGGATTTCGTAATGCACTGACAAAGACTTTTAATGAGTATGCCAGGAAAAACAAACTGTTAAAAGAAAACGAAAAACTGGCAGGGGAAGATATCCGTGAGGGTCTGACTGCCATCATCAGTGTAAAAATTGAAGAACCGCAGTTTGAAGGACAGACCAAGCAGAAGCTCGGTAACAGTGAAGCGAGAGGTGCGG
>ENA-OPCD01003012-OPCD01003012.1-human-gut-metagenome-genome-assembly--contig:-NODE-3012-length-11135-cov-2.137726_pt1 | contig 11135 bp, 9 predicted proteins | sample MGYA00241560_ERZ501471 | MGnify/ENA primary metagenome ERZ501471 (study PRJEB25962, sample SAMEA2042578) | human gut metagenome | biome: human gut; feature: human-associated habitat; material: faeces...
TCATGCAACAATTTATACTGCAATCTATAAACTGGAAAAAGAAAATTATATTTCTGAATACAGTAGAACGGTTGGGAAAAAAAGAGTACGAGTATATTACCACCTAGAACAATGTGGTTTGGAATATTTGGAGCAGCTATCCCAAAATTATAATCAAATAAGCAAAGGGGTATCCCTAATTTTAGAATCATTGAATCAATAGTATTTTCTGGAGGTTAATAATGGATACTATTTGTCGAGAATATATCAAGCAAACTCAAATGTTATTTCCCATAATAAGGAAAAAAGAAAGAATTTATTTAAAGTCTTTATATAATGATTTGATAGAGTACTGTGACATTAATAAAATATCTAACCTACAAGAATTATTTCATGAATACGGTCCTCCTGCTCAGATTGTTCAGGAATATTTATCATCCTTAAATGAAGCTGATTTAAAAAATTGCTTAAAAAGAAAACATATAAAAAAAATTTTATTTATATGTTGTGTTACTGTTCCAGCAATACTTATAATCACATTTTCTGTAAGGCTTTATTTATGGAATAATCTTCAAAAACAAGTTTATTCAAACATTGAAATGAACACTGATCCAAATACCATATATTCTATAGGAGATGAACTTAATGGAAATCAGACAAAATAATTACAAAATTTGCACAAAGTATCTTAACCAAGTAAAATCTTTTTTTCCTGTCATAACTAAAAATGAAAAAAAGTTTCTAAACAACTACCCAATTTTTGATGCTTGTCCAGAAGATCAATCAATTACATTAGAATACCTGCATGAAGAATTCGGAAAGCCCGAGGAAATATTCTCTGCCTACTTATCAACCGTTCATACAGATGAATTAGTACGTCAAATAAAAAGAACAAAACGTTTTAAAATAGCCACAGTATTGATATTATTAATCACTGCTGCTACTTTAATAGGCGCTTGCATAAACATACATAACAACTATAATGCATATCAAGAAACTGTAGATGATATCAATGGATACTGGATTGATGAAATTCACTAAACCAAGGAGGAACATTCATTATGCGAAAAAAAATTATTGCTTTATTTTCATTTTTTATCCTAATTTTTTCAATTTCTTTTTCTGCTTATGCAGCTACACCTACTCAACAAATAGAATACTTATCAGACGGAAGCTATATTGTTACTGAAATCGTATCTGAACCTTCAGATTATTCATTGTTTTCTACAACACAAACCAAAAGCAAAACAAGTACTTATTATAACGCAGCTAACGAAAAAATTTGGGCTGTAACTGTAACAGGTACTTTTTCATATGGCAACGGAACATCTACTTGTCTCTCTGCTTCTTGCAGCACCTCTTTATATAGTAATTCTTGGTCCGTTGGCAATAAAAAAGCTAGTAAATCTGGTAACACTGCTAAAGCAAGTGCTACTGGTGTCCGTTATACTAACGGACACGCTGTTCAATCTATTACAAGAACAGTTACCTTAACATGTTCGGCTACCGGAAATTTTTCTTAGTAAAATAATTGTATTTTTCCCATAAGAAACATAAAAAAGAAGTTCACTCCAGAAGGGAGTTGGCTTCTTTTTTTAATATACATTTTTCACTTCAATGCTATAAAATAAAAATAGACATCTGCAATCCACTAGCTTTTAACATTAGGTTAAGGTAGTCAAAGATAATAAATTATTATATACTTGGGATATAGGAAAATGAAAATCAAAAACGAACAATTTTATTATATATTGTCTGCATATATAGAAAGAAATTACTGGGATTAAAACAGAAATCAGATGATACGAAGCGCTATTTTTTTGATATATGTCAAAAGACACAATAGATTTATTGATATATGGAAAAGGATCTGAGATGTGAATGCTTTATGAGCAGATAGATATTTTATCTGTAATGTATGAAATGTAACGGTAGAAATATTAAGAATACAATGTAAATCGAGGTCAAGAAAGAAGGTGATGTTAAATATTAAATACGTATATTGATCAACTATTTATGGTTTTGAAATGTCCGAATTGTCATGTTATACATAGCAGAGATGCGAATGAAAACACATATTTTTTCATAAAGAACTGTACTGTAATATAAGACTTTTTCTACACCAAACACTACACCAATTTTTGTTACTACACCAATTTTCGTTACCGGGCGTAACCATACGTGACCATATGTGAAATACACAAAAACGCTTTTAATCCAGTATTTACGCTATATTCCAGCAGTTTAGGCATTTTCAGAACTTCCTATAATTTTATATTTAACATATTTTGCTACTTTGGTAAACAGTTTCGAACATCTGTTTTGAATTTAATTCCGAGAAATATGTGTTTGAACGAAATGGACAATGATACGGCAGTACAGGTACATTTCGCTGTTTCGAGTTTATGAAGAAAGGATTTTGACCGTATGAAATTTGTAATTCAGCGTGTACAGCACGCTTCCGTGACAGTAGACAACGAAGTGATTGGAAAAATCGGGAAAGGATTTTTAGTTCTGATTGGTGTTTCCGAGGAAGATAACACCGAGATTGCAGATAAGATGATTAAAAAACTGATTGGTATGCGTATTTTTGAGGATGAAAACGGCAAGATGAATCTTTCTCTGTTGGATATTGAAGGAGAGCTGCTGATTGTGCCTAACTTCACCCTGTACGGGGATGCAAGAAAGGGCAGACGACCCGGCTACAGCGGCGGGGCAGCACCCGAAATTGCAAGCGAATTGTTCGATAAGCTGTGTGCAAAGGCAGAAGCACTGGGCATCAAGAAGGTGCAGCATGGCATTTTCCAGACAGATATGAAGGTTGCCCTTGTCAATGATGGCCCTGTGACACTGCTGCTTGACAGTGAAAAGCTGTTCTGATGCGTATGGATACGGAAACCATCAGCTATGTTCTGGAGGGACATGAGCTGCAAAACGATGTGCAGACAATGATACAGGTATTTCTGGCAAACCGCCATTATATCCGCACGGACACAGTGACAGATGCGGAGATTACCGTAAAAAGCGAGATGAAAGAGGGCATTGCTTCGGCAATGCTTTATCGCCGTGGGGAGAAGTCTTCCGCATGGTCGATGGAATATGACGAAAAAATGCTGACGGAAAAGGAACAGAAGCGCATCATCAAGCGGACGATTTATGAGCTGCTGAAGGCGGAAACGGGAATTCGCCCCCAATGGGGACTGCTGACAGGCGTGCGCCCTGCAAAGCTCATCAGCAGCCTGCTGGAGGAGGGCAAAACGGACAAGGAATGTCTTGCTTTTCTGACGGAGGATTATCTTGTGATGCCGCATAAGGCGGCACTGGCGCTCAAGGTGGCAAAGGCGGAACGAAAAATTCTGGAGGATAACCGCCCTGAGGAAATCAGCCTGTATATCGGGATTCCCTTCTGTCCAACCAGATGTCTGTACTGCTCCTTTACGGCGTATCCGCTCCATCAGTATAAAAATCGGGTGGATGAATATCTGGATGCCATGTTCAGAGAATTGGATTGGCTTGCGGCATACAGCAGAAGCTTCGTGATGAAGAATATTTATATCGGCGGCGGCACACCGACCTCCTTGAATGAGGCACAGCTGGAACGTCTGCTACAAAAGGTGGAGGAGCTGTTCCATCCCGATGAGAGCATGGAATATACCGTTGAGGCAGGTCGCCCCGATACGATTACAAGAGAAAAGCTGCGGCTTTTAAAGGAGTACGGCGTGAACCGCATTTCCATCAATCCGCAGACGATGAACGATAAGACCTTGCGTGCGGTTGGCAGAAAGCATACGGTGGAGGATATCCGTCGGGTGTTCCGCGAGGCAAGAGAGGAAGGACATCAGAATATCAATATGGATTTGATTCTGGGTCTGCCGGGAGAGGATGCCGCAGATGTCCGCAATACCATGGAAGAAATCATGAAGCTGGCACCCGATAACGTGACGGTGCATACGCTTGCGGTCAAGCGTGCCTCTCGACTCAGAGAGGAGCTGGCACAGCATGACATGACAACGGCAGAAGCCTTGGAGGAAATGCTTGATATTTCCGCGGAATACGCCGAGAGGATGGGCATGGAGCCGTATTATATGTATCGCCAGAAAAATATGGTTGGCAATTTTGAAAATGTCGGCTATTGTCATCCCGGCAAGGAAGGCATCTATAATGTACAGATTATGGAGGAAAAGCAGACTATCCTTGCGGCGGGCGCAGGCGCGAGCACAAAAACGGTTGACCCCGAAACAGACCGCATTGAACGGGTGTTCAACGTAAAAAGCATCGAGGATTATATCGGTCGCATAGAGGAAATGATAGAAAGAAAGAGAACGGGCTTGCCCCAAGGAGGTAATATATGATCCAGTTAGTGAAAGGGACAAAGGATATTTACGGCGCAGAGGTGAAGGCTTGGCAGGAAATCGAAGGGAAAATGAGACGCATTTGCGAAACCTTCGGCATTGGTGAAATCCGCACGCCCGCGTTTGAATTTACAGAGCTGTTTGCCAGAGGGGTTGGCGAAACCACAGATATTGTGCAGAAGGAAATGTATACCTTTACGGATGATGGGGACAGAAGTCTGACACTTCGTCCGGAGGGAACGTCAGGTGCAGTGCGTGCATATATCGAGCATGGAATGCACAACCACGCACAGCCCACAAAGCTGTATTATATTTCCCCGACCTTCCGTTGTGAAAATACACAGGCAGGCAGACAAAGACAGTTCCACCAGTTCGGCATTGAAATGCTTGGCTCCTACAGTGCGGCGCAGGATGCAGAGGTTATTTCTGTGGCAACTGCTTTACTGGAGGAATTGGGGGTAGAGGGCGTAGAGCTGCGCATCAACAGCCTTGGCTGCCCCGAATGTCGTGCGAGATATAATAAGGAATTGAAGGAATTCATTGGGAAAAATCTGGAACACCTTTGCCCGACCTGCAAGGAGCGTTTTGAGAAGAACCCCCTGCGTGTGCTGGACTGCAAGGTGGAAAGCTGTCAGAAAATCGTGGCAAATGCGCCCTCCGTTCTGGATTGTCTGGATGAGGAATGTACGGCACATTTTCAGAAGGTGCAGGATATTCTGACGGCAAATGGCATTGCCTTTACCATTGACCCTAAGATTGTGCGTGGCTTGGATTATTACACCAGAACGGTTTTTGAGTTTGTATCCGATGGGCTGACTGTATGCGGCGGCGGAAGATATGATAATTTGGTTGAGGAAATCGGTGGAAAGCCTACAGGCGCAGTCGGTTTTGGTCTGGGGATTGAAAGACTGATTATGATTCTGGAAAAGCAGCATGGTGCCATTACCGAAACACCTGAGAGAGATGTTTATATCGGCTCTATGGGCGAAAAGGGACTTTTGAAAGCACAGTCTCTGACCTATGAGCTGAGAAAGGCAGGCATTCAGGCGGACTGCGATACTGTGGAACGCAGTGTAAAGGCACAGATGAAATATGCCAATAAGATTGGTGCAAAATATTCCGTTATCCTTGGTGATTCTGAACTGGAAAGCGGCAGAGTAGAGCTGAAGGATATGGCAAACAGTGAAAAGAGCGAGGTTGCTCTGGCAGATTTGCCTGCAATCCTCAAGGAAAAATGCGGAAAATAAAACAAAAACAGAATGAATACAGAGCCTTGGGAGAACCTTCTTTCAAGGCTTCCTTTTTACTTGCGGGGCGGCAGAGATTTTCATTGCCATGCAGCTTGGAAAAGTCTTGTATTTTTGGGAATAAAGTGATATGATAGCTTGATGGATTGAAGAATGTCAGAAAATTTCCTTAAAGGATAAGGAGGATACAGCATGAAGGTTGTAATCGTAGGGGACGGTAAGGTCGGCGGCACTATCGCCAGACAGCTCTCCGGTGAAGGACATGACATCATTGTAATTGATAATAATACAAGTGTTCTGAATAATGCTTCCAATACGATGGATATTATGAGTGTGGAGGGGAACGGCGCAAGCATGCTTGTCCAGAAAAGAGCAGGTGTGCCTGAGGCAGATTTGCTGATTGCGGCAACCTCCGCGGATGAGGTAAATATGCTTGCCTGCCTGCTGGGGAAAAAGCTGGGCGTGCCGCATACGATTGCCCGTGTGCGTAACCCCGAATATTATGAGCAGATTAACGAATTGAAGGAAGAACTTGGACTGAGCATGACGGTAAACCCCGAATTTGCGGCGGCAACGGAAATCCTGCGTCTTTTGCGCTTCCCCTCTGCTTTGAAAATCGAGGTGTTTGCGAGAGGGCGTGTGGAGCTGGTAGAGGTCAAGATTCCGCCCCACAGTGTGCTGGATGGGATGCCTCTATGGGCGATTTATAAGGAGTTTCAGGTAAAGGTTCTGATCTGCGCGGTGCAGAGAGCAGGAGAGGTGCATATCCCCAACGGTAACTTTGTATTGCAGGCAGGGGATAAAATCAACCTGACCGCATCACATAGTGAGATTGAAAAATTCTTCCGTACCATCGGTCTGTTCCGTACGGGGGTAAAATCGGTCATGATTCTGGGCGGCGGCAGAATGGCGTATTATCTGGCAAAGGCACTGATTCTTTCTCATGTGCGCGTAAAGATTATCGAACTGGATTATAAGCGTTGTGAATATCTATGTGAGGCGCTGCCGGAAGCGGTTGTGATTCACGGAGATGGGACGGATAAGGAAACTCTGCAGGAGGAGGGTCTGGAAAAGACGGATGCTCTGGTCTGCCTGACGGGGATGGATGAGGAAAATATCGTAGTTGCGCTTTATGCCAAGGCGAAAAAGGTTTCCAAGGTGATTGCGAAAATCAACCGTATTTCCTTTGATGAAATTCTGGATGCGCTGGATATTGATGGCTTTATTTCGCCGAAGATGATTGCGGCAAATAATATTGTCCGTTATGTGCGCGCGATGCAGAATTCCGCAGGGAGCAGTAACGTAGAAACGCTGCATAAGCTGGTAAATGAGCAAATTGAAGCATTGGAGTTCAAGGTAAGAGAAAAATCCAGCGTAGTGGGTGTTCCGCTCAAGGATTTGAAGACGAAAAGCGAGGTTCTGGTGGCAACGATTATCCGCAATGGCAGAGTTATTATTCCGGGCGGTAATGACATGATTGAGGTGGATGACAGCGTGATTATTATTACCAGAAATAAGCATTTGACGGACTTGAAGGATATTTTAAAATAATAGATTGAAATTTGGTGAAGGGTTATGAATTTTAATATGATTGCCTATATTCTGGGCAATATCATACGAATAGAGGCTGCCCTGCTTGCAGTGCCTGCCTTTGTTTCTATATGGTATCAAGAGGCAAAGGCGGCATCGGCATTTGTCGCAACCATTATCGCCTGCCTGATGGTAGGGACGGTTCTGGTCAGCCGTGAGCCGGAAAATAAGCGGATTTATGGGCGAGAGGGCTTCGTTGTGGTTGCACTTTCGTGGATTGTGATGTCCGTTCTGGGGGCACTGCCGTTTTATCTGAGCGGCTCTATTTCGGGCTATGTAAATTGCTTTTTTGAAACGGTATCCGGCTTTACCACAACGGGCGCAAGCATTTTGCAGGAGATTGAAACTCTGCCGAAAAGTATTCAGTTCTGGCGTTGCTTTACGCATTGGATTGGCGGTATGGGGATTCTGGTATTTATGCTTGCAATTATGCCCCTTGGGGACGAGCGCACGATGTATCTGATGAAGGCGGAGGCACCCGGACCTCTGGTTTCCAAGCTGGTGCCAAAGGTAAAATCGACAGCAAAAATCCTGTATACGATTTATATTGTACTGACACTGGTGGAGATGATTTTGCTGTTTGCAGGTGGAATGCCCTTTTTTGACAGCGTGGTGCATGCCCTTTCGACAGCGGGGACAGGCGGCTTTTCTGTAAAAAATAGCAGCATTGCGGAATACAATAGTGCGTATTTTGAATATGTCATTACGGCATTTATGCTGCTGTTCGGGGTGAACTTCAACCTGTTCTATTTGATGCTGATGAAGGATTTTAAGAATGTATGGAAAAATGAGGAGCTGCGCTGTTATATCGCCATTGTCTGCATGGCGACAGCGTTGATTACCATAGATATTTCTCGGTATTATTCGACAGTGGAGGGTGCCTTCCGCCATGCTTTCTTCCAAGTGGCGGCAATTATGAGTACAACGGGCTTTGTAACGGCAAACTTCGACCTCTGGCCTGAGTTTTCTAAGACACTTCTGTATTGCCTGCTAATTCTTGGGGCATGCGGCGGTTCAACTGCGGGCGGTATTAAGGTTTCGCGTTTTGTAATCCTTCTGAAAATGATTAGGCGGGAGATCAGCCATATTGTGCACCCGCGCTCTGTTAACCTGATTAAACTGGACGGCTATAAGGTGGATGAGGATTCTATTCGCAGCGTGACAGGGTTTATTATTCTGTATGTGCTCATTTTGCTGGGGTCGTTCATGCTGGTTTCGCTGGATAATTTCGACTTTATTACGAATGTGACTGCGGTTACAACATGCCTGAGTAATGTCGGACCGGGACTTGCTATGGCAGGGCCTGTTGAAAACCTTTCCTTCTTCTCCGGCTTCGCAAAGATTGTGCTTTGCTTGGATATGCTGCTGGGGAGACTGGAAATTTTCCCGATTATTATGCTTTTCGCTCCATCCATCTGGAGAAAGAGCTACATGTAACAACGCAGAGCCAAGCATCTGCAAAAAAAGAACAGCTTACATGCTTGCATGATAGGCTGTTCTTTTTATTGCAGATATTTGGCGAGCGCCACAACGAAAAAATACGAAGTATTTTTGAGATGGGCTCTGCGTTGTTGCATGTGGGTGCCCTGATTTCGATTTTACAGAAAAAGCAGCCTGTTTGGGCTGCTTTTTCTGTAAAGGGGAGGGTATATTACTATGATAAACCAAATATAGGTAGTTGTCTGTTTTTTTCTTTCAATATTTTTCTTCCAATAGGGGAAGGGGTGCCTGCAGCCTTTCGGGGAAGGGGACTGCAGGCGGAAGTAAAAGGGGGCGTCCTTTTGACTTCTCTTATAGTATACTGTAAAAATATGGACAAAGTGTGAATAGAAACTTAAGGCTTTGTTAAAATATGCGAATGTTTTCTTTATTGGGATGCCCTTTATCCGCTGCACAGAGAGCTTTGCCCTGATTGCTGCTGTATATAATGAGCCAATAGTTCGGATTTATGAATAAAAGTTGTAAATAAAATATCAGCGTGTTATGATAATTTGAGAGATATCCATGAAACAGGATTCGATACAGACGGGCTTATGCAATGAGGAGAAAAACATGGCAGATAGTGGAAGGATTGAAAAAAAGAGAGACCGGCAGACAAATCAGGCAGATATGGGACAGAAACGCAGATCACACCGTATGAATATCACGGCACTTCTGATTTTTCTGTTTTTATTTATTGGCTGCTCTCTTTTGCAGTACGCGAACAACGGGCAAAATGCGCAGAAGTCCTGCGGGCTGATGCTGGATCAAATGAAGGAACTGATTACGGAAAATGAAAGGAGCTTTCAGCAGCTGGAGGATACGCTGAAGGAGGAATATACTATTCGGGCGAATATCGCGGCGGATTATATTACACATGGCTGGGAGGATTACAAGGAGGCAGATGATTTTGTTGCGCTGGCGAAGCTGTTAGGGGTGGACGAGGTGCATGTGTTTGATGAAAAAGGTAAAATCATTAACGGATCTGTCCCTAAATATTATGGCTTTACAATGGATTCAGGGGAACAGATCGGTTTTTTCAAGCCTATGCTTTCTGACCACACGCTTTCCCTTTGCCAGGATGTAACGCCGAATACGGCAGAGGGCAAGCCTATGATGTATGCGATGGTCTGGGCAGAAAATGACAATGCACTGGTGCAGATTGGCGTAACGCCGGACAGATTGCTGGAATGGATGCAGAGCAGCGATATCAGCAAGATTGTGGGGCGGTTGCCGCTGGTTGAAGGTATGTCGATTTATGTTGTGGAGAATGCGACAGGAACGGTGATTGCCGCAACGAATGATGATATACTGGGGTATGAGATTTTTCCTGAAGACAGAATACAGGATTCTCTGGAGGAAGGAAAACGCTATCAGAAAACGGTTTCGTTCCATAACAGCAGCCGTTATGTTGTCTATGAAAAAATGGGGGAATATGATATTCTCGTTTCTTATAAAATTCGTGCCGCGAATAAAACCTTACCGCTTTCTATGGCAGAATTTGCGCTCATTCTGATTGCAGCGCTCCTGCTGCTCACGCGAGTGACAAGAAGCTACATCAATTATCTGGAGCGGCAGGGGCGTGAGCTGCGTACCTCCAATATGGCAAAGACGGATTTTCTACGCCGCATGAGCCATGATATTCGCACGCCGCTGAATGGGATTCGGGGCGTGACTGCGATTGCCGAGTATTATGCGGATGACATGGAAAAGCAGGCGGAGTGCCGTCATAAGGTAATGCAGGCATCCGGCTTTCTGATGGAGTTGGTTAATAATGTGCTGAATATGAACAAGCTGGAATCCGGTGAAATGAAACCGGAAAATAAGCCGTTTGATTTGATTGAGCTTTTGACAGAAACAACGAGTATCATTGAGATGCAGGGGCAGGAATATGCCATCCATTTTCAGATGCAGATGGGGAAGCATAAATATCGTCATTTGATTGGCAGTCCGCTTTATCTGAAACAGGTTTTGCAGAATATCGGCGGCAATGCGGTGAAATATAACCGCGCAGGCGGAGCAGTCACGTTTGCTTCTGAGGATGTTTCGTATTCCGATGGGCGCGCGGTGATAAAATTCACCTGTGCGGATACGGGGCGCGGCATGAGCAGGGAATTTCTCGTGCATGCCTTTGAACCGTTTTCGCAGGAAAATACGGACGCACGGACAACCTTTACCGGTACGGGGCTTGGACTTGCCATCACGAAGCAGATGGTAGAGCTGATGGAGGGAACGATTTCACTGAAAAGTGAGCAGAATGTCGGCACAACAATTTCTGTGACGATTCCATTCCGGATAGATGTTGATTATACGGAGCCGCAAGAGGACGCAAAGCCTGCCGATGCTGCTTCTCTGGAGGGCGTGCATGTGCTGCTGGTGGAGGATAACGAGTTAAATATGGAGATTGCGGAGTTCCTGTTGAAAAAGGCAGGAATCACTGTAACAACGGCATATAACGGACAGGAGGCTGTGGATGTATTCCGTACGA
>ENA-OPCD01003017-OPCD01003017.1-human-gut-metagenome-genome-assembly--contig:-NODE-3017-length-11118-cov-23.913676_pt1 | contig 11118 bp, 11 predicted proteins | sample MGYA00241560_ERZ501471 | MGnify/ENA primary metagenome ERZ501471 (study PRJEB25962, sample SAMEA2042578) | human gut metagenome | biome: human gut; feature: human-associated habitat; material: faeces...
TTTGTTGCTCAGGCACTTATAAATAATGTTAAATATAGTGTTGCGGAATTAAGGGTAACTATATCACCCTGTTCTCCATCAAGAATTATAGTATTCTTATCAAACTTAAAAGTACCATCTTCAACTGTTGTATATGAAGAAAAAGAATATGTTCCACCCTCAAAGAAAGTATATCTGCGTGTATCCAGAATTTCGCCAGAAGTATTTCTTACATAGATTTTCCAGGTTCCACCCACCAATGATTTACCCCAATCGTAGTGTTGAGTAAAAGTTCCATCTGATATTTTCTCGTAAGTAATGCTGTTGCCATCTTCATCTACAACTTGTAAGCGAGAGTCTGAAATGCCTTGGATGGTGTATTGGTATTCAGTTTTTTTTATGTCCGTGCCAATGTTGAAAGTTGGTGAGAATATCATTGTGCTTGACTTCTTGTCAAATGATACCATACCTCCATCAATTCCTATGTCTTCGCCATCTTGGTAACGGAATTGATAGTTTCCGTTTTCTGTAATGGTAAGGATTGAATGGTATTCTTCATTCTCGTCAAGATGTTGCCAATATCCAACAAATGGTTGGAGATAACTTGTTGGATCCTCTTTTTCATCTCTATCATTGCTGCAAGAAGAAAATGCCATTATATTCAAAAGTAAAAATATGGCAAGATAGCTTATTGTTTTGAAATATTTCATCGTTATTGTTTGATTAAACCTCCAACCTCAGTGCATAAAGTGGGGATGGAGGTTGGTTACTATTATTGTTTCGTGAATGTTACTCGTCTTCCATCTTCATTAAGAACGACTAACTTCTTGCTGGTTAGAGATACAACTTGCCATTCCTCTGGGTCATCATCTACCCAATTAATTTTTAGGGTTTTACTATTGGCATTATAAGTATAGGTGAAAGCCTCCTCATAGTCTTCATCTTCCTCGTCAACCTCCAAAAATGTGCCCTTGCCATTAGACTTGAAAGTGACGAGTTGATAGCCAGTACTAAAAGTACACTTCCATGTTCCTTCCAAACTTTTAACAACCTCAGTGTTGTTACCTCCATCATCATCTTTGTCATCACTTGAACAACTGACAACAGCAAATCCCATAAAGAGGATAACCAATAAAGACAAAAGTTTTGTTTTCATAATTTCGTACACTTAATTCGTGTCGTGCGCAACTTCTAATTTAGTAATTTGTTATAACTTTTGTTGTACCTGTTGTTGTAGTACCACCTTTTCCTGTAGCAACACACTTAACATAGTAAGTTGTTCCCTTTTTCAGCCCAGATATATTTGCTGTAATAAGGACACCAGAGACAGTTGCGGTAACGGACTTTGTTGGATTGGAACTTGTGCCATAATACACCTTGGCAGAAGTAACCTTTGCCTCATCTCTGTTGTAAATCTTGTATACGACTTTCAACTTTGTTTGATAGGCTGTGAAATCATTAAAGCCAATGTCAGGTTTCTCGTATGAAGTAGAGCCACCTGTGCTGTCTCCATCAGTACTTCCACCATTACTATTGCTGCCTTGATTTGAGGAATTTCCTGTTTGAATGACAGGACGTATTGCATAACAGAAAGTGCCTGCATCCAAATTCGTTTTAAGTTTCTTATTCCAATCACTAGGAAATAGTAGATTGATATATGGGTCATAATTTATATGTGGATAATACTTATAAAAATCTTCTTTATGCAATCTTGTACCAGACCATAATTCAACGATTTCATTTTCTCCATATTGTTCTCCGTAGCATGGAAATTCGGCATTACTCTCCATTGCATCATCATAAATCCGATGTCCATTGAAAGGTATTATAATGTAATTACCATTTGGTCCTTGAACTTTTGCATATTTAAGCCCGTTTTTTACAAATGTAGTCCATTTACAATCTGCTAATTCTAATATTTCTGAATATGATGGCATTCGCCATTTTTTACCCCATAGATGCGTAGCCCTGTCCCAAACTGTACCACAAATATCATAAGAGGCATTCTTTACTGGTTGAATTCCCCAATAATGGAAAGGATAATAATTTCCATTTTCATAAGGATTTTTTGCTCCAATATTGCATGTTGCCCAGGATACAGACAAACCTAAATCAACATATTCATGTCCATTCTCTACTCCTGTAATAGTCATATCATCTTCAATGGAATTGTTTCCTTCGTCTTTATCATTGTTACATGAAATGATAGTCTGACTTATTATAGTAATGGCTAACGCCATAAACAACGTTACCAATCTTTTATACTTTACCATAATTTAATTACTTTATCTGTTGTTGTGTATGAATTAAAAAATCATATTCAAAGTTATTTGCAGAAACTGCATTTTCCACTTCCTTTGCAGTTTCCACATTTTATGCGACCTATACCTCCTCCATGATCATGTATTTCTCCCATGTCGGAGTGTTGCCAACCTGAACCATTGCAAGTTTGGCAGACATGGCTATCACGGCATATAGAACAAACAAAGCCTGATGCGGTCTTCTTTTTAGAGTTATTGGAACTGTTATCGCTTATCCCCAATTCTCTGTCATACATTCCACTACTTGCCTGTTGGACAGTCTTGTAAGCATTGACCTTGGTCTGCATATAATTATTGTATGCAGCCTGTATTTCTTCCGCAGAAGGTTCTTTGCCACCATGCAACTGCCGGTAAGTAGAAACAAATCCTGTTTTTACTTGGATTTCCTCTTGTTTCCATTGCTGCTCCACTTGCATCATGGAATAGTTTGCAAGTAGGGAGAGGCTGGTGTTTACATAGTTCGTAAACTCGGCATTGCTCATGGTTCCCAAACTTTTACCTTGTGGCATTGAAGGATAATTATAACTTCCCTGTACTGCATTAGCTTGGCTTGCTGCCATATATGCCGTACCAACTTCAGCAGCAACTTGGAATAGGTCACTAAAGAAGTTGGCTGTTCGTTGGCTTCGTGCCTCTCGTCTTTCTTCGGCGTTAGCCTTCAAACTACGACTCTGTTCACGCAACTCCTTAGGACATTCATCAATACTGATAACCTGTGCAAAACCTTCGATGGCAGAACTCCATTTGTTGCGATTGTAGTCACACATGGCTCTTCCGAAATAGGCTTCTTCGCATGGCAGATATTTCCCATGATTTCGAATCGTGGATTCAAAGAGTTTATCTGCTTTTTTGTAGTCACCTGTATTGAATACACGTGAGGCTTCTTGGTACTCAGAAAAATATCCAGCGATGTCTTTGAGGATTGTTTCGCTGTCATCTTCAGACCGCAACCCCATATACTTTTTATCCACAGGGACTAATATTTCCATACCCGTATAGAATGTGTCCATTCCAAGATTAACGGCTTTCAATATATCAGTTGTTAGTCTGTACTTGTCCGCCAAAAACTCAATGGTTTCGCCACGTTGTACAATATGGTGCAAGTTCACTATGTCTTGTCCCCAACTCTTAGCTGAGCAGGAACATAGCAAAATGATCATAACCATTATAAAATTATATTTTCTCATAGAGGTGTTGCTTTTGATTAGTATATGATATTCTTAATCTTAGCTTTGCTCATGTTGAAAATGGCAGCCTTTGCAGAATTGACTTTCTTGTAAGAAACCATAGTAGCCGTATCGCTGCAAACCCAAACTTTCATACGTACCCCTTTCTTGGTTACAATAGTCGCTTTCTTTGGATTTGTTGTGGATACAGCCTCTTCTATTACTGCCGCCTTGATGGAGTCTGCCACTTCTGTCTCTCGCTGCGCTTTCAATCGTGCTTCCTCAGCCTCACGCTCTTGCTGCTGTTGTTCCTCAACTGCAAGATTCGTCAGAATATCACGTGTGCCATCGGGATAACGTATCATAAACACTTCCGATTTTGGCGAGAATATTGGTCTATCCTTGGCTTTCTTGCTTGTCTTGAAGGAAACGGTACTTGTATCCATCGTCAAATTATAGGCAGGAACTTCTCTTCCGTCCTTGTAATATACAACGATGGCATCTCTCGGGATTTCGATATGCTCTGAGGTGGTGAGGATGCGCTCACCATTAGCGTTGAACACGACATTTCCGCGTGTCTTGAACTTTAGCATAAACACTTTCGTATTCTCCACAAATTCCTCAGAGGCTTTCTTGTTGCCAGATTCCTTGAAGAGCGTCTTATCGTTGTTGGTCTGAATGATTTTGACAGACTTTACACGACCATCACGGAAAATGATGGCATCTTGGGCATGTAAGCTAAGACTGAATCCCATCAAGCATATAACAGCATATATACGTTTCATGTTAGAATCCCCAAGCTAAAGTTATTTCTGGGAAGGCATCTTTTCCGAACCATCCTTTTTGTTTATCATTCAATGGTATTTGGTATGAGCCGGTTATATCAAATCCCCAAAGGCATACACGTACACCGACTCTTGCTCCAATACCCACTTTTCCTCCTATCTTAACCTTTTGCGACTCTTCTTTTCCGCTACTTCCAAATGTTCTAAGTTTGTTTTTTCCAGATAAACCAATATTGGTATTAAAACCAATAAATGGCATCAATCCCAAAGTTTCACTCGCATTTTTTAAGGAATACCCCAATTCTAATGGGATTTCTATAAAATGGTATTTTTGTTCAACCTCAATAGAACGCCCTTCGTATTTTGTTAGTCCTATGTAATTTGCACTATTATATCCAATACGTGCTCCAACGTATAGATTATATGGAAGACGATAGTTAGCTCCAATTGTAGCTTCATACATGAAATTGTCCGCACCTTTTATAAAGCCAAAGCCCAATTCACCAGCAAATTCAAATTTGCCGACTTTCTCATCCTCATTTTTTGCTGTATTGTACTTATATTCTTGGTAAACCTTATTATTAGAATCATGCTCAAAGTTATTTTCTTTGGTGTACGTGCTTCCACCTTGTTTATCATTGGTTGAAACAGTTTGCTGTTTGGAGATAGTAGGAATGTTCAGTTTCATTCCCACATACACAATGCCATCCGCATTAGGATTAGCCTTGTTGATGTCCTCGATACTCACCTTGTAATATTCAGCGATGCTTTCGAGAGTTTCGCCACGTTGAACAACATGGGTAACGGTTTGACTCTGAGCCATACTCAGCAGGTAAACTGTACAGAGAAGTACTGATAGAAAAAACTTTTTAATCATAATCGTATTTTTTAGAGTTGTATTATCAGGAAATTACTTACGCTCCAGAAAAGGGTAGGGTTGGTAATGACAAGTGTACAGTTGCCATCGCCACTTTCCTCAAAATGAAAAGAACGGTTGCTTGGTTGCGGTGTTAAAATCTTTGGATTACTTGAATGCAAAGAAATCTCACGGAACTTGCGGATGTCAACGGCATTGAACTTGCTCTTGTCAACATATTCATAGTTGACTTTCTTCTTTTGCAAGAATCCACCTTTTAAAAGCCCTGCTGCTGAAAGTTGCTTTTTCGTACCGATCTTCACATAGCATTCGTTGATGATTTCATCTTGTTTTGATAGAGCATTGCTCAATACCTTTGTTTTCTGCTCTGCGTTGTTTGCCTTTGTACGCATATTAGATAAAGATGCACGAAGTTGAGTAATGTCTTTCTTAGAGTTATTTAAATCAGCGCGTAAAGACTGGATGACTTGATCCTTTTCAGCCAACTGCTGATTGAGAAATTCAACAACCTTTTGCAGCCTTTCGACTCCTTGTGATGATTTCTTGTTTGCCAATGAATCTTGGAGTATTTTAATCTTTGCTCTTTGACGCGCAAGAATATCTGCCATTCCTTTTAGATTGGCAGCAATTTGTTGACGATTAAGCATGACACCATCACGCCCTTTGTTGGTAAAAAGGATGTTCTCTTGGATGGCAATGCTGTCTAATCCTGTAGCTATTGTTGCCAATACACCATTGAGTTCATCAAGTTGTTGTGTCTTTGCTTTGTTTTCCTGCATGATCGAATCTCGCTCTTGTATGTAGCTGCTCATGTCAACCTTTTCATTTTTGCATGAAAAGATTGATAGCATGACAAACAAAGCTATAAAGCCTTTGAAAAGTTTCATTTCGTTTGGTCATAAAAAAAGGCGGAACCGTTCGTGGCTTGCCTTGTATCTGGTTACCGCCAAGTGACCTACTCTACAACAAGCACAGAACGGCTCACGCCATATATGGCATGAACCTTCCAATCTGCTTGTTCTCGTAGAGTGAATATTGGCGGTATTCGATACAAGAGAACAAGAGCTAAAAGCTCAATATCTTTAAAAGTCTCAGAACGGAAACGCTGGATTAATATAATAAGGTATTACTACCCCTGTTCTTAGTCTCAGTCGAAAATGGCAATTCTCGGAATCACCAATGTTCTTAGCGTTTCATTCTTGTTTAATGTCTGTTTCTTATCTATTCTATTTTTTAGTTTGACATTCAGTGAACTTGAATCCAAAGGTGAAAGCAGAAATTTCACTTAATGGAATTTGAATACAAAAGTAATAAAAAATAATTGCAATGAAGAATAGAATATGATATTTTAACGTTTAATTAACGTTTTTGCCCGAAAGAATGGTAGTAATCTATTGGCATTCTATAAACAACAGAATTTAACGCTATAGATTCCTCCCTCCCGTATCTTCATGAATCTTCATTTGCTGGATGGTAATCTGGTTGAGCTTGATTAGTCGTTCTGATTGTGGCATTCCGTCGTTGGTAAACACGGCGTTTATTTCCTGCGCAAAAAAAAGTTTTTTGCGAGAAAAAGTCTCAAAGTATCATTATATGGCGAAATAATCTTCTAAATATTTGATATATAGTGATATACGAGAATGAGACTTTTCTGATTATTTTACAAGAAGTATCATAGAAGTATCATAAAATAGCAAGAAGTATCATTAAATACGGCTTTGAATCGATTTAAAAGGCTAAAAAGAAGTGTCTACTATTCCAGTTTTATAAAATTGAGGGCGTCTACTTTTCCTGTATGTAAAGAATGTAAATACAAACCGGGGATAAGGGGAAAGATAGACAAGCAGGATTAGGAATAAAAGCACATAAGGTGGTTTGTCAGAGACCATTAAGCGGTCTGTTCGTGTCCGTCAAGTGGGCACTCAGGGATCAAGTGTCGGGCATCGGCAGACCAAGCAACGGGCACTCGTTGCCCGTATTGTGGGTATTGAGTGCCCAAAGCGTCGGACGATTTTGGGGCACTTCTTGCGGGGTCGGCGGCTTTGACTTTATGCATGGTGCTTTATAGCGATTTTGTGATGCTTCGATGACGATTAGTGATGCTTCGATGGCGATTTTTATGATACTTCTATCAAATTTATGATACTTCGATGATACTTTTTGTAAAGTAATCAGAAAAGTATCATTCTTTTATATTGTTGTGTGTCAGATGTTTATATCGAAAATCAGTCGAAAAGATGATACTTTGAGACTTTTTTCACGAAAAAAAACTTTTTCCGTGTGCGTATAAGAAAGGCGGTAAATTTATAAAGTATCTGATAAAATTCCTTATAGATACCCTCAAAATTACGTCCCGACGTAGCCTCTACTACATGGCGACGTAATCTTTCCTACGTCCCGACACTGAGACTTCTACGTCGCCATGTAATTTCAAGGGTATCGGGAGAGATTACCCGGATTCTTTATAGATGATAAATCCCATTATCTTCTTCATTTTACGCCAATCTCAACCTCAATGAATTAAGCACTACGCTTACACTTGAGAAGGCCATCAGGGCACTTGCCCACATCGGGGTTATCTGGAAATCAATGCCGAAGATATGAAGGGCTCCGGCTGCCAACGGGATGCAGATGATGTTGTAGATGAACGCCCAGAAGAGATTCTGCCAAATCATGTGAACCGTCTTCTGGCTCAGTTTTACGGCTTCCGGAAGCGCCAGCAGGTCGTCGCTCATCAGCGTAATCTGTGCCACATCCATCGCCACATCCGTTCCCTTTCCTATCGCCATACTCACGTTGGCAAGGGCCAAAGCCTGGGTGTCGTTGATTCCGTCGCCCACCATCGCTACCTGCTTGCCTTCGTCCTGAAGTTTCTTTACCAAAGCCTGCTTGTCGCCAGGCAGCACCTTGCTCTGGTAATGCTTGATGCCGGCTTTCTCAGCCCAGTAGTGAGCCGCTTCCTCCTTGTCGCCACTCATCATATAGACCTCTATTCCCCTTTCCTGCAACTGCTTCATTGCTTCCTGGACATGAGGCTTGAGGGTCTCTCTCGTCTCCAGATCCAAATCCTCCTGTTTGGTGAAATCGATGTTCTGGTTAGGAATGGTGAGAGTGCCGGTCTTGTCGATGACGAGGGCGTTGATCTTGTGGAGATTCTCCAGTGCCGACGCGTCCTTGATGAGAATCTGCTTCTGCGCCGCCTTGCCGATGCCCACCATCAGGGCGGTAGGAGTAGCTAAGCCCATGGCGCAAGGACAGGCGATGACCAATACGGCTACGGCTGAAAGGATGGCCTGTGGAAGAGCAGCGTTGCCGCCTATCAGCCACCATATTATAAAGGTGATGAGGGCGATGGCTGCCACGGCTGGAACGAAAATCAGAGCCGCCTTATCCACGATGCGCTGCACGGGTGCCTTACTGCCCTGCGCCTCCTGAACCATTCGGATGATGTGCGCCAGGGCGGTGTTCTCGCCTATCTGCTTGGCTCTCATGCGGAGCTTTCCCTGACTCGGAATGGTGCCAGCCAGCACGTTGTCGCCTGCCTTTTTCATCGCCGGAGTCGGTTCGCCGCTAATCATCGCTTCATCTACATAGGCTGCATCGGGGGTCATGAAACTCTCTGCCTGGGTAACCACGCCATCCACCGGAATCTTCTCGCCGGCTCTAACTTCTATCATATCGCCTATCTGAATGGTGGAAATCGGAACTTCCTCCATCTTGTAGTCGTTAGTGCCTTCTATCTTCTCGTAAGTCACCAGTCGGGCAGTTTTCGGCTGCATTCCCATCAGTTGTCGAATGCTGCTCGCCGTACTGTCCTTTGCCTTTTCTTCCAGGCATCTGCCGGTCAGCACGAAGGTGATTATCATCACGGAAGCATCGAAATAAGTGTGCCATTCTATGCCTCTCGCTCCCCATACCATATCTCCGAAGAAGGTGTTGAAGGTGCTGAAGAGGAAGGCGATGAGGGTGCTGAGTGCTACGAGCGAATCCATGTTTGCCGTATGATGCAGGAGCTGCTTCCAGGCGGAAACATAAAACTGTTTGCCGCAGTAGAGCAGGTTGGCGAGTGCCAGGAGCAGACAAATCTGGTTGGCGAAGGAACTGGTATGATGAGCCGAGGCAACGCCATCTGAAATCATATTCTGTTCCATGCCCAGGGAAATCCAGCCCATGGAGAAACACATGGTCAGAATGGCGAAGAGCCAGGAAACGAGGGTTCGGCGGCGCAGGAGGGTGAACTCACGGCGGTTGATTTCCTCCACGCTTCTATCGTTTTCGATAACGAGGTCGTAGCCGGCGTTGCTGATTTCCCGTTTCATATCTTCCAGAGAAATAATGTCGGGGTCATAATCTACCAGGGCAGTTCGGCTTGTCAGGGAAACCGAGGCGGAGTTAATGCCCTCGAGCGACTGCAGCTTCTTTTCAACATTGGCAGAGCATACGCTGCAAGCCATGCCTATTACAGGAATTGTTTTCTTCATCTGTTTCTTATATTAATATTCTGAAATCTATAAGCAGAAGCTTTCATGTCTGCTTTTCTGCCTGCAAAATTACATATTAATTATGGAAGAAAAAAGATTTATGGTGAAAAACTCTTGGCAGCTCCATGAAAATCATGATAATAAGGTAGATGAAAAATGCGATGGTTCAGGTAAGGGCACAAAAAAAGGCAGGTTCCAAATTGCTTTGAAATCTGCCTCCATCATTTATGGGAGATGATTATTTGACTTCGATGTTCTTTGTGGTCTTAGCCTCCTCCTTAGGAGTAAGCTTTGGAATCTCGACCTCGAGTATACCATCAGCTACCTTTGCTGAAATCTTCTCACGATCAGCATCCTCAGGCAGCGTATAACACTGCTGGTAGTTGCCGTAAGAGAATTCGCGGCGCAGATAGTGCTCGTGCTTGTCTTCATCCTTGTGTTCCATCTTGTTCTCGATGGCAATGTTCAGATTACCATCGTTATCGATGTTTACACGAACCCACTCTTTCTTCAAGCCAGGAGCAGCAACCTCCATGGTATAATTCTTATCTGTCTCCTTGATGTTAATGGCAGGAGCAGTAGCATTCATACGTGGCATTACTTCGGTATTGAATAAAGTATCATCAAAGAAGTTACTCAACCAATCTGAATCATTATTTCTACGTGCTAACAACATAATTAAAACCTCCAAATTTTATTTTGCTCGTCCTCTCGGTTCCTTACGGCTCCGTCGGGATTTCTGTTTGTTAATATTCTTGTTATTTTTTTTTGCTTTCGCCTCGAAACTCCGTTGTTCTTCCGAACCCCTTTATTTTTTAGCTTCAGCTTTTACTCTCTGTTTTTGCAACTTATGTGCCAGCGGACTGAAAGTGGTAATGTTGGCACGAAAGGATAAATATTTTAAACTTTTCTGCCAGATGATGCGGTTATCTCAACAAAAAAGTGTAACTTTGTCACCAACTTAAAAATCAAAGCATAAATCGAATAAATAATATAAGATCAATGAAGAAACAACTATTTTCTATGGCGATGCTGATGGCGATGTCGCTTTCTGCCAGCGCACAGCAGCTTCTTCCTTATCAGAATGCCAACCTTTCTGCTGAGGCTAGAGCCAACGATTTGCTTTCCCGTCTTACCCTGGAGGAGAAGACGAAGTTGATGATGGATACTTCTCCGGCTATCGCACGATTGGGCATTCCGCAGTTTCAATGGTGGAACGAGGCGCTGCACGGAGTGGGGCGAAACGGATTCGTTACCGTTTTCCCTATCACGATGCACATGGCGGCTTCGTGGGACGATGAGGGTGTGTCATAAGTCTGTGACGCACCCTTTTTTTGTGTGTGTTTCTATATATTCTAGTTGAATCGTAGTCTTTCTTCACAAAGGAAATCTTATTATATTGTATAGAAACTTTACTTTTCTTGTTTTATCGATAACAAAACAGCCCCAAAGCCCACAAAAGGGCATAGTTATCCCTGACGATAAAACAACCAAAATTGAGTTTTATCG
>ENA-OPCD01003018-OPCD01003018.1-human-gut-metagenome-genome-assembly--contig:-NODE-3018-length-11111-cov-2.442565_pt1 | contig 11111 bp, 9 predicted proteins | sample MGYA00241560_ERZ501471 | MGnify/ENA primary metagenome ERZ501471 (study PRJEB25962, sample SAMEA2042578) | human gut metagenome | biome: human gut; feature: human-associated habitat; material: faeces...
CGCATTGCTTGGCGGGCCCGGGGCCCTGCCGCAGGCCTTTGGTGCTGTGGAAAACGCCCGTGCTCGCGTCTGGCTGTGTGGCAAATGTCAGACGGGGCGCCGGACGCGCGGACTTTGTGCGTTCGCGCTCATTAGGTAAAAACAGAGCCGCCCGTATCGGGCGGCTCGGCAATCAAAAACCTTGGATTCGGGGCATAAACTACTGGTTTGTTTGCCCCTCGAGCATGCCGTCGAGGGTGCGCCAGGCGAGCTCGGCGCACTTGACGCGGGCGGGCATGTGCGAGATGTCCTGGAGCTGGGCGGCTTCGTCCAGGTCTTCCAGGTCCTCCTCGGAGAGCTGCTCGCCGCGGATCATGGCGAGGAAGAGCTCTGCCAGGCGGTGAGCTTCCTCGACGGTCTCGCCGGTGATGAGGTCGGCCATGATGTCGGCACTGGCCTGACTGATGGCGCAGCCGTGGCCGGTAAAGGAGGCCTCCTCGATCACGCCGTTCTCGACGCGCAGCTGCAGGGTGAGCTCGTCGCCGCAGCTGGGGTTGATGCCGTCGTGCTCGTGCGTGGGAGCATCCATCTCGTACTTATAGTCGGGGTGCGAGTTGTGCTCCATAAATGTGGTGGAGGTGTACAGATTACCCATTGAACGTGCTCCAAACGTGATGCAGGCCGGCGATGAACTTGTCGATGTCGGCCTTGTCGTTGTAGAAGGCCACGCTGGCGCGGCAGCAGGCAAGGTTCTCGACGCCCAGCCAGGTAAGCAGCGGCTGCGCGCAGTGGTGGCCGGCGCGGATGCAGACGCCGTCCATGTCCATGATGCTCGCGACGTCGTGCGGGTGGATGCCCTTGACGTTAAAGCTCACAACGCCGTGGTGGTTGTCCCAATAGATGGAGCCGATGATCTGGACAAAGTCGAGCTGCATGAGTTCGCCCATCAGGTAGTGGACGAGTGCCTGCTCGCGGGCCTGGATGTTCTCGTAACCCACGGTGTTGACCAGGTAGTCGAGTGCCGCACCCGTGGCGAATATGCCGGCGGCGTCCTGCGTGCCGGCCTCGAACTTCTCGGGGACGGGCGCCCAGACGGCGTCCTGCTCGGTGACCGAATCGATCATCTCGCCGCCGGTGAGCATGGGCGGCATGGCGTTGAGCAGGTCCATCTTGCCCCACAGCACGCCGATGCCCATGGGGCCCATGGCCTTGTGCGCGCTAAAGGCAAAGAAGTCGGCGCCCAGGTCGGCCACATCGACCGGCATGTGCGGCAGCGACTGCGCACCGTCGACGACCAGGTAGCCGCCGTACTTGTGCACGAGTTTGCCGAGGTTCTTGACCGGGTTCTCGACGCCCAGCACGTTAGAAACCTGACCCACGGCCAGAATTTTGGTCTTGGGACCCACCTTGGCAAGAACCTCCTCGGTGGTGAGCTGGCCGGTCTTGGTGGGGTAGAGGTAGACGAGCTTGGCGCCGGTCTTGCGGCAGACCTGCTGCCACGGAATCAGGTTGGAGTGGTGCTCCATGATGGTGATGACGACCTCGTCGCCCGGTTTGAGCACTGTGGGCGCAAAGCTCTTGGCGACCAGGTTGAGCGACTCGCTCGTGTTGCGGGTGAAGACGACCTCGTTGGCCTGTGAGGCGCCGATGAGGTCGGCGATCTGCTGGCGGACCTTCGCGATGGCGTCGGTTGCCTCGACGGACAGCGAGTACAGGCCGCGCAGGGGGTTGGCGTTCATGCGCTGGTAGAAGTCGCGTTCGGCGTCAAGCACGCAGGCGGGGCGCTGCGCGGTGGCGGCGCTATCGAGGAAGGCGATCTCGGGGTGCTGCTGGAAAAGCGGGAATTGCGCCTTGTAGGGATTGGTCTCGATGTCGACGGTAGGCCAGCCGCGCGAGGCCTCGTCGCTGGCGTCGAGCTCCATAGGCTCCGGTGCGGTACAGGTGTCGCATTTAACGTGCTCGGTGTCGATCATGCGAGCTCCTCTTCAAAGTTGTCGATCAGGTTGTTGCCCAGGCGGACGATGCCGGCGCGGGTGCGCTCGTCGGTGGCGGAAAGCGCGGCGTCCTCCAGCTTGGCGCGGATGAACAGGTCCTCGGCGGCGTTTTGGTCAAGACCGCGGCAGGCGAGGTAGAACAGCTGCTCGTCGCGGACGTGACCGATGGTGGCGCCGTGGTTGCCGGCGACGTCGTCCTCGTCGCAGAGAATGACGGGAATGGTCTTGTTGTCGACGCCCTTGTTGGCCAAGAGCACCGTCTCGCGTTCGGTGCCGACGGCACCCTTGCAGCCGTGCACGAGGTCGATGGTGCCACGGTAGACCTTCTTGGACGTGCCGGTCAGCACGCCGTTGGCGTCGATCTCGCACTCGGTCTTGCGACCGCGGTGGCGCAGCTCGTAGTTAAAGTCGCGCACCTGCTCACGGGCGCCAAGGTAGTCAGTATCGATGGTGACCTTGGCGGTATCGCCCAGCAGGTCGCCGGCAAGGCCGGTGGCGCTGGCGCCGGCACCCAGGACGGTGTGTTGCACGTTGACGCGCGCGCCCTCGTCCAGGAACAGGCCGGTATCGTCGAGTGCGATCCAGCTATCGTCGAGCGTCTGCGTGCAGGCCACGTTGACGGTGGCGTACTCGTGGGCGCACACGCGCAGCACGGATCCCACGACGCCCTCGCCGGCAACGGGGGAGTCCAGGGCGATCTGCAGGTCGAGCGTTGCCTGCGGACGGACGACGACGTCGATGGCGCCGATGGCCGCGGCGGCATCGACACCGCTCACACGCACGGTAACCGTGGCGTGCTTGTATGCGGGCACATCGATGACGATGCGCTTGGTAGCGTGCTCGGCCAAGTAGGTGTAGGTAGCCTCGCCCATGCCAGTCTCGAAGGCCTCGGCAGGGGAGAGCTCCTCCTCGAGCTTGATGGCGCCGGCCTGGTAGATGGAGGTGGCGGGCACGTCGAGCTCGGTCTCGGGCGTGATACGGGCGCGGTCGGCGGCGTCGCCGGAGGCGCGGCGCTCGGGGAAGCGCTCGGCCATGGCTTCCATGGCGGCTTCGAACGCGTCTGCCACGCCAGTAAACTGCTCGTCCAAGCCCTCGACCTCAACGGCCTCGGTGGGAGCGGCGGCAAGCTCGTCAGAGAGCTCGAGCTTGGTCTGGTTCATCTTGAGCCAACCCCAAGTGGCAGCCGGCATCGCATTGACCTGCTCAAGGGTGGTAGCAGCGGTGTTAGTGGTCTGTTCCATTATCCGATCGCTCCTTCCATCTCGAGCTTGATCAGGTTGTTCATCTCGACGGCGTACTCAAGCGGTAGCTCCTTGGAGACCGGGTTGGCAAAGCCGTTGACGATCATGGTGCGAGCCTCTTCCTCCGGGATACCGCGGCTCATCAGGTAGAACACCTTGTCGTCGCCGATACGTCCGATGGTGGCCTCGTGGCCGATGTCGACGTTCTTGGCGCGGATGTCCATGGCCGGGATGGTGTCGGAGCGGCTCTGGTCGTCGAGCATCAGTGACTGGCAGCTCACGGTTGCCTTGGAGCCCTCGGCCTTGGGCGTGGCAACGATAGAGCTGCGGAACGTCTGGATGCCGCCGCTCTTGGAGATGCCCTTGGTCTCGACGGTTGCCGAGGTCTCAGGCGCGTTGAGTACGACCTTGCAGCCGGTGTCGAGGTTCTGACCGGCGCCGGCAAAGGTGATGCCGGTAAAGCTCGAGCGGGCGCGACGGCCGTTGAGCACGCTCATGGGGTAGAGGTAGCCCACGTGGCTGCCGAAGGAGCCGCTGATCCACTCGATGTCGCCGTCCTCGTCCACGCGCGCACGCTTGGTGTTGAGGTTGTACATGTTCTTGGACCAGTTCTCGATGGTCGAGTAGCGCAGGTGCGCACGCTTGCCCACAAAGAGCTCGACGGCGCCGGCGTGGAGGTTGGCTACGTTGTACTTGGGCGCGGAGCAACCCTCGATAAAGTGCAGGTCGGCGTCGTCCTCGACGATGATGAGCGTGTGCTCAAACTGGCCGGCGCCCTTGGCGTTAAGGCGGAAGTAGCTCTGCAGCGGGAAGTCGAGCTTGGTGCCCTTGGGCACATAGACAAACGAGCCGCCCGACCACACGGCGCCGTGCAGGGCCGCAAACTTGTGGTCGGTGGGCGGGATGAGCGTCATAAACTTCTCGTGGATGAGCGGTTCCCACTGCGGGTCGTGCAGGGCCTCCTCGATGCCGGAGTAGACGATGCCCATCTTAGACGCGGTGTCCTGCATGTTGTGGTAGACGAGCTCGGAGTCGTACTGCGCGCCGACGCCTGCCAGATAGCTGCGCTCGGCCTCGGGGATGCCCAGGCGCTCAAAGGTGCTCTTGATGTCGTCGGGCACCGACTCCCAGTCGTGCTTTTGGTCGGTGTTGGGCTTGACATAGGTGACGATGTTATCCATGTCCAGGCCCTCGATGGAGGGGCCCCACGTCGGGTCGGGAAAACGATTAAAGATCTCGAGGGACTTTAAGCGCAGGTCGAGCATCCACTGCGGCTCGTCCTTCTTGGCGCTGATCTCGCGCACGATGTCGGGCGTGATGCCGGCGTCGAGGCGCTCGAATCCCTCCTCGTCATAGGTGAAGTCGTAGAGGCTGCGGTCGATGTCCGCGACCTCGGTGCGGTTCTTGGTCATTGCGTCGCCCCTTTACGCCTGCTGCTCGGCAGCGGCGGCCTCGGCCTGGGCGCGCTGCTCGGCGGCCTCGCGCTCGAAGGTCTCAAAACCATTCTTGTCGATCCAGGGGATGAGCGAGGCATCGTCCTCGCGCACGATGTGGCCCTTGACCATAACGTGGACGCGGTCGACATCCAGGTGCTCCAAGATGCGCGTGTTGTGCGTGATGATGAGCATGGAGCCGTCGCAGCTCTTGCGGTAGGCGTCCATGCCATGACTGACGGTGGAAAGGGCGTCGACGTCCAGGCCGGAGTCAGTCTCGTCCAGGATGGCGAGCTTGGGCTGCAGCAGCAGAAGCTGGAGCATCTCGACCTTCTTCTTCTCGCCGCCCGAGAAGCCTACGCCCAACTCGCGGTTGAGGTAGGCGGTATCCATGTTGAGCTCGGCCGCGAGCTCCTTGACGCGACGGCGGAATTCCTTGCCCTTCATCTCCAGGCCGGGACGGCCGGCGATGCTGGCACGCAAAAAGCTCGACAGCGGCACGCCTGGGATCTCGACCGGGGCCTGGAAGCTCAGGAACAGGCCGGCGCGCGAACGCTTGTCGGTGGTGAGCTCGGTGATGTCCTGGCCGTCAAAGACGATGCGGCCGTCGTTGACCGTGTAGACGGGGTCGCCCATGACCAGGTGGCCGAGGGTGGACTTGCCGGCGCCGTTGGGTCCCATCAGCACGTGGGTCTCGCCGGCGGCGACGTTGAGGTTGACGTTGTGGAGGATGGTCTTCTCGTCCACGGAGGCGGTAAGACCTTCGATGGAAAGCAGCGGATTTGCGCTCATGCTGTCCCTCTCTGTATATGGTGTACTCATAGGTGTACTAAACCCTAGGAATCTTCTCGGAATAAAGTTACTATGGGTTCGGCGTTAGTCAAGGGAAAACCCGACTAATCCACTCGACTTTTCAAATTCTGGGACAAAATAACCTGTTGTGTTTGTCCCATTTACTTAAGATTTGGGACAAACAAACCTGGTTATGTTGTCCCAGATGCGATGGGAGGGTAGGTATGCTCATTTCTTCCAAGGGCCGCTATGCCCTCCGGCTGATGATCTATATCGCGGCGCTCGGCGACGCCGAGGGCAAGATTGCCCTGCGCGAGGTTGCCGACCGCGAGCATATCTCACAAAAGTATCTGGAGCAGCTGGTTCGTCCGCTTATGAAGGCGGGCCTGCTTAAGAGCGTGCGCGGCAAGGGCGGCGGCTACATGATGGCCAAGGATCCCTCCGAGGTACGTGCGGGTGACATCCTGCGCGCCGTCGAGGGCAGCACGGCGCCCGTGGCGTGCGACGGCATCGACAACAGCTGCACCCGCAGCGATTTGTGCTCGACCGTCAAGTTCTGGCGCGGTCTGGACGACGTGATCGAAAAGTACGTCGACGGCGTGACGTTGGCCGACCTGGCCGCCGTCCCCGAAATCAACTTTGACATTAAGCTGTAGGGCTGCAAATGGCATCTCTCGACAAGGTGTATAAGCAAATTGAAGTTTTTGCTCGGGAGTGTGACGCCGAGAAGGTTGTGCTGTTTGGCTCCCGCGCTCGAGGTGACAACTTGCCTAAGAGCGATATTGACATCGCAGTAGCAGGTTGCCGGGATTTCGGCCGGTTGTCATATTTGATCGAGGAGCGTCTTGATACTCTTTTAGATGTAGATGTCGTCAATCTCGATGAGCCCTTATCGCAGCAATTGCTCGATGAAATTGCCAGGGATGGTGTGATTCTGTATGAAAAAATATGAGAACTTTGCCAGCGCCTTGGCGAATCTTGAGGATGCGCCCAATCAGGATCTCAACAATGATTTTGTTCAGAGTGGATTAATTAATAAGTTCAATCTTCAATTTGAACTGAGCTGGAAGCTCCTTAAGCGTCTGCTCGAGTATGAAGGCGCCACGCTTGCCGCGTCGGGGTCTCCTCGTGCCATCTTGAAGGAGTCGTACCGATTCTACGACTTTATTGATGAGGCGGCCTGGCTAGATATGCTCAGAGACCGCAATACGAACGTCCATATCTACGACAACAAGCTCGCTCAAGACTTGATTCAGCGCATCTTGAACGTCTATATCCCCGCTTTCTGTCAGTTGAGGGACGGGCTGATGGAGCGATACGGCGAGCTTCTGATGGCGCCCGACGACCAGTTTGTTTAATTCCTTAAGATTTCGCGGAGGGTTGTTGCCGTTTACCGAGGGGTTGTTGTGCAACAACGGATGAGCTGCAATACTGATTCTATCTTTGCAAACTGCACTTTAACTACACCAATGCAGGGAGGATCTTATGCAGCCCAAGCATTCTGCGATTGTCGCGGGCCTGACGCTGGCGCTTTCGTTTGGCGCCATTTCCGCGCCGGCACCCGCTGCTGCCGAGGAGCCCACGCCGGGCGTTGCCTCGGATGCCACCGATATCGATAAGGGTCTCTACACCCAGCAGTCCTTCTCGGGCGTGCTGAGGTCGGTCCAGGGCGTTTCGTTTGTCAACGTGACTCCCGAGATGAAGTACTTTACCAAGTACGAGAGCCATGGTAACTACAACCAGGGCTTTTCGTATGGTGACGGCTACAACGCGCTGGGCTATTACCAGTTCGACCGTCGTTGGTCGCTCATTCCGTTTATGAAGCAGGCCTACAACTACAACCCCGAAAAATACAGCATGCTCAAGGATGCGATTGATCGCGGCAGCGAGATTTCCAACACGAGTAATGTCATGTACGAGAACGGCCAGCTCACCGAGCTGGGCCATATCGCGCAGGATGCCTTCCAAGGTGCGTACAACACCGATCCTGTTGAGTTCTCAGCACTTCAAGATGCGTATGCGTACAACTCGTACTATGCGGTGACCGAGGCGTGGCTCAAGAGCGGCCTGGGTATTGATATTTCGGGCCGCGCCGATTGCGTCAAGGGCATGGTGTGGAGCATTACCAACATGTGCGGCACCGGTGGCTGCAGGGACTTTTTCCGCTGGGCGAATCTTTCCAATGATATGTCCGACCGCGAGTTTGTGACGGCGCTCTCCAATAGCGTGGTCAACAATGTCGCCACCAAGTTTTCAAGTCAGCCCCAGTATCATGAGGGCTGGAAGAATCGTTATAAGAATGAGCTGAAGGACTGCTTGGCTTATATCGCCGAGGACGAGGCAGCCGCTGCGACGCCCGTGCAGCCCGAGCCTGCGCCGGCGCCCTCGCCGACACCTGATTCGAATGACGACTCGAGTGACGATCCCAACGATGACAGGATGGATACGCCCTCGACCGATGCTGACGGTAATGGCTCTGCTGGTGGCACTACCAACGACGGCTCTACCTCGAACGGCTCCGATTCGAACGGCTCTGCTGCGAGCGATTCGCCTTCAAGCTCTGCCGGCAATACGGACAGCGACGCTTCTGGTTCGACCGGCGCTGACACCTCTAACTCATCTACCGGCTCGAGCGATTCGTCCGTTGACACCGGCTCTAACAACGGCTCCGGCTCTGACACGACCCCTGATTCCGATGCTTCCAAGGACGACTCGAATAAGGCGCCGGACGCTCCCGTTGCTTCGCCGGACAAGAAGCCTTCTTTCTCCGAGCAGCTTGGTTCTACGCTGGGTTCTTCGCTGATGGCTGGCGTCAATAATGGTTCGACTCAGAACAAGGACAACTCTGATCAGGCTTCCACGGAAAAGACCGAAGCCGTAAAGGGCGACTCCAAGGATAAGGCTTCCGAGAAGGTTGAATCCGATAAGGGTTCTAGCTCTGATGAGAAGGACGACAAGTCCGCTCAGAAGAAGGACGAGGACAAGAAGTCTGAATCTGAGGAGAAGGACAAGAACAAGGACAAGACCGAGGACGGAAAGCAGCAGGGCGAGGACAGCAGTAAGGGCAACACCGACAACCAGAACCAAGAGCAAAATGACTCCAAGACGGTGACCACTACAACCACCACTACAACGACTAAGACTTCGGGCGGTAACATGCCCAAGACGGGCGACCTTATCGTTATGGCGAGCCTTGCCAGCGCGAGCTTGGCCACGCTGGGCGCTACGTCTATCGTAAGTGGTAAGTATAAGCTCGATCAGCAGAAGAAGGCTTCTGGGGAGGACGACTCGGGGGAGTAGGCTCTTAGTTGCCAGATAACTAAATAGTCGGGACGGGGTCCGGTGCGAATGTATCGGGCCCCGTTTTGTTGTGCAACGATTAATTGTGCCCCCTCACACCTCTTGTTACTACCGTTGCCCGATATGTTTGCGCGGCGACATCGGTACATGCGATGCGGTCATTACAATTGGCATCGTGCTGCGATTTAGGGGGAACGTTTTGGTGTCTGAACAGGCAAATGTTGATTGTGCTGCTGGCTTTGGCGTGCGTTTGATCGGCTGTGCCGACGATGCGGCTTTGCCCATTGGCATGCACGACTATGCGGAGGCTCTTGGTTGCTGCACGCTGGTCGACAAGACCATGTTTATTGCCGATGCGTTGGACTGCGACGCGTCCGTTGTGGTGTGCTGTCGACCCGAGGGTTTTGGCAAGAGCATGAACTTGTCGATGCTCAGGGCTTTTCTGGAGCGTCCAGCGGTTGGTCGCGCTGATCAGCGTTTGTTTGCCAATGCTCAGATTTGGGATGCAGACGGTGGGCGCTATCGGGATGAGTATGCTTGCTATCCGGTGATATCGCTGGACTTTTCTGGCGCTGGGAGGCGTGGCCCCGCTGTTGCCGGCGTCGTGCGCGATGCCCTTTCGGGCGAGTGCGCTCGCTTGTTGGCGCTCTTGGAGGCTCCGGATTTAGCTCGAGATAAGGTGCGTCACATCGAACGCGTCGCGCGTGGCGTGGCGAGCGCGGACGAGGTTGACTCGGTGCTCGGTGTGCTCATTGAGCTGCTGGAGATGGCCTGCGATGAGCAGGTTGTATTGCTCGTTGATGGGTACGATGCGGCGTGGTCTCGCCGTGCGAGCGCGAGGGACGCTTCCGACGCCGATCCGGCAGAACTACTTGACCGTGCGCTGTTTGACGCCATTGCCACTGCGCGCGATTCGTTGCGGCTGACGTGTCTGATGGGGGAGTGTCCCGGCCCTGCCGAAGCGGCGCTTCCTTTGCATGGCTGCTCGTATTGTCTGACGACGCCGCTGTCGGCGTGGTGTGACCGTTGGTTCGGCTTTTCGGATGCCGAGGTCCGGGCTCTGTTGAATCATGCTGGGCGCGAGGAATACCTTGATGATGCGCGTGAATGGCTCGAGGGATATCGGTTTGGTAGGGCCTGTTGCTCGAGTCCAGCGCGTGTGATCGGTTTTCTGGACCGAGGCTGCACGGCGCCTGTGCGCGCCGATCTGTATGGGTATGCGGATTGCCTGAGTAGGGTAGTTGCCGGGTGGAATCTCGACCGCCTTTCGGTCTTGTTTGATTTGCTCGAGGCCCATGGGTGCGCTGAGGTCCCGCTTTGTTTGGGCACTGCAGAGCCAGATGTCTCGCCTGACGATGGCATGTGGACAGCGCTGTATCTGTCCGGTTTTCTCACGACGGATATGACTGAGGAGCCAGAGCATGGCGATCGGCTCCGTGCTTTGCGATTGCCCAATAACGAGCTTCGCCAGGCCTTGCGTCTAGTGATTGTTGAGTGGTTTGAGTGCGCTGCCGAAGACATTCGAGACGTCGATGCGTTTCGCGACGGGCTGTGCCGTGGGAACGAGGATACGGTGAGGCGGGCGCTAAGCCGCATCCTGGGGGATGCGGGAATCGGTGAGACCGACCCAGATAAGCCGCTACCATATCATCTGCTCTTGCAGGGACTCTGCTTTGGCTTGCCGGGCTATGCCAATCCTGCCTCGAGGCGAAAGTGTGGCGCGGGTCGCTGGGACATCCAGGTTTTCCCTACGGGTGCTGTGTTCGACGTAGCAGACACGATTGGCATGCTGGACGAGCGCCCACTGATAACGATTAACTTGATGTATGACCCCGATGTGGATGCGCTAGGGTTGGAATTGCTGGCCGTGCAGTCGCTACTCGACATAGAGCGCGACGGCATCGACGAAATCCGTGTGCCGCGCCCCGGCGTGGGTCGCATGCGCTGGGGGTTCGGTTTTGATGGGCAGCATGTGGCTACGGTGTGCCAGCTGCTTTAAGCGCCGAGGTGTTTCCGGCTTCCGTTACTCGGTGTCCTTCATGGGCGGCATGGGCTTCCAGTTGGGATCCTTAACGATCTTGCGGGCGTCCTTCATGCCACGGCGCAGCGCCGGAATGCCGGTCTTAAAGCACTTGTCAACGGCGGCCAGGCGAATGAACTCCTTGCAGAAGGTCGCGGCGTTGCCCAGACGGAACAGCACGGGGTGATAGTCGCCGTAAATCTGCATGTAGCGGGCCAGATAACCGCGGTTGCGCATGATGTAGTAGCGGTTGGTGTCGCTCGTAGAGTTGAGCTGGCGCTTGCCGGCGATATCCCAGTTAGAGACAGCGCGGGCACGCTTGAGCACCACGTCGGCAACCACGGCGGCGGGG
>ENA-OPCD01003020-OPCD01003020.1-human-gut-metagenome-genome-assembly--contig:-NODE-3020-length-11109-cov-3.933780_pt1 | contig 11109 bp, 8 predicted proteins | sample MGYA00241560_ERZ501471 | MGnify/ENA primary metagenome ERZ501471 (study PRJEB25962, sample SAMEA2042578) | human gut metagenome | biome: human gut; feature: human-associated habitat; material: faeces...
GAGAGGCTGTCTGGGCGGGAGAAGCGGATGGATCAAAAGAGGAAAAACGCCTCCCTGAAAAAAGGGAGGCGTAACTATTATGTTGCCGGAGAGGAAGGGGACGCGGTTTCCTGTTCCTCTGCCGAGGCATTCTCTCTATGGGCCCGTCTCCGCGCTAAAATCGCCTGCCGCCGTTCCCGTTCCTCCCCGGTGAGGGTAAAGGCCAGTTCATGTTCCGTGAGCAGAATTTTCCCTGCCATGTCCCCCATAGAGCCGACCGGTCTCACTTGATCCATGATGTACAGGCCGTAGCGATACCCCAGGTAAAAGCCATGGCGCAGGACCGCATACAGCCGGTCATCCCAACCGCAGTAAATGGTGGTGACGTGCTCCCGCCATTCCTTTTCCAACTGCTCTTCCAAGAGGGAGGCGCACTGGTTGAATTGATCTCTGGTGCTGGCATACGGAAACAGTGTTTGCATTTCCGGGTTGTGGAGAATTTTGGAACAGACCAGTTCCGTGAAGGGGTGCTTCTCCGTGTTTTCCACAAAAAGCTGTTCAAAACTGATATAAACCCCTCGATGAAACGCAAATTCCAGCGCATAATCCACATTTTTGGCGCAAAGGACCTCCATGTCCCGCAAGATATCTTTCTGGACTGGGGTGAGCTTCTCTTCCAGAATCCGGTGGCTGCGCTGAAACTCTATTTCGTCCTCTTCATCTTCCTCCTCCAGCTCCTTCAGGCTTTTCAGCATCCTGTGGGCGTCACAGCCCTCCGGAAGGATGATCTGATAATTCAGTACCGGTTCCAGCACCGGCATAGCAGAATCCGCCTCAATGCCAAGTCCCTCTCCCGGATATGTTTCAGTAAGACCTGTAACTGCACAGACGGTTCCTGCCTCTGCCTCTTTGAGCATTTCAAATTTTGCACCGGAATAGATACGGATCTGATCTGCCTTTTCCTCCCAGATCTCCTCTGCTGGAATACCATTTCTTCCTGCATTGGTCAGCGTCTCCTTAACCTTCAGGCTGCCGCCGGTGATCTTCATATAAGTGAGACGGTTTCCCTGCTCATCTCTGGCGATCTTAAAGATCCTGGCTCCGAATTCTGCGGGATAGGACGGTACTGCCATGTAGGTCTCCATTCCATGGATAAAAGCATCTACGCCTTCCATCTTCAGGGCAGATCCAAAGAAGCAGGGAAAAAGCTTTCGCTCCAGGATCAGCTCTGCCACGTCCTTTTTTGTGATCGTTCCTGTTTCCAAGAAGCTTTCCAGAAGGTTCTCCTCACACATGGCGATATTTTCCAGAAAATCATCAGTTCCATTTATTTTATCAGAAGCGCCCTGCGTTCCGGATATATTCTCTTTTTCTGCTTCACTGGCGTTGTCTTTCAGCTGCATTCCTTCAGCTGACGGAGATTTCCCGGAGTTATCCACAGGATTTTCCTTTTTCCCTGCTGCTTCTGCACCGGAGCATTCCAGTTCTCCACTAAAATCCACACAGCATCCGCTTAATTTCTTCTTCAGCTCCTCAAGAAGTCTTTCCCTGTCCGTTCCTTCCTGGTCCATTTTATTTACGAAAAGAAATGTTGGGATCTTATACTGTGTCAGCAGCCTCCACAATGTCTGTGTATGCCCTTGCACACCATCTGCTCCGTTGATCACCAGGATCGCATAATCCAGCACCTGCAGGGTACGCTCCATCTCAGCAGAAAAATCCACATGCCCCGGCGTATCCAGAAGTGTCACTTCCATATCCCCCATGGAAAAAACTGCCTGCTTTGAAAAAATGGTGATTCCTCTCTCCCTCTCAAGCTCATAGGTATCCAGATACGCATCCTTATGATCGACTCTTCCGATTTTCCGGATCCTTCCGCATTTAAAAAGCAGGCCTTCCGATAATGTCGTCTTTCCTGCATCCACATGGGCAAGCACGCCCAGGCTTATATGTCTGTGTTTTATATTCTGAGGTTTTTCTCCCATTGAAAATACCCCTTTCTGTTGTAATGATATCCACTATCATAACATAGAAAGGGGTATAAGTCGAATTTTGTTTCGGTCTGTGATTCAGGAATCCAGGTAGGCTTTCAGCTTCTCCAGATCCTTTTTCATATCTGCTCTTCCTGTCTGGTAGATCCGCTCCAGATTACTCTCATCACGCTCGATCATCGCCGCCTGGATGGGACTGCTCGGACGGATGATATGAATGCGCCCCTCTTTTTCCAGAGAAGCCAGTTCCTCCAGTGTTTCATTATAATGGATATGCCGTTCCTCCAGATCCTTCAGAAAAGCCGGATATTTATGTAATACTGCTTTCAGAAAAAGCTGCATCTTCGGGTTCGCTTTTTTTCGGTACTTCACATCTCTGGTAAGCACCACTACGTTTTTTTCGTATCCCCTGGAAAGCATCCACTTAACCGGGATCGGATCAGACACACCACCGTCCAGAAGTCTCTTTCCCCCAAGCTTCACCGGTCGGGAGGCTATCGGGATCGATGCAGATGCGCGCATCCATTCAATATCCTCCACATCTCCGTTGGGACATTCATGATACACCGGTTTTCCTGTATCCAGGTCCGTACACACCACTGTAAATTTCATGGGATTTTCTGCGTAGGTCTGACGGTCAAAAATATCCAGTTTCCAGGGCAGTTCATAATATCCGAATTCCCGGCTGTATACATCTCCTGTGGTGATCCAGTTCCGGATGCTTGCAAGTCTTTTATCCTTGCAGTACTTTTTGTTATAGCGAAGAACTCTTCCGATCTGCCTGGACTTATAATTGCATCCAAAAACAGCTCCAGCCGATACGCCCACCGCACTGTCTGCGTAAATCTCATTTTCCATCAGAACATCGATCACACCGGCTGTATACAAGCCCCGCATACCGCCGCCCTCCATAACGATACTGAATTTTTTCAATTGTGTTTCTTTCATTTATTTGTCCTCTGTATTCTGTCTGGCAGACTCTGCTGCCCTTATGCTGTCATCTTTATGTCCCATTTATTGTACTTTTCGAATTATATCGGTCTTTTCTGCCATATATCTATATCCATTATCAGAATATCTTGGTTGTCCACTTGCTCATATCCCAGACTTCATTTACCACATCCTGGTAAAATTCCGGTTCATGGCAGATGAGAAGGATACTTCCGCGGTATTCCCGGAGAGCTTTTTTCAGCTCGTCTTTTGCATCTACATCCAGATGATTGGTAGGCTCGTCCAGAAGAAGAATATTGGTGTCACGGTTCACCAGCTTGCAAAGACGCACTTTTGCCTGCTCACCACCGCTTAAAACTCGTACCTGGCTCTCAATATGCTTGGTCGTCAGGCCGCATTTTGCCAGCGCGGAACGCACTTCATACTGGGAAAATGACGGGAATTCCTGCCAGAGCTCTTCGATACAGGTAGTTCGATTCTCACCTTTAACTTCCTGCTCAAAATATCCGATCTCAAGGTTCTCGCCCTGCTCCACGCTTCCAGAAAGAGGCTTGATCAGTCCAAGAAGGCTTCGAAGAAGTGTTGTTTTTCCTATTCCATTGGTTCCCACCAGTGCGATCTTCTGTCCTCGCTCCATAGTAAAATTCAGCGGCTTGGAAAGCGGCTCATCATAACCGATCACAAGATCATGGGTCTCAAAAAGCATCTTTCCTGGTGTTCGGCCATAACGGAATTTGAACTCCGGCTTCGGCTTCTCTGCTGCCAACTCGATCACATCCATCTTGTCCAGCTTTTTCTGGCGGGACATAGCCATGTTTCTTGTGGAAACACGTGCCTTATTCCTTGCTACGAAATCCTTCAGCTCACTGATCTCCTGCTGCTGTTTGCGGTAAGCAGCCTCCAGCTGCGCCTTCTTAACCGCATAGACCTCCTGAAAATGATCGTAATCTCCTACATAACGGTTCAGTTCCTGATTTTCCATATGATAGATAATGTTAACTACAGAATTCAGGAAGGGAATATCGTGGGAAATAAGGATAAAGGCATTCTCATAATCCAGAAGATATCTTTTCAGCCATGCAATATGCTCCTCATCCAGATAGTTGGTAGGCTCATCCAGAAGCAGGATATCTGGCTTCTCAAGAAGAAGCTTCGCAAGAAGTACCTTGGTTCTCTGTCCGCCGCTTAGATCCGTAACATCACGGTCAAGCCCCAGATCCAGAAGGCCCAGAGCTCTGGCAACCTCCTCCACTTTGGCATCGATCGCATAAAAATCGTGAAGTGTCAGTTCGTCCTGGATCGTTCCAAGCTCTTCCATCAGACCATCCATCTCGTCAGGATCTGCAGTTCCCAGCTTGTCGCAGATCTCGTTCATCCGTTCTTCTTTTTTGAGGAGAGGATCAAAAGCGGATTTCAGCACCTGGCCGATGGTCATCCCCTTTTCCAGAACTGCATGCTGATCCAGATAGCCTGCGTGGACATTTTTTGCCCACTCTACCTTGCCCTCATCCGGCATCAGTTTTCCAGTCACGATACTCATAAATGTGGACTTTCCTTCGCCATTAGCGCCTACAAGTCCGATGTGTTCTCCCTTAAGAAGCCGGAAAGATACATCTTCGAAAATCGCTCTGTCTCCAAACCCGTGGGTCAGGTGTTCTACATTTAAAATACTCATTTGTTATATTCCTTTATCATTGTGGTTTTTCTGTTTTCCCGGAAGGGATTTTTAATAATGCTATAGTATTATACTTGATATTTTTCTCTGCTGTAAAGTCAAATCTCTGTATACACTACGATCGGCTAACTGGCAGCTGCTGGTACATCGTTTTTATTTCATAATGATCTTCTTCAGTTTTTCCAGGTCGTCCGTATCAGGATGAGACAAAGCGCAGTCAAAATTTTTGATCAACAGATCAAGATTCGCAGGGTGTTCCGGATTTTCTTTCATTTTTATATATCGTTCACGCACAGACTGGGGCATCTTTCCCTGACACATATACTCTCCGATAACAACATTACCCGGAGCAACAGACTGTCTGACCTGACCGAGGACCTTTTCAAAATATGCCGCACTTGCGCCAAAACCGGCTGTTCCAAACAGAAAAATCTTCTTCCCTTTTAATTTGGATAACAATTCCAGGGTCTTCTTATCTGCATTCCCTTTGTCCGTCCAAAATCCGATATACAGCAGATCGGATCCAGGTACCTGTGAGCCGGTCTCCCCAAAATGGTCACACTTATCTTTTGGCAGCACTTCATAGATCGCCTCAGCCAACTTTTTTGTATTACCGGTTAAGCTGCTGAATACTATTGAATAATTTTCCATCTTCCTACCTCATTATCTTCTGTAAAAATTCTTTTCTTATTTATTATGCCATCTGATCTCACCGTCTAATATGATCGGATAACGGATCAGCTTGTCTGAATCAAGGTTTTCCGCATACATATCTACTGCGGTTATCTGGTGATTATCATATGTGGTATAATAATAGATTCCCTTTGTCGTGTTGCAGCATGAAGTATAGATCGTGATCTCATATGCGCCCTCTGATACCTCACAGCATCCCCGCTGCTGATCAACAGAGCCTAAAATATGGAAAAACTGGCTGACACTTTCGTTTTCCCCATCTCCGGATATTGCGTTTAATTTTGTAAATGCAACCTTTACAAATCTTGACTGGCTTGAAAGATCTCCCGGAATTCCCATTCCGCCCATTCCTCTGCTGTATGGATCCAGCTCCAGCACTCCTGCAAATGTACTTTCCGGCTGCTTTCTGGATACACCCGCATAATTGTTAAGTGCAAACATCTGACCGGGGAATGGAGGATTATTTGTAAGTACGCCAACAGGATCGTCATAGATGTGCATTCCGTCTTTCATGGATTCTACAACGATGCATTCCTCCTTGTCTGCGATCATCCAGTGAAGCTGTGCCGTTGGAAGCTGTTCACTGAAGGGTGTTCCCATAAGCTTCATATTGGAAAGCATCCTCCTTGCTTCAGCCACCGAAGCACACTGGGTAAGGATCCATGGAATAAATTCATATTGCGCCACCTGGACAAGATCCTTATCTGCCTCTGTCACTTCATCTGCATATGCCGCATTCCCCACAAAGTTAAGTCCTGCCATACCCAGTCCCTTTTCATTAGCCGCGTCATAATAAAGCGGATAATCTCCTGCTACAAACGCCATTCCTATGAGAGCATAATGTGTTTTTGATTTTCCTGCATATCGAAAATCGAACTCATAATTTCTTGGGGTTATGGTCACCTCTTCTCCATAGGAAAACTCATAGTCAAGAGTTCTTCCCATATAAAAATCCTTTGTCTGATACGTTGCTGCTGTACACATAGATCTACACCTCTTCCTTACAATAATCCTGCAAATAATCTCATGAAAAGCTGTCCCAGACGAAGATATGCACTGCGTCCTGTACGGTATTGTTCTGTTACTTCCCGACATTCCTTCATTGTTTCTTCCAGGTCATTTCTTATAGATAACACAGCCGGACTGTCTGCCATAAAGCATCCGTTTTCAAAATGATGATAAAGACTTCTGTAATCCAGATTTATGGTTCCGCAGGTTGCCATACAGTCATCTACCACGCTCATCTTGGCGTGACAGAAGCCAGGTGTCCACTCGTAGATCCGCACTCCATTTTTAACCAGTCCATGATAAAAGGAACGTGTAACACTGTAAATCATTTTTTTATCCGGGATTCCCGGTGTAATGATCCTGACATCAACTCCCCTCTTTGCAGCAAGACACAGCGCATGTGTCATTTCATCCGTAATGATCAGATATGGCGTTATAAACCAGCAGTATTTTTCAGCTTTGTTGATCATGCTGATATAAACTTCCTCTCCTACCTGTTCATCATCCATTGGACTATCTGCATAAGGCTGTACAAATCCGTTCTGAGTTGCCTTATATTCTGATCTTATAAAATATTTGCTGAAATCCTCATTATTATTCCTGTCATTGGCTGCATTCCACATTTCAAGGAATGTTGCTGTCAGCGACTGAACTGCATCGCCTTCAAGACGGATCCCGGTATCCTTCCATTGTCCGTAAGGATTGGTGTAATTAAAATATTCATTTGCCAGATTATAGCCGCCTGTGAAAGCTACTTTTCCATCGATCACAGTTATTTTTCGATGATCACGGTTGTTCAGAAATACATTCAGTCCCGGCATAAACGGATTAAATACCCGGCAGTGGATTCCGATCCGCTCCATCTTTTTTACAAAATCCGTATTAATAAAGCCAATAGAGCCCATATCATCATAAAATACTCGCACTTCCACGCCTGCCTGTACACGCTCCTCCAGCACTTTCTGGATCTTTTTCCAGGCCTCTGCATCTTCTATCGCATGGTATTCCATAAAAATAAACTTTTCAGCCTTTGACAGTGCTGATAACTGTGCTTCTAATCCCTTTACCGCCTCATCATAATAAACAATATCCGTATTCTGGTATACGGGATAACCTGCATTTTTCCAAATATACTCACTGATATTTCCTGCTTTGGGGATTTTATTTTTGATATTTTCCAGTTTTTCCCGATTATCCGGCAGAAGCGGCAGAAGCTTTCTGTCGATATCCGCATATCGTTCTCGCATTTTACGGGTTCCGCCATTTAATCCGATCAGCAGATACAGCGCTACTCCCATGATCGGAAACACAAGTATCAGAATGATCCACGGCATTTTCATGGAAGAGGTCTGATTGGATGCATATAGTGCCAGAACCAGAATTCCTGCAAAGACTCTAGTCAGCAGATTAACGATCTCCGCATATTCATTCAGCCTTGTGATCACGATAATGATAAAAGCTGCTTCCAATAAAATACAAAGCACCGAAAAGCATAATCGAATGACACCGTTTTTCGTTTTTGCTCTGCCCTCCAGTGTATCCTGCCTCATAAAACCGCCCCTTTCTGCATTGAATGAGAATTTTCTGTTGTGCGTAAGCCTAACTGAATATTCCTGTTTCGTAGTAAACTCAACAATTATCTTTTGTACTGCAAACAGCGCAGCTCTTACCTGGTGGTTACTTATCCACTGTAATAAAAAATGAAATAAGAAGAAAGCCCTGGAAGCTGCAACTTCGAGGGCTTTTGCTTTTTCTGTTATAAACACTTTAATTCTTTTTTGCCTGCGAGCATTATATCATATGCGATTTTTCTTCGCAATATACTCTGTATATTTTTCAGTTCATAAATACCACATGGCTTTTTCATATTATAATCAGCAGTATGCAGATACATCTTTGCAATTTCTAACGGTTTAAAAGGAAAATTCCACCGTTGCAATCCACGATTGGGAGTTTGTTGTCGTTCTTGTTGTTTTCTTCTTTCTTTTATACTTTCCAGCCAACGGCCAGTTCTCTGGACTCCACAAATCTACGATAGATACCGCCTTGCTGCATGAGCTGTTCGTGAGTACCGCTTTGGACAATTTTGCCACCGTCAATAACGAGGATGTTGTCAGCGTGGCGAACGGTTTTCAGTCGATGGGCAATCATGATGATGGTTTTCTCTTTGGTCAGTGCTTCAATGGCATTGGTCAGCTCCTGCTCGCTTTCCGGGTCAACATTGGCAGTTGCCTCGTCCAAAATGACAATGGGGGCATCCTTCATAATGGCTCTGGCAATGGAAATGCGCTGTTTTTCACCGCCGGAAAGATTTGCGCCGCCCTCACCGATAATGGTTTCATACCCATCGGGCAGTGCCATGATGAAATCGTGACAGCAGGCCTTTTTCGCTGCTTCGATAACCTTTTCCATCGGTGCATCCGACTGACCGAAACGGATATTGTCGGCGATGGTGTCCTGGAACAGATAGACGCTCTGGAACACAAAGCTGAAATTGCGCATCAAACTGTCCATGCTGTATTCCTTTACATCCACACCTCCTAAGCTAACGCAGCCCTTATCCATATCCCAGAACCGGGCGATGAGATGGCAGAGCGTTGTTTTGCCACCACCGGAAGGACCCACGATGGCTGTGGAGGTTTTCTGCGGAATATGCACGGAAATGCCGTCAATAATCTTTCGCTTGTCGTAAGAGAACTCCACATTCTCCACATCAATATCGTAACTATCCGGGGTAATATCTTTTCCGTCAATATCCATAGTAGGCATATCCAGCACAGAGTTTGCCTTGCTTACATTCAAGTCAACATTTCGCAGGAGTGCCGAGTAACTGCCAGCACTGTCCAGTGCGCCGAACAGAATAAAGGCGGCAATGACCATGACCACGGCGTTCAGAAGTTCCATTGTGCCGTTCAGATAAAACGCAACGGATACGCCCGCAATGACCACGCCGATGAACTTGGCTGTCAGACTTTGCAGGAACATGATGGGGACAAAAGTAATCTCCGATTTTATGTTTGCCGCTGTGTTTTCGTCGATGGCCTGATTCAGGGCCTTGCTCTTTTCTCCGGTCAGATTGTAAGACTTGACTTCCGCAATACCCTGAATGTACTCCAGCACCTTTTCCACCAGCTTGCGGTCAGAAGCATCCTTTACCGGTGCGACCGTCTTTGCTTTCTTCTGCAAGCAGCTGTTGACGGCAAAAAACAGGAGCACACCAATTACTGCGATGCCGCCAATCCGCAGGTCAAAGTACAAAATCATCAGCGCAACTACCGCCGTGGTCAAAATGCCCTGGGTCACCATCATGACGACACGGGTGGCAACATCTGCCAGAGCCTCCATGCTGTTGGTGGCGACGGAGGTGATGTAGCCAAGGCTGTTTTGGTTGAAGTAGCCCATAGGGAGATACTTCAAATGCTCGGCAATTTCAATGCGTTTGTCGGCACAGGTGCCGTAGCCAGCCTCGCATTGGAGCATGGTGGAGCGGTAATTCGCAAAGGCATTGCCTGCGATACTAAGCAACATAATACCGAAAGACAGCAAGATACTCTTTACCGTCAGATTTCCGCTCAAAACGCCATGTAAGGTCACGGCGATAGCCGGAATTTTCAAAGCCTCAAACAGAGCCTTCAGCACACCGAGGAAAATGGACTTTGTAAATTTGCGTTTGTTGATCTCACCGCAAAAATCGAAAAAACGTCTAAATATCCGGATCATTGTGCTGCACCTCCTTCCTCCATATCCCGCACAGCAATATGAGAACGCCACATCTGTGCGTACAGGCTGTCCTTTTCCAGCAGCTCCTCCCGGCGGCGGCCCGCCAGGGCATCCTCCACGCAGCGGCGGAACCCCGCCTCCCGATTGAGTGCGAACGCCGTGTCGGGCGCCGGCCCATCCACGCTGCCCCGCAGCAGCCGCAGTGCCGCAGAGTTGTAAGAGAGCACCCGGGTCTCCTGGTCGATGACCAAAAAGCCCTCACTCATATTCTCGGTGATGGTGGTGAACTCCTCCTGACGCTGCTGCAGATCCAGCATCTGCTTGTGGATCTGTCGGTTCTGGCTGCGGATCTTGCCCAGCAGCGGCGCCAGTTCCTCATAAGGCGCCTGATCGCCCGGCTGGTTCAGGTCCAGAGCGTTGATGGGCTGCACCAACTGCCGGGATACCCGGGACGCCAGCACCAACGCCAGCACAAAGGCCAGCACCAACACCAGGGCCACCGGCTGCATAGCCTGGATCACCAGGCGCCAGACGGAGTACTCCGTGTCGGACACCCGCAGAATCGTACCGTCAGAGAGGCGCAGGGCGTAATAGATGGTCTTTTCCGACAGCGTGTCGGAGCGGCGGACCGCATGGCCCTGCCCCAGCACCGCCGCCTCATGGATCTCCTCCCGGTCGGCGTGATTTTCCATCTGGGCAGGGTCCTCTCGGTTATCATAAAGCACCGTGCCGTCCGTGTCCACCAGCGTGATGCGGCAGCCGCCGGGAAGATCCTCGTTCAGATAGTTGATTCCCTCGTTTTCAATGCCATGGGCGATGTAAGAAGTGCGAATCGTCAGATCCGCCAGGACGCTGTCTTGAAAATACCCGTGAAGCACGCCCACAATCAGCAGTAAACTGGCCAGCAGAACCGCCAGCGAAACCGCCAAAATCGAGCGGAAAATGCGTTTTGTCATGGATGGGACTCCTTCCCTCAGCCTTCCTGGCTGATTTTATAGCCGTATCCCCGGACCGTCTCCACGTAGGCACCCGCCTCACCCAGCTTCTGACGCAGCGTGCGGACATGAACATCCACCGTCCGGCTCTCTCCGG
>ENA-OPCD01003030-OPCD01003030.1-human-gut-metagenome-genome-assembly--contig:-NODE-3030-length-11090-cov-2.442501_pt1 | contig 11090 bp, 12 predicted proteins | sample MGYA00241560_ERZ501471 | MGnify/ENA primary metagenome ERZ501471 (study PRJEB25962, sample SAMEA2042578) | human gut metagenome | biome: human gut; feature: human-associated habitat; material: faeces...
CATGGCGGTAAACGCTTCGTGACCGGGAGTATCGAGGAATGTGATACGGCGGCCGTCTTCGAGAACGACATTATATGCCCCGATGTGTTGCGTGATACCTCCGGCTTCACCGGCGATGACATTGGCATTACGTATGTAGTCGAGCAACGATGTTTTACCATGATCGACGTGTCCCATGACGGTTACGATGGGTGGACGTTGGGTGAGATCTTCTTCCCGGTCTTCTTCGTCGTCCATCGCTTCGGCAACCTCTGCACTTACATATTCGGTTTCATAGCCAAATTCTTCGGCGACGATATTGATGGTTTCTGCATCGAGGCGTTGATTTATCGATACCATGATGCCGAGGCTCATGCAGGTGGCGATGACATTGTTTATCGGCACATTCATGAGGCTGGCCAAGTCGTTGGCCGTTACAAATTCGGTAAGTTTCAGTATACGGCTTTCTTCCATCTCGCGTTCGGCAGCTTCTTGTGCCTTGTTCGAGAAAGCCTCCCTTTTTTCTTTACGCCATTTTGCGCTTTTTTTCTGGCTTTTTGACGTGAGACGGGCAAGAGTTTCCTTGATTTGTTTTTGCACGTCTTCTTCATTGACTTCGGCCTTGACGGGCTTTTTCAATTTCGGGGGTTGTTTGCCGCTGTTGTGGCGATCGCTGCTATACGAGTTGTCGACGCTGTGTTCGATGTCGATACGTTCCTTTTTGATACGTTTCCGTTTTTTACGCTCGCCGTCGCTTTCTGTATTTGTATTTTCGTTTTGAGATGTAACCGGACGTTTGGTATCGGAACGTTGTTTTTCTTTGGCTTCCCGTTCTTTGCGTTTTTCTTCTTTGCTTTTTTTCTTGGGACGGGTTTGCTGGTTGATGGCCGATAAATCGATTTTACCGACGACGTTGATACCCGGTGTTTTGACCGTATTCAATTTGAATATTTCTTCGTTTCTGGGGGTAACGATTTCGGCCTCTTCTTTTTCTTCGCTCTTTTCCTCATCAGCGTTTTCGGGAATCATTTCTTTTTCATTCTCGATATTTGTCGGTTCGGATATTTCCTCTTTTTCGGGTTCTGCTTCAACCGTATCGTCGATTTCCGCCTCTTCCATAGATACGATTTCTTCTTCCGTTTCTGCGAGAGGTTCGGAATGGGATTCGGAAAAAGATTCTACTGTTTCTTCTGCTTTTCCTGTTTCTTCGGACGGTGTGGTTTCTTCCTCGAGGTGATTCTTCGGTTCTTCGGCTTTTTTGTGTAAGTTGTCTAAGTCGATTTTACCTACGGCTTTGATATGAGGTTTGAGCGATTCGTCGATAACAGTCTCGATTTCCTGAGGCTCATTGATGACATCTTCCTGAGCGGCTTTTTTCTCTTTCTGCCGTTCTTGGCTGATGCGTTCCGATTCTATTTTCAGGTCCTTATCGGTACTGAATTCTTTGACGAGCAAATTATATTGTTCGTCGGTAATTTTTGTATTCGGGTTCAATTCGATCTCGAAACCTTTCTTTCGCAGGAACGTGGCTACTGTTTGTATACCTACGTTTAAATCTCTTGTTACTTTGTTTAACCTTATCGACATAGTTGCTTTTTAACGTTGATGAATGTTGTTTGCCACTTTTCTTTTTCTCTTGTGGCTGCGAGAGCGTAGAACCGGACGGAACGGTTGGGTTGCCCGAAGATTATGCTTCCTCGTCGGTGTCGTCGAATTCTGCTTTCAGAATTTTGATAACTTCATCGACCGTATCTTCTTCGAGGTCTGCGCCTTCGATAAGCTCTTCCCGGCTTTTTGCCAGTACGCTTTTCGCCGTGGCACAACCGATGCTTTTCAGTGCCTCGATGACCCATTCGTCGATTTCGTCTTTGAATTCATCGAGATAGATATCTTCTTCCTCGCTTTCGTCTATATCCCGGTATACATCGATCGTGTAACCGGTGAGCATGCTGGCGAGTTTTATGTTGAGGCCGCCTTTTCCTATCGCGAGCGATACCTCTTCGGGTTTGAGGAATACTTCTGCCTTTTTCTCTTCTTCGTTGAGGCGTATCGAAGATATTTTGGCCGGGTTCAGTGCCCGTTGTATAAAGAGAGAGGTATTGGTCGTATAGTTGATGACGTCGATATTTTCATTACGCAATTCCCGTACGATACCGTGGATACGCGAACCTTTTACTCCTACGCAGGCACCGACCGGGTCGATACGCTCGTCATACGACTCTACGGCAATTTTTGCGCGTTCGCCGGGAATGCGGGCGACTTTGTGTATCGTGATGAGGCCGTCGTGTATCTCGGGAACTTCGAGTTCGAAAAGACGGCGTAAGAAATCTTCCGATGTGCGAGAAACGATAATCTTGGGATTGTTGTTTTTGTTATCTACTTGTAAAATGGCTGCACGCGCGGTTTCTCCTTTGCGATAGAAATCACCGGGTATTTGTTCGGATTTGGGAAGAATCATCTCATTGCCTTCGTCGTCGATGAGCAGCATCTCTTTTTTCCAGATTTGATATACTTCGGCGCTTACCAATTGTCCTATTTTATCTTTGTACTGATTGTAAATCGCGTCTTTTTGGAGTTCCAGAATTTTCGAGGCCAATGTTTGGCGCAAGTTCAATATGGCGCGACGACCGAATTTCTCGAAGAATACCTCGTCGGTAACCTCTTCGCCCACTTCGTAATCTTCGTCGATTTTTTTTGCTTCCGACAGAGAGATTTGCAGATTGGTGTCTTCGACCTTGTCGTCTTCTACGACTTCACGGTTACGCCATATTTCAAAGTCCCCCTTATCGGGATTGACGATGATGTCGAAGTTTTCGTCTGTACCGAACATTTTCGCTAATACGTTGCGGAAAGATTCTTCCAGCACGCTGATCATGGTGGTACGGTCGATGTTTTTCAATTCCTTGAATTCGGAGAAGGTGTCGACCATGCTCATAGTTTCCTCTTTCTTGGCCATTTTATTTATTTGAATCTGATTAAATATTTTGTGTATTTTATATCATAGTAAGAGAAGGTCAAATCTTCTTCGACCTCGATTTTGCGTTTGGCTCCTTCGGGTTTTACTTTTTTTGTAACCGTCAAGGAGAATGCTTTGTCATCGGCAGCTTTGAGTATTCCGTTGTGTTTTACGCCTGTGCGGGTAAGAACTTCTACTTCATTACCGATGTTCTTTTGATATTGCCGTACCACTTTGAATGGAGATGTTATGCCGGCCGATCCTACTTCGAGTTCGTAATCTTCGACATCTCTGTCGAGCCGGCTTTCGATGAAATGGTGCAATGACATGCAACGGTCTATATCGACACCTTCATCGTTGTCTATTTCCACTACGATACGGTTGTCGGGCGTAACGGTGATGTCGACCACGAAAAGGTCGGTTTCCTGTATTCCCTCTTTTACGATTTCTTCTACAATTTTAGGATCTATCATAGATTTTGGATATATCGACCGATTTAGAATAAAACGAGGGGACAAATCTGTCCCCTCTCTTTCGGCTTATTTACGAGGCAAATATAGCTGTTTTCTTCGGTGTGTGCAAACATGTCTCTCTTTTTTGTTGGAGAAATCGTTTTTCAAGGTACGTATTTATATTTATTTAACATGTAAGGCGCTCAATAATTTGTGGGAAAAGGAAAATTTCGGAGTTCTTTTCTCAATATCAATTCGTTCCCGTTACAATATCGGTTGCATATTTCGTGGAATTTGGCGCTGTGGTTCATTTCGCTCAAATGGGAAAGTTCATGGAGTATGACGTAGTCGATGAGGCGGTCGGGTAAATACATGAGATGGTACGACAAGCTTATACGCCGGTCGCTTCGGCATGTTCCCAATCGTCGGGAACCTTTGGTGATGACCAGCTCTTTGTAGCTGTTTCCGGTTTTTTGTGCCCAGTATTCCAGTCGTTGAGGCAGAAAATTTTCTGCGGCATTTTTCAGGTGCCGGTGTATGTGTTTGGCAATGGATTTTTGTATGTTTTTATCGTTGTATTCTGATAATTGCGGTAAAACGATATGCAAAGTATTGTCGTGTAGTCGGCTACTTATCGTGCGACAACTGTCGCACGATATCATGATGACGAACATACGGGTATAGATAATATCGCCCGGTTGCAAAAAATGTCCTTCGGCCCGTTGGAATAGTTTTCGTAAATCGGCTCGTTTTTCTTCTATGCTTTGCCGTATGATGTCGATCCGGGTATGGCACGGGTGAGTGATGGATAGAGAACCGTATCGAATGCGAAAGATGAGATGTTTGGCCGTAGAACGTTCGAGGAGGGTTATTTCCCCGAATTCCCGGTCGGTAATGGTCGTAAATTTCATGTCGCAAATATAAACAATCCGGAGTGATTGTAAAAGATGTTCTGCGAATGTGTTTTTGTGTGTTTTTGGGGAGGTGGCTTTACAAGAAATTTTTCGATGGAGTACGTTTTTTATTTATTGTTGGCTGAGTATGGAAAGTAGCTTTGATAAGTAGGACAGATGCGTTGCGTCGATCAGTTTTTCTGGGCAGGCGCCGGTCATATAAATGAGATAGCTGGCAAACTGTAAACGGATTTCTGTTTCCTCTATGGTCGAAAAGATTTCATAAGGATCGACCGAAGTTATTTCCAATATATCGGGATAGAAATCGTATTTTTTACAGACGCTTTCGATAAGATTGTGTTTCTCTTTTGTGAGAGAGGTGCGATTTCCTGCAAGTATGATCATGGTTTGCAGTAGGGCGGCTAATTCTTTTTTGTTTGGTTTTTTCATCATATGGCTTGTTTTTATTTTTATGACAAAAGTAATAAAAACAAACCAATTAAATATGATATAAATCAGCTATAATACTATTTATTTGGTTAATAAAATGAAATAAATAGTATTTTGGATCTAAAAATAAAAAATATGTATCTCTGTGAGAGTTTGTTATATTCAGATGTTGCTTCGCAAATCGACCCCCCACATGAGTTTTTTTCGTAGGGTGTCGGTAAAGAGTTGCTTGTTGCGTTTGATAACCCGTATGGGGAACGGCGCTTTGCGCAATGTAATGCTTTCTCCCGAAGTCTTTTCTTCGGAACGTCCATCGAGACTGACCAGAAAGTGTCTGTTTCTGCCTTCGGCGACGAGCCTGATTTCGGCATCGTCGCCGATAACGAGCGGGCGCACATTGAGGCTGTGCGGTGCGACAGGCGTGATAATGAAATTGGACGCTTTGGGGGCAACTATGGGACCGCCGACACTCAGGGAATATCCTGTCGATCCGGTGGGAGTGGCTACCAGTAATCCATCGGCTTGGTATGTGTTCAGGAATGTATTGTCGAGATAAGCGTGTATGGTAATCATCGACGATGTGTCGAGTTTCAATACGGCGACTTCATTTAGGGCGTACGGCCATGTTGCCCGACTGCCGTCGGTGATATGCAACAGCGACCGTTCCTCGATATGGTAGCGACCAGCCATGATTTCATCGATGGCTTGTTCGGTCTCGCTGCTTTGTACATCGGCGAGAAAACCCATGCGTCCGAGGTTGATGCCCAGAATCGGAATGCATTTGTCTCCGATGCGCTCGGCGGTTTTCAGAAAAGTTCCGTCTCCGCCTAAGCTCAAAGAAATGTCGGCATAGAAATCATTTCCCGAAAGAACCGTTATTTCCGGCAGCCTAATATCCATATCCTGCATGACCCGCAAAAATTCCCGGTCGACGAGCAGTTCGGGAGAATATTTTTGTAAGGAAGAAAACAATGTATTTATCTCATCTTGTTTGCCCGAGGCGTACGATTTTCCGAAAATAGCAATTCTCATGGGTCGTCAGTGGTAGATTAGTGGAAATTTTATAAATAAACACGCAAATGTGTGATAGTTTTTTTTCTGAATTGAACAAAAACTATTACTTTTGCAAGTAATATCTGTGTACAAAAATAACAAAAAAAATTTGTATGCTTATATCGAAATCCGAAAAACGGAATAATCATTATTGTTTTATGACACAGTTAAGCGTAAATGTAAACAAAGTCGCTACCTTGCGCAATGCGCGGGGAGGGGTTGTTCCCGATGTATTGAAAGTCGCTCTCGATTGCGAGCGTTTCGGAGCACAGGGAATTACCGTGCATCCGCGTCCCGATGAACGCCATATCCGCTATGCCGATGTATATGCTTTGCGTCCGGCATTGCATACCGAGTTCAATATCGAGGGAAATCCTATCGGTAAATTCATCGATCTTGTTTTGCAGGTCAAGCCTGCGCAAGTAACGATGGTGCCCGATGCCGTAGATGCCTTAACATCGAATGCAGGGTGGAATACGCGTGATAATTTCGATTTCCTCAGCGAGACGGTCGATCGCTTTATCCAAGCCGGGATACGTACCTCTATATTTGTCGATGCCGACCTTGAAATGATAGAATGGGCGGCCAAGACGGGTACTGATCGTGTCGAATTGTATACCGAACCTTATGCGTCGGGTTATGCCACCGATCGTGAGAAGGCCGTTGCCCCGTTTGTCGAAGCTGCCAAGCTGGCGCATAAATTGGGTATGGGTGTGAACGCCGGTCATGATCTCAGTCTCGAAAATCTCCGTTATTTCCATGAGCAGGTTCCCTATATCGACGAGGTATCGATAGGTCATGCCCTGATTTGCGATGCCTTGTATTTGGGTCTTGAAGAAACGATTCGACGTTATTTGGATTGCTTGAAATAAATACTCTTAGAATAAAAATATTTGACATGACTCTTTTGTTTTCTCTTTTGGCTCAGACCAATATGGTGGAACCGGTGCAGGCTGCCGCCCTTGAATCTTTGGTCGTTATCGCTTAAAGGCGGTTTCATCATGATTCCTATCGTGTTGTTGTCGCTGGTAACGATTTATATATTTGTCGAGCGTTTACTGGTGTTGCGCGATGCTGCTCGTCAAGACAATACTTTCATGCAGCGAATCAAAGATTATATTCATGCCGGAGATGTAGAATCGGCATTGAACCTGTGTAAGAAGAATCCTACGCCGGTGGCCCGTCTCATAGAAAAAGGTATTACCCGGTTGGGACGTCCCATGAATGATGTGCTGGTGGCTATTGAGAATGTGGGAAATATCGAAGTGGCGAAACTCGAACGTCGTTTTACATGGATTGCCACTACTGCCGGAGGCGCACCCATGCTCGGATTCTTGGGAACGGTAACCGGTATGGTAAGTGCGTTTTATAGTATGGCGGCGGCCGGTGAGGCGGCCGATATCACGACGCTGTCGAGTGGTATTTACGAGGCTTTGGTTACGACGGTTGCCGGTCTTGTGGTGGGTATTATCGCTTTATTTGCGTATAATTATCTCGTTTCGCGTGTCAATACGGTTGTCAATCAGCTCGAAGCCAGTACGATGGAGTTTATGGATCTGCTTAACGAGCCGGCCAACAAAAAATAAGGAGGAATATCGTTATGGCACTCAAACGCAGAAATCGTATCGAAGCCTCTTTCAGTATGGCGTCGATGACCGATGTGATTTTCTTGTTGCTTATCTTTTTTATGGTAACGTCGACATTTGTTTTCCCGAATGCTATAAAAGTGAATCTGCCGCAGAGCAAACAGCAGGCTGCTGTGAAACCGTTGGCTCGCGTTACCATCGATGCATCGCTCAATTATTACGTTTCGGTGGGGAAGGCCAAAGCGGTAAAAGTGGCGTATGAGGAGTTGCCGTCATATCTGGTCGAGGCCCGGAATCAAGACCCCGAAATGTATTTTGCGTTATATGCCGATGAGAGTGTGCCTTATCGGGAAATAATGAAAGTGCTGAATGTCGCCAACGATAATCAGTTGCGTATGGTGTTGGCTACACAACCAGTAAAGGAGTAATAGAATCGACGTGGAAGAAGGAAAAAAGAATCGGTTGTTTGCGTTGACGGTAACGATTGTCGTCCACGTCGCCATACTGTTACTGTTGCTTTTTTATACGTTGTCGGCTCCTGTTATACGGGAGAATGACGGTGGCGGGGTTGTTTTGCAATTGGGTGTTATCGATGCCGATGCAGGAACTTTTACGCCGATGGCGATGGTGTCTCATCCGCAGCCGGTCGAACCCGAACCTGTGATTACGCAGGATATGGAAGAGACGGTTTCTCTCGATGACGAGAAACCCGAGCCGGTTGTCGTACCGGAAGAGTCGGATAAAAAAGTCGAGCCTCAACCCGAGCCCGAAACTTCACAAGTAGATGATTTATGGGCCGATGCGCTGAATAAAGGGAAGGTGGCCGACAGTATTGCGGCAAAAGGAGAAAAGAAAGGGTCGCCGCAAGGATCGGCCGAGTCCGGTGCATTGGCGGGTTCTCCCGGTTATGGCGATTACGATTTGGGAGGTCGGGGGTTGATAGGCCGTCTGCCCAAGCCCGAGTATGCAGGAACGAACGATGAGGGAACGATTGTCGTGGAAGTATTGGTCGACCCGCAAGGACGGGTTGTACAGGCAAATGTTACGCCTTCGGGAAGCAAAGGAACCGCGGCTTCCAATGTTACGCTTCGCAGCCGTGCCGAAGCCGCCGCACGGAAGGCTGTGTTTGAACATAAGTCTTCGGGTAATGAGAATCAGTGGGGTTCTATTACTTATTACTTTAAACAGAACTGATATTTGGGGTGAGACGGGTAGCCGTTTTTTCGTCGGGAACGAGAACCTTGTCGGGAAAAGTTGTCTTGCTTTGGAAAAATGAGCGATGAATAACGGAATTATTTTACTTGTCATATTAGCGGTTTATTTTACCGTATTATTGCTTATCGGGCGTTTTTCGGGAGGTAAATCCGATGATAATGAAAATTTTTTTCTGGCCGGGAAATCGTCTCCGTGGTGGTTGGTGGCTATCGGTATGGTAGGTACGTCTATTTCGGGGGTAACGTTTATTTCGGTTCCCGGTATGCCGTTGACGATAGATATGACCTATATGCAGACGGTTTTGGGATTTGTCGTGGGATATATCGTGATCGCCAAGATTCTGTTGCCTCTTTACTATCGCCTCGAACTCACATCGATATATACATATCTCGAACGTCGTTTCGGAATCTGTTCCTATAAAACCGGAGCTTTGTTTTTTTTCATATCCAAGATAATAGGGGCTGCCGCCCGTCTTTATCTTGTCGTGTTGATTTTACAGCGCATCGTGTTGGTCGATTGGAATATACCTTTCTGGCTTACGGCATTGACCGTTGTTTTGCTTATCTGGCTCTATTCACACCGTAGCGGAATGCGGACGATTGTGCGTACCGATGCATTACAGACCCTTTTCATGATAGGGGCGCTGTTGCTTATTCTGATTCAACTCATGTTGCGTATGCACCTCGATGTCGAGGGTGTCGTAGATACGGTAAGGAGCAGTGGTATCGATCGTATTTTTGTCTTTGACGATTGGCAGACGAAACAGAATTTTTTCAAGCAGTTTTTCAGCGGGATTTTTATTACGATTGTCATGTCGGGCCTCGATCAGGATATCATGCAGAAAAATCTGTCGATACGCACGTTACGGGAGGCTAAGAAAAATATGTATATCTATGGTTCGGCTTTTGTACCTGTCAATCTGTTGTTTCTCGTTTTGGGTATTTTGCTGGTGGCTTTTGCCGGACAGGAAGGGATTGCCTTGCCCGAAAAAACCGATGAATTGTTGCCGATGATGGCGACCGATTATCTCGGTTTCGGCGTATTGTTGCTGTTCAGTATAGGGATAGTTGCAGCGGCATTTTCGAGTGCCGATTCGGCATTGACGGCGCTGACTACGTCGTTTTGTGTCGATATTTTGGGGGTCGATCGTCGGCCGACGATCGAGGCGATTGTTATCCGTAAGCGGGCCCATATCGTTATATCGGTTCTCTTTTTTTTGATCATGTGCGTTATCGAAATGCTCAATGATACCAGCGTGATCGATGCGATTTATACCATTGCCGGATATACGTATGGCCCGTTGCTGGGGCTTTTTGCCTACGGACTTTTTATGAAGGGAAGCCCGCGCGACCGTTATATACCGGGGATAGCGTTTGTTTCTCCGTTGCTATGTTATGCTTTGCAACGGTGGCTTGCTGCGGCTTATGGTTACTATATGGGTTATGAATTATTGATGCTCAACGGGTTGATAACCTTTGTCGGGTTGATGTTGTCGGCTGTCGGTCGCCCGGTTGTTAAAGGCTTTGTAAAAAAATGATTTTGCAGGAAGAACCTCATATTACGGTTGGTATTCAGCATGGCAAGTCGGTAGACTTCCGGTTGTGCGGAATATTTACGACTCCCGAAGGTCGCCTTTTTCCTCCCGGAGAGTATCGGGTGGAGATTTCGACCGGGAAAAGAGGTTTTATTTTGGGTATGGAGTATTATGAAGATCTACGACTCGTTCCATTAAGTTCCGAAACCCTTTTTGATTTGCCACATGTAACCATTGGTATCGATTTTCACTGGCAACGGCAGGAGTGTCAGACTTTTTGCGGTATATTGCATTTGGTGTGCGACAGGGGGGAAATTTATGCGATCAACGAAGTGTCCGTCGAAGATTACCTTACCAGTGTCATATCTTCGGAAATGAGTGCGACATCTTCTCTCGAGTTATTGAAAGCCCATGCTGTGGTTTCCCGCAGTTGGTTGTTGGCGCAACTGCCTCGTTTTAGCGGGCGTAGGGTACGTGAGAGAGGAGAGTGCGGAGATGTGCATTCGGCCGGGGAGATTGTCCGATGGTATGATAGAGATGATCATCTGCTTTTCGATGTTTGTGCCGACGATCACTGCCAGCGTTATCAAGGTGTAACGCGGGTGGCTACCCCGCAAGTGGTCGAGGCGGTGAAAGTTACCCGGGGAGGTATTGATGTATGGCGGCGAGGTTTGCGATGCCCGCTTTTCGAAATGTTGCGGCGGTATGAGCGAGAGGTTCGATGCTTGCTGGGGAGAAGAGCCACATGTGTATCTCCGGCCGGTATATGATGCCCCCGATGATAAATCGGTCATGGATCTTACCGTAGAGCAGGAGGCCGAGCATTTTATCGATAGTCGTCCCGATGTTTTTTGCAATACGACCGATGCGGAGGTCCTTTCACAAGTGCTCAACAGTTATGATAGGGAAACACCCGATTTTTTCCGTTGGCAGGTTCGCTATACCCGGTCGCACCTTTCGGCATTGGTAGCT
>ENA-OPCD01003032-OPCD01003032.1-human-gut-metagenome-genome-assembly--contig:-NODE-3032-length-11086-cov-2.256187_pt1 | contig 11086 bp, 11 predicted proteins | sample MGYA00241560_ERZ501471 | MGnify/ENA primary metagenome ERZ501471 (study PRJEB25962, sample SAMEA2042578) | human gut metagenome | biome: human gut; feature: human-associated habitat; material: faeces...
CAGCCGCTGCGGCAGGCGGAAACGCACAGCCCGCAGTCGGTGCAGGGGTCCCAGTCCTTGACAAGGTTCGGGCGGGAGAAAATTTCCTCACCGTAGGGGCAGATATCCTTGCAGGTGGTGCAGGGCTTGCGGTGGGGGTGCAAATTCCAGCATTGGCGGCGGTTGATCTCTGGATGGGTGGTCTTCATCAGGGCATCCATTGCAGTTCTGGTAAAAAAGCCCATGGTCTTTACTCCTTTTCCACAACAGAGGTAAGTGCGGCGTGGTCGAGCAGGAAGCGCTGCACCTTCTGGTTGGTCACGGCGGCGGCTACGGCGTCCCGGCTCAGCACTTTGCGGATCTCTTCCTCCGGGGTGTCGTGCAGCTTGGAAAGGCGGGCGTACTCGGCGTCCACCTCCTGCTGGGTCACGGTGATCTGTTCGGCTTCGGCAATGGCGCGCACCGCCAGCACCGCCCGCAGCTGACGCTCGGCTTCCCTGCGGTAGCCCTCCCGCACCTGCTCCGGGGTCAGCCCGGCGCTCTTGCAGTACAGCTCCATGGTCATCTGGCTCTTGCGCAGCCGCTGACGCAGCTGGTTCATCTGGTACTCGGCGTTCTGCGCCAGCAGCTCTGCGGGCAGTTCCACGGTCAGGTTCGCGCCTGCCATATCCAGCAGCGCCGCCCCGGCAATGCGGTCGGCGTTGGCTTCGTGGGAAAGGCGTTTTTTCTCCCGCAGGCTCTCCCGCAGGGCGTCCAGATCGTCATAGCCCAGGGATCTTGCAAGGGCATCGTCCACCGGGGGCACTTGTTTGCGCTCTACTGTGTGCAGGCAGATCTCAAACTGTGCGGTTTTGCCGGAAAGCTCCGGCACGCGGAACTCGGCGGGGTAGGTGAAGTCGAAGCGGAAAGTCTCGCCCGCGCAGTGGCCGTACACCGCTTCTTCTGCGGCGGGCATCAGCTGCCCGGTGCCCAGCACCACGGTCACCTGCTCCATCCGGCTGTCCGGGATGGGTGCACCCTCCAGAAAGCCCTCGAAATCCAGCGTGACCCGCATCCCGCGCGCGGCGGGGGCACCAGTCGGCACAAAGGGCGCATGGACACGCGCCAGATTGCCGATATCCGCTTCCACGGCCTTTTCCGATACCGGGCGCACCCGGCGGGTGAAGGCAAGCCCCTTGTACTGCCCCAAGGCGGCAGCGGGCATGGTGTTTGCAGTTTGTTCCATAGTCGAACACTCCTTTTTATAAAAGCGGCGTTACAGCCCGCGGGCGGCCAGCCAGCTTTCTGCGATCTGGGAGAACATCTCCGGGTATTTGGCATCTTCCTCGGTAAAGGCGCTCAGGTAATACTCCACCTCGGCGCGGGTAGGGGCTACGGTGCGCCGCCAGATGGTAAAGGTGGTGCCGTTGCCCATATCAAAGGTGGCTTCCTGCTCAAAGTACTCGTCCCGCACGGCAAGGAACCTCTCGTTCAGCTTGTGGGACATCTCGTTCTCAGGGTCATTTACATGAGTCAGCGGGAAAGGATCAGCGGTGAGAACGTATTTTGCCTCAAAGAACTGCATGGGGAAGTTGTGGGTGCCCGGCACCGAGAAGCCGAAGGCCAGCTTATCGTTGATGGGGGTCGCGGGCAGCTGGCAGTTCTTGAAGTGATCCGGGCAGTACAGCGTGTCGTGGGGGATCATGTAACTGATCTTGCCCTCGGCGCAGTGGGTGTCGATCCAGTTGGCAATGGCCTTGATCTGGGGCAGATCCTTGCGGTCATAGACCAGGTCATCAATGGCGGCAAAATCGCGGGCACTCTCCTGCAGAGAGGCCGAGAGAATAGTGCGGCCGATGAGAAAATCCGGCAGAGCGACGGTGGTCAGCGGGGAGCAGCGCACCGAGGTGGCAAAGGCGATGGTGAACAGCCAGAAGCCGATCTTCAGGTTCCGGCGGCGGGTGATGCCCTCGGCCAGCGCGGCAGCGCCCAGCAAAAACAGGATAAACCACCCCGGGAGGAACAGCAGCATATGTTGGGAACCGGTGGTCTGCACCCGGGTGAACAGCAGCATGCTCAGCAGGATCTCCAGCCCGGCAAGGCAGGGCAGCGCGGGCATTTTGTGCACTTTCAGGCAGAACCACAGGCCCAGACCGATGAGCACAAGGTTCATCAGGCCCATGCGGGCGTATTGCAGGTAGATCTCCGTGACCATGCCGCCGCCGTTATAGTAGGCGTAGCGGTCGGCGTAGCTGTAAGCAAGGATGTGTCTGACCATCGGCCACAGCAGCACCAGCATGGCCACCATGCTCATCATGCCGAACAGCACCAGATTGCGCACCTGCACGAGCGCCTGCTTTTTCTGCCCGGCGCGGGCAATGCGCACGCTGCTTACCAGCACCAGCACCGCGTAGGCAAAGTAGTAGCCCACTACAAAATATAAGTACCACCGGCGGGAGAGGATGATGGCTGCCGTGGCAGCAAACAGCAGGCAAAAGCGCACCGGCTCCAGTTTTTCAAACCGGAAATCCAGCGTGAGCAGCAGGATGCTGAAGCCGAAGATCAGGCCGAACCAGTCCGGCTGGCTGAGCATGGCACTCATGCGCAGCCACGGGTAGGTGACCATCCACGACATTCCAATAAGGAAGTACCAGAAGCGGTTCTTCACCTGCAGCATCTGCCCCACCTTGATGGTAAGCCCTGCCAGCAGCACCAGCAGCATGGGCAGGATGCTGAACACCTGACAGAAGGCAAAGCTGTCGCCGGTGCGGTCGCTCAGGCAGAAGGGAAAATCCAGAAACAGGGTAATGAAGTTGGTGTAGTCCTCGGCAAAAGAGCCGAAGATGTAATGGAAGCCAGCCGTCGGGCTTTGCAAAAAGGCGGCTTCGGCGCTGTACTGCTTGTTGATATAGTTGACATAATCCCAGATGTATACAAAACTGCGGCGGTTCAGCGCCCAGAAAAAGTAGATCAGCGCCGCCGCCCACAGGGGAAGTCCCCCGGAAACCGCGATAAATCCAAATGTGAACGCCACCGGCGCGTATCCAAGCCCAATGGGGAAGCCATCCCTAAGCCCCTGGACCAGGTCTTTTCTTACGTTCATATTCTGCCTCCGCATCTTCCGTCTCTGGCGTATGCCTCTTACATCTGTGGGAGGCCGCCTTCCTTATTGTAGCACAATACGCGTCCCCGGTCAATTTTATCTGTTTTCTTCCACTGCCTCCATGTCGGCCGGATTCACCAGGATCCGCACCTCTGTGATATACGCCGGCTCATAGCTGGAGATCCGTTTCTCTTTCACTTCCTTTAAAAATTCGTCCTTACATTCCATAAAGATCTCCAGGTCGCCTCCCCGGCTGGAGGCCATGAGCTCCAGACGCCCCTGAGGCTCCCCGGCCGTCTTTTCTTTGGTCTGTCCGCCGTCCCCGCCTGGATCTTCCGCTCCAGGTCCCTCCAGAAATTCATAAAACTCCAGGAACGGCTCCACCCGCTTCTTATTATAAGTGACCTCATACCGGATGATCCCCTCCGGAACCGCCGGATCGGCCTCGATCCCATCGCTGACTCTCCGTCCCCAGAAGCCTGTGTCCACGATCAGGCTGCCTTTTTGCCGGTCAAATGAAAAATCCAGATTCTTCGTCTCCAGATCCTCCCAGCCGATCTTCTTCTCCCCCGCATATGTAAAGGACGAGTATTCCACCAGCGCAGTTCCTGCCCCGACACCGCAGAGCAGGACGCCTCCCAGGAATGTCCCAAATAAAATCTTCTGTATCCTACGCATACTGCCCGCCTTCCTTTCCGCATCCGCTTTCATGCTCTGGTTCTGTCTCCCTGGCTTCCCCATTCTCCCATTGGGAAACGGCTCCCGGTCCTTTTTTCTTCTTTTTCCACCGAAGGGTCATGGCCAGACCGGCGGCAGAAAACAGGCTCACCGTCGCTCCCAGACAGCCCAGAGTCACTCCGGCCACCGGATATCCCTGGACCATCAGCACGGCCAGAACTCCAAGACCGAATAAAAACATAAGTCCTGTACCGCCCATACAGCCTGCCAGAAAGATCCAGGTCCCGTTCCAGAAAAGCCTGGCAGTCCAGACGGTCAGACGGATCAGACTGTTAAAGCACCGTTTTGCCATACCTGCCAGCCTGCGCCCAAAGGAACCGGCGGTCCTTCCCAAAGATACTCCGGCGTTTCCTCTTTTCTTTCCGGCATTTTCCATCTCCATACTTCCATCAGTCAGATACAGCTGCTCCTCCTTCCTCTGCTTCCAGAACCTGGAAAACCGCCGGAAAGGCCGCCCAAGAAACTCCCTCCAGAATACAAAAACGTCTGAGACCCATCGTCCGGCCCTCCTGACAAGCCTTGCGGCCCGTCTTCCCAGCTCCGAAAAAAATCCGGCTGCCCTGGCCTTCCATGTTTCCGCCGCCCGGCGTTCTTTTTCTCCGTCTCCCTGGTCTTCGCTGGATCCGTCCCCATCGTTCCGGCCGTCTTCCGCTGCTCTCCAGCCGTCTCCGTCCCTTTGTCCCGGGCCGAAATCGGCCCGTACATGGTAGGCCTCCAGGATCTCCGCCGTCAGCTCCGGAATACTTCCAAAATCCGCAATGGCCTCCTCCTCCGACAGCCCGCTTTTTACCTTCATATCAATATGCTGCTCATATTCGCTTAATATATCCCTGAGCTCTGATTCCTGGAGCACGGAAAGCGACCGCTCCAGCTCTCTCATAAATGTATTTTTATCCATTCTTACATCCCTCCAAAAATGCTCCTACTTTTTCCGTCAGCTCACTCCATTCCTTCTCCAGCGTATCCCGGTACAAGACGCCGGCCGCCGTCAGATGGTAGTATTTTCTGGGCGGTCCCTCTGTGGATTCCCGCAGATACGTTTCAAAATACCGCTCGTTGGTCAGACGCTTCAGAAGAGGATAAATGGTTCCCTCGTTGACGTCCACCACCTTGGATACCTCCTCCACCAGCTCGTAGCCGTACATATCCCTCTGCCGGACCGATTCCAGGACCACCAGCTCCAGGACGCCCTTTTTTAACTGCGCATTCATCTGTCCACCCTTCCTTTCCCGGCCTTTCTCTTTCGTAATACTATATTATATCTACTACTATGTAATGTCAAGTACTATAGAAAACAAAATTCTATTTTTCAAAGAGGCCTTCACAAGATCTGTCTTGTACGATCCTTATTATTTTGCTGTTGGACATTTTCTCTGGGGAATGGTATCCTGGTCCTGTCAAATACATTTCGCGTGCTGCAGCGCAGGAAGAACAAAGGAGGGATTTCATTTGGAAATCGGTATAGGAATCCTGGCATTCCTTGTCTACATCATTTTTGTAATGGCATGGTATCTGCTCTTAAAGCGAAGTATCGCGGAGGCGATGCTTCTGGGACTTATCATCGTCTGTGCCTTTAATGGAGTAGGAACACTGCCGCAGACCTTTGCTGCCAGCCTCACAAAGGCTCTGAAGCAGGATGTCATGGCTGCCATTATCCTTTTTACAGTAATGGCCTCTATTATGACACAGACCGGCATCATCACCCGTCTCGTCAATATCCTGAACTCCATTCTGGGACGCTTCCGCGGCGGCCCGGCCTATGTATCCGCCTGTGCCAGCGCTATGTTCGGAATGGTATCCGGAGCCAGCAGCGCCAACGCCGCCACAGTGGGCTCAATCACCATCCCCTGGATGACCGAGTCCGGCTGGCCCAAGGAGGTGGCAGCCACCATGAACACAGGAAACGCAGGCCTGGGGATCTGTATCCCGCCGTCCTCGTCCATGTTCTTAATGCTGGGGCTGCCGGTGGTAGCAGGTGCGGTCACTGCGGGAGATCTTTATATCGCCCTGATGTGCGGCGGTCTCTGGACTCTGGCGTACAGGCTTCTCCTGACCCGGTATTACGTAGGAAGATATAAGATCCCGGCAGTTCCAAAGGATAAGATCGTTTCCCTTGGTACAGCAGTCAAAAATGGGGGCTCTTCTCTCACCATGTTCCTGGGGATCCTCATCCCTCTTGTGGTGATCACAGGTCCGGTGGGAAGCTTTCTGAAGACACTTCCGTCCTTTGGCGAAGACGGCGTGGATGCCATGAATATCATTATCTGGGTTCCGGTCCTCATCATGTTTATATGTCTGATCGAGGGCAGAAAGCTGCTTCCAAAAAACCTGGAGGGCTGGTGCAGCCTTCTCTCCTCAACAGCAAAGACCTGCTGCTCCTGCGGCGCAGTTTCCCTGTTTGCCATGGCCGGAAGCAACGCACTTACAGACACCGGATTTGGAGATGATCTGACCACGATCCTTTCCGCCATGGATATGCCGAAATTCTTAATGATCCTGATCATCGGCTTCATCGTCGCCCTGGTGGCAGGACCCCTGAACGCCACCTCGACCACTGTAAGCCTCGGTCCTGTGGCATACTCCGCCATGGTCGCCGTCGGTGTTCCCCCTGTAACGGCAATCGTCAGCTTTCTGATCTTTGCCTCCACCGAGGGTGCCTCTCCGCCAATGTCCTCGCCGATCTTTGTATCCAGCAGCATTGCCGGAGTCGAAGATGTCAGCGTTATGTTTAAAGCTCTGATCTTCCATTACGTGGTTCCCATTGTTCTTGTGGGATCTCTGATCGCCATGGGGATCCTTCCGATCATAGGAGGTTGATCATGAAAAAAATACTGAATGGCCTGTTTCTGGCCTGCGCGTTCCTGGCTGTGGCCCTGGCCTTTGGCTATGTGGCTGTCGAGGCGGCCGCCGTTGTCATCGGAAACGGTGCCCTCACGGTCTGGGCAGAAACCTATCTGGAGGCCCCGGTCTGCATCATGTGCTCCCTGACTGCCATCACAGCCTTTTTAATGAGCTACGTCTTCCGCTGGACCTCCGGAGACTGACTCCTACCCAAAATGCCGGCGGATGGATCTGGAGTAATTCTGGAATACCATCCCGGCATCCTGGATAAACGCCTTCATGTATCCAGGGACCGGAGCATCCTTCCGGTACACCAGGGAAACCGTGTTTTCCGGTATTTCATTGATGACCGGGAATACATAAAACGGTTTCCCTGATTTTTTTTCTTCATGATAATTCTTCCAGCAGATCACCGGGGACAAAAGCCCCGCCCCATTTCCTTTTCTCGCCAGCTCATACACCAGCCCCTGCTCGTCACATTCAAATACGTACTGCGGCAGGCTGCAGGTGGAGAAAAAGGCATCGATCCCTTTTCTCAGACGGTTTCCCTGGCACACAGTAATAAACGGAAGCCGCAGGATCTGCCTCAGATCCGCTCCCTTCCGGAAATCTTCCAGGATCCGCTCCCACTCTTCCGGGTAATATTCCCTTAAAAGCTCCTCCGAAAAGCAGCACTGCACCTTTTCCCTGGTCAGCTCGATCCGTTCCCGGTTAGCGTTTTCCCCGACATCCACTCCAATATACAGGTCCAGCTTTCCCGCCTGAAGCTGCTCCTCAAAGGTATTGCTGTTCCCGTTGATGAGCTCAACGGAAATGTTTGGGTGGGAATCATGATAAAATTCCCATATTACAGGAAAAAACACACTGCTTCTGAGCCGGGAGATCCCAACCCGCAGCACGCCCCTGTGATTTTTACAGATATCGGAAAATGCAGCCCGCAGGTCTGCCTCCGCCTGAACGATCCGTTTTCCATAAAATGCCATCTGCTCTCCCTCCAGCGTCAGCCTCAGAGAAGGCTTCCGGTCAAAAAGGCATACTCCATACTCATCCTCCAGCCGCTTCAGATGGCTGCTCAGGGCCTGCTGGCTGATAAACAGACGCTCTGCCGCCCGGGTGATATTCATCTCCTCAACGGTAACTAAAAAATATTCGATGCTTTTTAAATTCATATCTCCGCCCTTTTCACAATATTTATATTGTGAACTTATTAAAAATAAGATGTTAGACATTGTTATATTTCAATGATATCATAGGCTCATGAAAAAAGAAAGCGAATTCACCCAGGGGATACGGATCAGCAAAGCGTTTCAGATGTTCCTTAACGAGTTTTTTGCAGTATCCCTCAGAAAGCAGCTGTAAAAGGAGATGCATTATGAGTAAAATAAAACTGATGGATTGTACCTTACGGGATGGAGGAAACGTGGTCGGCAAGGGCTTCCCTGCCGATATTACAGATATGGTGCTGGACGGGCTCACCGCCTGCCATGTGCCGTTCATTGAATTCGGCAACTCCGGCGGGATCGGGGCCTATGAGGTCGCCGGCTTCACAGATGCCCTGACCGACACAGAGTACCTGCAGATCGCCCAGAAATATTTAAACCGCGGCTCTGACATCGGCATGTTTTTAAACGCCAAGCGGTACCGGGAAAAAAATGTGGACCTGGCGGCAGAAAATGGGATGGCATTTCTCCGTGTCGGCGCGGACGCAGGCGATGGAGCCATCGCCATGACCGCCATCAAAGATATTAAAAAGCGAAATATGAAGGCGTTCTATTCTGCCATGAAGGCCTACCTTCTCCCCCCGGCCCAGCTGGCCGAGGAGGCAAAAAAGCTGGAGGCTGCCGGCCTTGACGAATATACCATCATGGATTCCGCCGGCACCATGCTCCCAGACCAGGCTGCCGCTTATACAGAAGCCCTGGCTGATGCCTTATCCATCCCCGTGGCCTTCCACTGCCACAACAACCTGGGATTGTCTGCCGCCAATGCTCTGGCCGCATGGCAGAACGGAGCGGCGATCCTGGACTGCGGCCTTATGGGAATGGCAAGAAGCGCCGGAAATCTGGCCACAGAGGTCTGCGTTGCCCTGATGCAGCGCCACGGTGAAATGAAGGATATCGATCTGTTCGGTATGCTGGATTTCATCGAAAACCGCCTGCAGCCTGCCATGGCCGCCCACAATTACCATAATCCGATTTCTCCCACCGACCTGACCCTGGGCTATTCCGGCTGTCACTCCAGCTTCCTGAAGCTGTTCAAAAAAGCTGCTGCTGAAAAGGGAGTAAACCTGTTCCGCCTGATCACAGAGGTATCCGCCGCCAACCAGAAAAATCCCTCCGAAGAGCTGATCGCCCAGACGGCGGACCGTCTTATAAAAGCACAGAAGGAGGAGGCATAAAATCATGATGCACGTTGTCCTCGCAGGAAACTACCCTGCCCATACCTATGAAAAGCTCCGTGCTCTGCTGCCGGAGACTGAGTTTGATCTGACCGCCGTGGACACCCCGGAGGCCTATGAAGCAATGACCGATGCAGAGATCATAATCCTCCGGATCTTCAAGGCCCCCAGAGAAGTCATCGAGCGGAATCCCCGCCTGAAAATGATCCTGCGCTGGGGAGCCGGCTTTGATTCTGTGGACATCAAGGCCGCCGGTGAAAACGGCGTTTATGTGACCAATCCCCCGGGAGCCAATGCAGGAGCCGTCTCTGAGCTGGCCGTCCTCCTGATGTTAGCAGTGGGAAGAAAGCTCCTCTGCCACACAAAAAGCCTTGCCCACGGCTCCTGGAGCAAAAATACCTTCCTCAACAGTTCCTTCTGTTTAAACGGAAAGACCCTTGGCATCATCGGGGCCGGCAACATCGGCCGCCAGGTGGCGAAAAAGGCCCAGGCCTTCGGCGCAGTGACCCGGTACTATGATCCCTTCCGCCTTTCTCCGGAAATGGAGCAGCAGTGGCAGCTCTCCTTTGAACCCCTGGAGGAGCTCCTGGCCACATCCGATATCATCACCCTCCATGTTCCTCTCACCGAAGAGAACCACCATATGATCGGAGCAAGGGAGATCGCCGCCATGAAGGACGGGGCCATTCTCATCAATACCTCCCGCGGCGGCCTGGTGGACGATAAGGCCCTGGCCAAAGCCGTCCGCAGCGGAAAGCTTTCGGGCGCCGGGCTGGATGTGGTGGAGGAAGAGACCCTTCCTGCCTGTCATGAACTGCTGTCGGATCCCAATATCATTGTGACGCCCCATATCGGGGGAGGGACCGCCGACATTGGAGATGTGATCATCCCCATGCTCACTGAGGATATCAAGGCTCTGGCAGACGGCAGGACCCCGGCCCATGTGGTAAACAAAGAATATATGGTCCATTAGAAATCATCTTCTTTAAAACAGAAACCTCCCGTCAGCGCCGCAGCAGCCGGATAAACCGGATGCCGCGGCGCTTTTTGCGTTTTCATTTCCGAAAGCCGGATCCCCCTTCCCTTTTCCCTGTCTGTGTAGTATAATACCTTCTATAACTTTAAAGCATAACACTTTACAGGAGAAAACTATCATGAAGCTTATCACAACCATCTACAACCTTCTATGGAGCGATCTGGTTACGATCCCGCTGCCCGGCGGCGGCTCTCTGGGTCTGTCGCTCCTGGTACTTCTGCTGATCCCCGCCGGGATCTTTTTTACGGCGCGCACCCGCTTTCTTCCGGTGCGTCTCTTCCCCGAAATGCTGAAGACTGCCGTGGAAAAACGGACCTCTTCCCAGAAAAACTCCATTTCCGGCTTCCAGACCCTGATCATCGCCACTGCCACCCGTGTGGGCATGGGAAATCTGGTGGGCGTGGTGGCCGCCATCTCCGCCGGCGGCGCGTATTCTGGATGTGGGTCACAGCCCTTTTAGGCTCCTCCACAGCCTTTGTGGAGGCCACCCTGGCACAGCTCCATAAAGAAAAGGATCCCTTATACGGCGGCTACCGGGGCGGTCCTGCCTATTATATCCATAACTTTTTCACCCGCAAAAGCCAGACAAAGCCCCGTTACTCCCTGATCGCCGTCCTGTTTGCCATTTCCGGCCTGATCTGCTGGTGCGGCATCAGCCAGGTGATCAGCAACTCTGTATCCACGGCATTTTCCAACGCCTTCCACATCCCGCCTCTTTATACCACCATCCTTCTGGTGCTTCTGGCGGCTGTGATCGTACTGAGAAAAAATGCCACGGTCAAGGTCCTGGATATTATGGTCCCCATTATGGCTGGCTGCTACTTTTTCATCACCCTGTTTATTATTTTTAAAAACATCGGACAGCTTCCGGCGGTCTTCCATCATATTTTTTCCGAGGCCTTCGGTCTCCGCCAGGTGGCTGCCGGCGGCTTCGGCGCTGTTCTCATGAACGGAGTCAAGCGCGGCCTTTTCTCCAATGAAGCCGGCTCCGGATCGGCGCCCTGTGCCTCTG
>ENA-OPCD01003033-OPCD01003033.1-human-gut-metagenome-genome-assembly--contig:-NODE-3033-length-11083-cov-3.502176_pt1 | contig 11083 bp, 8 predicted proteins | sample MGYA00241560_ERZ501471 | MGnify/ENA primary metagenome ERZ501471 (study PRJEB25962, sample SAMEA2042578) | human gut metagenome | biome: human gut; feature: human-associated habitat; material: faeces...
TCTGCTCGTATGTGTACCTGGCCTGCTTGCCGTCCATGGATAGCAGCACCTCGCTCCCGAATGCGCGGTATATCTCCTGCCATCTTCTCACGGCTTCCGCGGGAAGCGAAAGGGCAATCGCGGCAGATTTATACCCGCGTCCGAGCTCGAAGAGCCCTATGGCCGCCTTCCTGGCCTCGACATCATGCTTCACCCTCAAATCAACGCGCATAAAGAAAGCCTCCCATTTCTCATGTCCAAGAAATGGGAGGCAGTTCACTCCCGGCAACGGGGGCTTTTCTTTTATGTCGCCGCTGCATGGATTCGAACCTCGGTCGAGGCGCGAGCGTGAAGCGGACGATTTCCTGTCGACTCGTGTAAGATTCCGAGTAGATGTCGCGACTTATTCGCGACCACTCCTTCTTCAAGCGACCGATCAGGGTGATACTTCGTGGCAGAGCGTCCGACATACAAGCTCAGGTTTCTCGATCCCAAGAAGCGCTTTCCGGCGATGCCCGAGCAGCCTGCGGGACGCTCATATGGCGTGGTCTGGAAACTCTTTGGCGAGGACCAGCATGAATCTTGTTATGTCGTCGAATTCGTTGGCAAAAGTCATGTGTCGCTTTTGGGCTACGTAAGCGTTTCGGGTGAGGTGTACAAGGTGGACCGCCCCGTTAGCGAGGCTCCGCTGCCCAACGATCCCGACATGGAACTGGTCCTTGACGAGTCGGATTCCAGTATTGGTGAGATTATGGTAAGGGAAGCCAGCGGTGCAATGCGTACGTGCGCGCGAACCGTCGGCTCTCCCGAAGGCCCCATGCGCGAGCAGTCCGACCACGAGACATGGAATTCGACCCGCGCCCTTCCTTACGGCGAGTTCATGGCCTCGATGTTCTTGCGCTACGTGATATTTGCCAACTCCGAAAGCGCTGTTGCGAACACGGCGGACGCCGACGGTCTCGATGCGGACATGCAAAACGTTGTCGACAAGATCAAGCTCGTAAAGTTGCCCGAGCCGGTCGAGGTGTTTTTGGGCTTTAACACGGCACCGCTACCTGACGCTATCGAGACGCTGCTCTACCGCGTTGACCATGCCGAGAATCCGAGCGGTATCGAGCGTTATGCCGCCGCCCTTATGAGCGAGGTCGACTTGCCCCGTCTGCGCACCATTGCCGCCAAGTCCGAAATGAGCCTAGCGCGCATCGACCGGTCGAAGCTGTTCTATCTCAATTTTGATCGTAGCCTGCTGGACCAGGGCGAGATTGACATGCTGCTTGCCATCGAGTGCCGTCTCAACCGCCTCTCCGGCATCCTCGAGCGCATCGGGGCCGGATTGGCCCCTGCGGCATCCTCGCCGAGCCTTGAGGGCTGCGCGCTCTTTGATGCGTGGCATATCGCCAAGACGACCAACGATGTTCCCCGACTGCTCGATACGACCTCGAGCGATAACCCGTGGGGCAAACCGGGTACGGTGGCTTGCCAGCCGGGCGGTGAGTGGGATGTGCGTACCCGCTTCGCGCGTATTGTCGAGGCGCTCAACGTGGTCACGCGGCTCGACTATACCTATCGGGCAAATGTTGCCGAGGGGATTATGCTCGTTCGGTTTGGGCACTCTGTCGTGAATGCCATGCCGCAACGTGAATACGACGCTCAAGATGACGCCTGGCGCGAGCTGGAAGAGGACACGCGTGCGATCTGGGCCGCGGAGCACGATGCGCGCGTGGCACTCACGCTTGCGGCAGCGTGTTTTGCCGCGGGCACCTGCATCACGCGCTGCTATGTGCAGATTGCTGCTCCCGACAGTGAGCAGGGCGAGCGCGTTGTCGCAACGTATTTCTTTGGGCGCGCGGCCTATCTGGCCGATTGCGTGCCTGTCGCCAAGGATCTTGAGAGCATGGACATGGACGATATGCCGTGCAAGCGTGTGCTTGAGGCGTATGAGTCAACCGCTCCGGAGACGATTGAGCCTGCGGAGGTTCATGCTCGTCCGCGTGATGACCATCGCACACTGCCGCCGGCGCTGCGCGATCTGCTGCTCGCCGATAAGGCTGACGAGTTGGAGGTCATGGAAGAGGACGATGACCCATACGTGGCCCGTGTTGTTGAATTGCGCGAGCAGGCAAAAGTCGACCGTACAGGTGCTTTTGAAGGCTTTTCCCGTCTTGTCGAGGAGTTGGAGGCTAAGTGCGCCGTCGCCGAGCTTTTGGCGACAGGTCCGGTTCAAACGCAGTTTTGCGATAACCAGCTGGTGCGCATGGTGCTACCGGTGTTGGAAGAAGACCGCTCTGTGCGAATCCTTCGTGCGCCCGATGCGCTGTACTTTGCCCAGCACGAGATCTGCAGCTTTTACGCCGAGCAAGAGGACTTTGAACGAGCGCTGCCCGAGGTGCGCCATCTTTACGATCTGGCGCGCTCGTCCATGCAATCGCACTTTGCGCTCATCAACGTGCTTGCGCGTCTGGAGCGCTTTGACGAGATTATCGAGGTGGCGCGCCACGGCCTACGTATTGCCAGCGATCGTTCTGCAATCGGCTACCTGTTCTATCGCTTGGCGTTTGCCTATTGGAATTGCGATCAGCTCGACCTGGCGCTGGCTTGTTACCGTCTCGTGCCGCGCGGCGAGGAGTCGGGTGGCAGTGCGCAGGAGGAAATGCAGGGCCTTATGAACGAGATGGGCGTTAGCGAGCCTCCGACGTTCGAGGAAGCGGGCGAGACTATCCGCAAGGCTGGACTTGAGTTGCCGCCAGTGTCCGCCGTGACGAATCAGCTGGCAGATGCCGCTGTGCAACTGGTCGACAACGGCTTCTTTTTCCTGGCACGCGGTTGCATCTTCCAAATGTGGCGCACCATGGGCAACGACGAGCTCGGCTCCCTCAACCGCTCGCTGGGGTAGGGGCGATATAGAGGGGCCGCACCGCGCTATTTGTATCGGCGCGGGCGGGAGGACCCGGCAGGATTGGTAAGGCATAAAGCCGCCGAGCCTGCTAAAACTGTTAAACTCTGCTAAAGTTGCTAAACTTTGTTAAAGTTGTTAAAACTAGCAGAGGAGGGAAGAATGACGAAAGCTGTTAACCCCTTTAAGCCAACGGCGGGCATGAATCCGCCTGAGCTTATCGGACGGGACACTGTTTTGGATGACTTTGCCGAGGCTCTTGAGAATGGTCCTGGTGCCCCCGATCGACTCATGCGCATCTCGGGCGTCCGAGGCACAGGTAAAACGGTGCTCCTTAATGCATTGGGTGACCTTGCACGCAAAAAAGGATTCGAGGTCGTTGACGTTGCCTCCAATGCTGGTTTTTGCAATAGAATCCTCGAGGCTCTGCAGCGAAACGTTCGTCTTGAATCAATCTCGATTTCCCCATCGATTTTAGGGGTCAGCCTTGGCTCCATGGAGATGTCGAAGTCGGCCTCTCATCTGGGCGAGGCGATGTACGATGCTGCGAAGCGCGGTGGTCTGCTCATTACGCTCGACGAGATCCAGGATGCCTCAACTGAGGAAATGCGCGAGCTAGGCAATGAGATGCAGCTCTTGATCCGCCAAGGAGCGAATGTCGCTTTCGCTTTCGCCGGGCTGCCGACATCGGTAGATGGCGTGGTGGTGGATGATACGTTGACGTTCCTTCAGCGAGCCAAACATGTTGAACTTACTCGGCTTTCCGATTTTGAAGTTGGCGGATCGTTTGAGGATACGATGAGACGAGCGGGCAAGGAGCTCGACAAAGGTGCCGCTGAGCTATTAACAAAAGCTTCGGCAGGCTATCCCTTTATGGTCCAGCTGGTCGGATATTACGCTTGGCAGGTTGCTGCGCGCAGTGGGGCGGAGAGCGTGAGCGAAGAGGCGGCTCGTAAGGGTATCCAGGCGGCTCTTGATAGCTTTAATGCTATGGTGATTGCCCCAGCGCTGCGCAGGGTGTCGGAACGGCAGTTTCAGTATCTCGCGGCGATGGCTCAATGCGAGGGCGTCGATATCGCCAACGGCGATATCGCCAAGAAGATGGGTTTGTCGGCGAACAAAGTTGGGTCATATCGCAAGCGTCTGATCGATGCGGGGTTGATTGAGCCCGCGGGCTATGGCCGTGTTTCGTTTGCAATTCCATACATGCGCGATTATCTGTTGGAGACCGTTCGAGAGGACTAATAAAGAATGGGCTGTCCGCGCTGTCGCTGGGGCCGTCCTTGTATCTTTGTCTCAACCTGTAACATCTGGAGGGGATTACGGCCTGCAGATGTTACAGGTTGAGATGATTGACTGAGACGTTTACTGGTAAAAGAGAGGTAAAAGAGGAAACGCCTCAAAATTCCCCTTGCCCAACTTCGGCTGTTTGGTTACTATAGAACGGCTGTTACGGAGAGCTGACCGAGAGGCCGAAGGTGCTCGCCTGCTAAGCGAGTATGCCCCAAAAGGGCATCTGGGGTTCGAATCCCCAGCTCTCCGCCAGTATGACTTTGAAGAAGGGTCCCATTTGGGGCCCTTTTTTATTATCAAGAATGGCAGCTGGGGATTAGAGTCCGAAAGGGCGTGAACATTAGGCAAACACGGGGCGCTTGAAAACGGGGAGACCCAGGCGTGCTCGTGCACCCCGGTGTGGGGTTCCGAGGGGATGGAGTAGAAATATGGTAAAGGTCGGGCTGCGTAAGCCGAATCTAAAGACATCACTCAAGGCAAGAACGACCGGCAGAGCGAAGCGCGCGGTAAAGCGGGCGATAATCCCCGGCTATGGTAAGAAGGGCATGGGGTGGATCAAAAATCCGAAGAAGGCTGCTTACAATGCCGTATACAGCAGAACGACCGTCGGAGTTGGGGATGTCGCTCGCGCCGTTGCTAAATCAGGCGCTCGGAGCTCGGCGTCAAGGACGTCCTCAATTACTGTTTCATCGCATGAAATTACACCTTTGGCGAAGCCTGAACAGAAATCTCTCACTCGAGAGATTACGTCGGTTGACAGGGCAAACAAGGCGCTTTTGCTATGCTTCCTTCTTGGGTGGTCGGGCGCTCATAGGGCGTATGCACGGATGTGGGGTAGCTTCTTTCTATATCTCTTTACCTTTGGCCTTTTTGGATTTGGTTGGCTGTTTGATATTGTGACACTACTGATGAGACGCTCCGAGCTAAGGCGTCTCGGCGACAGTGATCAGACTCAACAGCAAGCGCCATGTTCCGTTGATTCTACATTCGATCGAAATGTCGCCGACTCCGGAAATTGGGAACAGCGTGGAGATGGGGAGGCTGCGGCTCGGCTAGAGCTTCAACGTAAAAACCGTGCCTATATGGAAGAAAACGGCATCGACGTGGAGATGTTTACCGAGGAAAAGGTCGCGGCGGACGCCTTGCGAACCATTGAGTCGGTATGCCCGTGCATGCTTAGGTTTGACCGAGGCATGAGCGAAGAGGAGCCAAGCATCAGCTTTTGCTCTCCAACAAAGACGGGGAAGATGCCCAAGAATGTCGTCGAGGCCCGCATTTACCATCAGGACGTGAAGCTATTGATGGATTCCCACGGCTTCGAATTGCCGGAGTATGGTGACAGCATCAATGTCATGATTAGTTATCTAGCTGATGGGCGCATAAATAAAGTCGATATCCATGGGTTCCATAATGGCCGCTCCGTTAGTGTCTCCATTCGCAGGCGGAGCGACGATCTTGTTATGACGAGTGCGGGCACCATCGGAGAAACGGGTGCCTGGCAATCGCTGTGTCCTGGGGCAGACCCCTCAGCTGGGGACCTTTTCAGGGCCTTGACCAAGGAGGTCGAAAGGATCTACTAGCATGCCCGGTGGACCCGTTTTCAAGGTCCGAAAAGACACAGCGAAGGTAAACGGCTAGCAATGTCGCTTTGGTGATTCTGACGCATCCCGTTTAAGAGGTATTCAAAAAGAGGCGCCCGTTGGACGCCTCTCCAATCTCAAATGTAATGTTCCCCCAGCCCTACACCTCGGGCGCCTTGGCTACGGTCTCGCTCTCTGCCGTGAGTGGCCGGTTGTCGATGCGGCGGCCCAGGCGGTCGAGCTTCACGAGGAGCCATTCAATGGGATTCGGCCCTGTGCCTTCCTCGTCGGCAACCAGGTCCATGACGGCGACCTTGGTGCCGTCCTGCTTGAGCGTAACGCTGCCCACCTTGTCGCCCACATGCACCGTGCCCGAAAGATCGTCGTAGCTAACCTTTTCGGTCACCTCGCCGGCAAGGGAAAACACGGTCGCTTGCGCCGTGGGATCGGCGAGCGTGGCGTCGATCGTCTTGTCCGTCCAATCTGTCTGGCTAATGCGTGCCATAAGCGGGTTGCCGTTGGCGGTCTTTTCCTGCGTGTTGGCGATTGCGACCGCCGCCTTGTGACCGTAGTACCAATTGGCAAGGGTCGCGGTATCGGTAAAGCGCTGGTCGGTGGTGGTGGAGTTCAAAACGACGGTGTAGATCTCGTCGCCGTCGCGGTTGTAGGCGCTCGTAAAGCAATAGCCCGCGTCGTCGGTGGTGCCGGTCTTGCCGCCGATGTTGCCATCTTGGCCCAGCAAATAGTTATGCGTGTCCATGGAATGCGAATGGTCGGTGCCGTCGGCGCCCGTGACTTCGATCCAGGAATCCTCGCTCGCTACGACCTCGCGGATCGTGTCGTTTTTCATGGCCTCCTGCATCATCAGCGCTACGTCGTGTGCGGTTGAGTGCATATCGCCAGCCCACTCATCAAAGTCCAGACCATGCGGGTTTTCAAAAAGCGTACCGGTGCAGCCGAGCTTCTTAGCGCGCTCGTTCATGGCCTTCACAAATGTGGCCTCGGCGTCTTTGGTCTTAGGGTCGATCTTCTTGCCCACATATTCGGCGAGCACGATGGCGGCGTCGTTGCCCGAGGGAATCATCAGGCCGCGCAGCGCCTGCTCCACGGTAAGCTTGTCGCCTTCGAGCAAGCCGGCGGTCGAATTGCCCACGGTGACTGCGGCGTTGCTCACCGTGACCTTCTCGTCCATCTTGCAATTCTCGACGGTTAGGATTGCGGTCATGACCTTGGTGATCGAGGCAATCTTGACCTGCTCATCGGCGCCGCGCCCATAGTAGACGGTGCCGTCTTTGCCCATGACGAGGGCATTGGTCGCATCGATATCGGGCAGGTTTTCGGCCGTGATGCCGCGCGCATCGGCGGTTTTGCCGCAAACATTGTCGGTCGTGAGCACTTGGGCGCCGGCGACGGTGGGCGCGCCAGCGGCAAGGGCGATAGCGCAGACAAAGCCGGCGGCAAGCTGGGCTGAGCGCTTTGCAAAAGAGGTGAGGGACTTCACGGATTTCGCTTTCGACGGGATGGTCTCTTCTGGAACTAGAGTATATCGTTTGCCGGCGTCGGCGATCATCGCGTGCGCGCTTGGCCCACATCCGCACCCGAACGGGCACAAGGGTGCTTAAGGCCGACTTAATCACCCACGCTTGTTGTGTGTGACGGGCGCCCCCTCGGGCATAATGGAGCGCGAGAGGAGCACGCATGAACGAGCGCATACTGGTAGTTGATGACGAGAAGGCCATCGCCGACTTGGTTGGCATCTACCTTACAAAAGAGGGCTTTGATGTCCAGATTGCCTATAGCGGGGCCGATGCTGCCAAGGCGATTTTGGAGCAGGAGTTCGATCTGGCGCTGCTTGATGTCATGCTGCCCGATATCGATGGCTTTGAGCTGCTGCGTACGATCCGTTCCAGCCATACCTATCCCGTGATCATGCTGACGGCGCGCGATGCCCAGCAAGACAAGATCGAGGGCCTTTCGCTTGGCGCGGACGATTACGTGGTTAAGCCGTTCCGCCCGCTGGAGCTCATCGCGCGCGTGCACGCTCAGCTTCGCCGCTACACCAGTTACGGTAGCCGTGCACAGGCGGCCGAGTCGCCGACCATTCAGCTCGACGGCTTGGAGATCAACCGCGATGCTCGTTCCGTGACAGTGGACGGTTCACCGGTTCGCCTCACGCCCACCGAGTATTCAATCTTGCTGTATCTGGTCGAGCATCGCGGCAGCGTGGTGGCCGTGGAGGACCTGTTCCGTGCGGTGTGGAACGAGGATTTTATGCCCGGCTCCAACAATACGGTGATGGTGCACATTCGCCACCTGCGCGAAAAGATCGGCGACGACGCACAAAAGCCGCGCTTTATCAAAAACGTCTGGGGCGTCGGCTACATAATCGAATAACGCCTTTGATGGTGGGGAAGTGGATATGACAAAAGACGATAGGCAAGCGTTCGAGGTGCCCGATCGGCTCTTTGAATACGTGAGGTCGGTCGTCGACAACCGTGCGCTTGCAACGGTGCTGCTCTTTTTGCTGAGCCTGCTGCTGATTGGCATCGACAACATCGTCGGAATCTTGGCGGTGCTGCTTGTTGGCTTTTTGCTGATCGATCGATTTGAGATCGTGCGCCGCTGCGTGGTGATTGGCGGCGCCGCGTGGGCCATGACGTTGGCGATTGGCGCCATGGCGCTCGGCGGCATCGAAGGGCCGGTGCTGTTCGATGCCGGCTTTGTATTCAACATGCTTGGCTTTGTGCTGGCGCTTGCCGCGTGCGTGATGTTCTTGTGCGGCCGAGCCCTGTACTACCAGGGCTACGAACAGGGCGAGCAGCATGCCGATTGTGTGCTGGCCGCTCGTATTCAAGATCGCCTGATCGATCACCCCGACACCTGGGACAACATCGACGGCGACTTCTTGGAGGTCGAGGGCGCCCTTAACCGCGTGCGTGACCGTGAGCGCAAGGTGCAGCAAGCTCTGCGTGACGAGTCGCATCGCAAGGACGATCTGGTTACGTACTTGGCACATGACCTACGCACCCCGCTTGCGAGCGTAGTGGGCTATCTTTCGCTGCTGCAAGAGGCTCCCGAGCTGCCGGTTGAGCAACGTGCGCACTTTACGGGCGTGGCGCTCGACAAGGCGCACCGGCTCGATACGCTCATCGAAGAGTTCTTCGATATCACGCGCTTTGACTTCCACGATATCGTGCTCACGCGCGGCTATGTTGATCTGGGGTTGCTGCTGGCTCAGGTGGCTGACGAGTTCTATCCCATCCTCAACGAGCAGCATAAGGAAGTCCAAGTTGATATTCGCGAGGACCTGACGGTGCTCGTGGATGGCGACAAAATGGCTCGCGTGTTCAACAACATCATGAAAAACGCTATTGCCTATAGCTATGAGGGCTCGACCATCACGATCGAGGCCAGACGCCGGGACGGCGGTGGCGTGCGCGTGCGCTTTATCAATCAGGGCGATCCCATCCCTGCGGCTAAGCTCAAGGTGATCTTTGAGAAGTTCTATCGCCTGGATGCGGCGCGTGCGACCAATCGCGGCGGCGCTGGACTGGGGCTTGCCATCGCCAAGGAGATCGTATGCGCGCACGGCGGTACCGTTGCATGTGAATCGACGCCCGAACACACGATATTCACCATCGAGCTGCCCGCCGCATAGCCAGCGTGCCCTTACAAACACTTGACAATGCGCTCACGTGCATATGAGCCGCGATTCCTACTATCGATACTGCTGAATTGATATCGATGTGGAGGTATGCGGTATGACGGCTGCTGCGGCTGTGGAGCCCACGGAGCTTGAAGAACTCATGAAAGCGCAGGCCGAGGCCGCGCACGAGCGCGAGGTTGGGGATGCGACTCGCCCCACGGCAGAGGATCTTGCCGCCTCGCCGACGCGAATCGATGTTGAGGGCCTCGACCTGTTCTATGGCGACCACCATGCGCTCAAGGACGTGAATATCAAGATCCGCGACAAGCAGATTACCTCGTTCATCGGGCCTTCGGGCTGCGGAAAGTCCACGTTGCTGCGCTGCTTTAACCGCATGAACGACGGCATCAAGGACTGCCGAATCGAGGGCAAGATTGCGCTCGATGGTCAAGATATCCTGGGCGACTACGACATCTGCCGCCTTCGCCAGCGCGTGGGCATGGTGTTCCAGCGCCCCAACCCGTTTCCCATGAGCATCTACGACAACGTCGCCTATGGGCCGCGCGGTATGGGTGTGCGCGATCGCGTCGTGCTCGACGAGCTGGTCGAAGACTCCCTGCGACGCGCCGCCCTGTGGGACGAGGCCAAGGACAAGCTCAAAGAGTCGGGTCTGGGTCTTTCGGGCGGCCAGCAGCAGCGCCTGTGCATCGCCCGCGCGCTCGCGGTCGAGCCGGAGGTGCTGCTCATGGACGAGCCCACGAGCGCGCTTGACCCCATCTCCACGTCGAAGATTGAGGAGCTGGCCATGCAGCTCAAGGAACAGTACACGATCGTCATCGTCACGCACAACATGCAGCAGGCGGTGCGTATCTCTGACCGCACGGCGTTTTTCCTGCTCGGCGAGCTCGTCGAGTGCGGCGACACGCAGCAGCTGTTCTCGCAGCCGCAGGATAAGCGCACGGAGGATTACATCACAGGGAGGTTTGGCTAATGAGAAGCCGGTTTGATGAACAGCTCGCGCTCCTGAACAAGGAGATGATCGAGATGGGCGCACTGTGCGAGGAGGTCATCGCGCTCGCATCCAAGGCCCTCACGGAGGCGGATCCGGAGCTGGCGCAGCGCGTCGCGCCGCTCGATGCCGAGATCGACCAGAAGGAGCGCAACATCGAGTCGCTGTGCCTCAAGCTCCTGCTCCAGCAGCAGCCCGTCGCGCGCGACCTGCGCCAGATTTCGGCCGCGCTGAAGATGATCACGGACATGGAGCGCATCGGCGATCAGGCCGAGGACATTGCGGAGATCATCCAGTTTCTTGCCGGCCGTTCGGCGGAAAATGACGATCTGCTGCGCGAAATGGCGCTCTCGACCATCCATATGGTCACAGAAAGTGTTGACGCCTACGTCAAGCATGATACAATGCTGGCAGAGACGGTCATCGCCGAGGACGATGTCGTGGACAACGCCTTCGACGAGGTCAAGCGCCGGCTGATTGACAAGATCGCCGCCCACCCCGACGACGGGGAGTACGCGCTCGACCTGCTCATGATCGCCAAATACTTCGAGCGCATCGGCGACCACGCGACGAACATCGCCGAGTGGGTGATCTTCTCGGTCACCGGGGTGCACAAGGAGGGGTAAGCCATGATCTGGTGTGTGGAGGACGACGCCAGTATCCGCGACATTGAGGTCTATACG
>ENA-OPCD01003034-OPCD01003034.1-human-gut-metagenome-genome-assembly--contig:-NODE-3034-length-11083-cov-3.180178_pt1 | contig 11083 bp, 6 predicted proteins | sample MGYA00241560_ERZ501471 | MGnify/ENA primary metagenome ERZ501471 (study PRJEB25962, sample SAMEA2042578) | human gut metagenome | biome: human gut; feature: human-associated habitat; material: faeces...
TCCCCCTACGGGTACTCCTCCTTCCCGAAGGAGGAGAATGGAGATACCACCGACTATAAACTGTCAAGTCATTATTTTACTAATTCACCTTATAACCAAATTTTTGTTTGTTTCTTTGTTTCTCTGTCTCTTTCTTTTGTTTCAAGACAAAAGAAAGAAAGTTGTAACACAAATGTAACAAGTATGACATCCCCCTGCAACCTCAAACTCCGTCCTTTGCAGGCGGAAATAACATACACACATTTATGGAGACAATTTATTTATGCATTATCATTTTCCTCTTCGTACTAGCCGTATTCGACCTGATCGTCGGTGTGAGTAACGATGCGGTTAACTTCCTCAATTCGGCGGTAGGTGCCAAGGCGGCCTCCTTCAAGACCATCCTGTTTATTGCAGGCATCGGCATATTCATCGGAGCATCGCTCTCTAACGGCATGATGGACATTGCCCGGCACGGCATCTACCAACCCGAGCACTTCTACTTTGCAGAAATCATGTGTATCCTGCTTGCCGTCATGCTCACCGACGTTGTCCTGCTGGACGTATTCAATTCAATGGGAATGCCTACCTCCACCACCGTATCCCTCGTCTTCGAGCTGCTGGGAGGAACCTTCGCCCTCTCCCTCATCAAAGTCCGTAACAGCGACACCCTCGGGTTGGGCGACCTGATAAACACCGACAAAGCCCTTTCCGTCATCATGGCGATATTCGTATCCGTGGCAATCGCCTTTTTTTTCGGTATGCTCGTCCAATGGCTGGCCCGTGTCATCTTCACGTTCAACTACACGAAAAAGATGAAATACAGCATTGCACTGTTCGGAGGCGTGGCCGCCACCTCCATAATCTATTTCATGCTCATCAAAGGACTGAAAGACAGTTCCTTCATGACCCCCGAAAACAAGCAATGGATACAGGACAACACTTGGATGCTTATCAGTGTGTTCTTCGTATTCTTCACCATACTAATGCAGATCCTTCACTGGCTGAAAATCAATGTCTTCAAAGTAGTAGTACTCATGGGTACTTTCGCCCTCGCCCTCGCCTTTGCCGGCAATGACCTTGTGAACTTCATCGGCGTTCCCCTCGCAGGCTTCTCGTCCTTCATGGATTTCACGGCCAACGGCAACGGCAATCCGGACGGATTTCTGATGACCTCACTGCTCGGCCCTGCCAAAACGCCGTGGTACTTCCTTATCGGTGCGGGCGCCATCATGGTATATGCGCTGTGCACATCCAAGAAAGCACACAATGTAATCAAGACTTCCGTCGACCTCTCCCGCCAGGACGAAGGTGAAGAGAGCTTCGGCAGCACTCCCATAGCACGTACACTGGTACGTTTCAGTATGACGATAGCCAACGGACTTTCCAAAGTGATGCCCGAAAGCGGCAAACGCTGGATTGAGACCCGTTTCCAAAAGGACGAAGCCATCATTGCCGACGGTGCGGCGTTCGACTTGGTACGTGCCTCCATCAATCTGGTACTTGCCGGCCTGCTCATTGCCCTGGGTACTTCACTGAAACTCCCGCTCTCCACCACTTACGTTACTTTCATGGTGGCTATGGGTACTTCCCTTGCCGACCGCGCCTGGGGACGCGACTCCGCCGTGTTCCGTATCACCGGCGTACTGAGCGTTATCGGCGGCTGGTTCATCACTGCCGGAGCGGCATTTACCATCTGCTTTTTCGTTACCTTCGTAATTCATTTCGGCGGTACAATCGCTATCATCGCCCTTATCGGTCTGGCAGTATTCATGCTGATACGCAGCCAGGTAATGTACAAGAAGCGCAAAGAGAAGGAAAAAGGAAACGCTACCATCAAGCAACTGATGCAGAGCACGGACAACATGGAGATTCTGGAATTGCTGCGCAAGCACACCCGTGAGGAATTGGGCAAAATACTGGAATTTACGGAAGATAACTTCGAACGCACCGTTACCGCTTTCCTGCACGAAAACCTGCGCGGACTGCGCCGGGCAATGGGTTCCGTGAAGTTCGAGAAACAACTGATTAAACAGATGAAACGTACCGGTACGCTTGCCATGTGCCGCCTGGACAACAATACGGTGCTCGAAAAAGGACTTTACTACTACCAGGGCAATGACTTTGCCAGCGAACTGGTATATAGTGTGGGACGTCTTTGCGAACCGTGTCTGGAGCATATCGACAATAACTTCAAACCGCTCGACACCATCCAGAAAGGCGAGTTTGCCGATGTAACGGAAGACATCGTTTACCTGTTGCAGGTGTGCCGCCACAAGCTGGAGAACAACAACTACAATAACTTCGAGGAAGATATACACAAAGCCAACGACCTGAACGGCCAGCTCGCCCACCTGAAACGCGAAGAGTTACAGCGCATTCAAAGCCAGTCCGGCAGCATTAAGGTAAGCATGGTGTATCTGACGATGATACAGGAAGCACAGAATATTGTGACCTACTCCATCAACCTGATGAAGGTGAGCCGAAAATTCCAGGCGGAAGAGTAAGGACATTCCTTTATCAACCGAAAGTCAAGCGATATACATTTTGCTAAGAGGTTGTCAAAACTAAAATGAGCCTCTGAAAAGTTACAGATTGTAATTATAACCTTTAAAAGGGTCGTATCAAACTCCACTTTGAGAGTTATGATACGACCCTTTCCTCAATTCTTTCAGAATGTGCAAATTTCAAGTTAAAAATTTATCTCCTCAAAATTGAATTTTGGCACACTCCCTGTTTTTTTCCATAGAGTGCCGGAGCCTATTTCAGCCCCATTTTTTCCGCCCGTTGCAGCATAAACGCGCGGGCAGCTTCATACTCATTGGGAATGACGCCGTCCAATATGGCATCCTTGATAGCACTCTTCAATGCACCCACTTGCTGGCAGGGGGGAAGATTGAATGTTTTCATAATCTCCTCACCGCTGACAGGAGGCTGGAAGTTACGGATACGGTCGCGCTCTTCCAAGTCCTTCAGTTTCTGACGCACCAGTTGGAAGTTGTTCAGAAAGCGCTGCTTGCGCTCCATATTCTTGGAAGTGATATCGGCCTCACACAAGGTCATGAGGTCGTCTATATCATCGCCAGCCTCAAACAGCAGACGGCGTACAGCCGAGTCGGTCACCACATCATCCGCTATCACTATGGGACGCATGTGCAACCCTACCAGCTTCTGCACGTATTTCATCTTCTCATTCATGGGAAGCTTCATTCTCCGGAAGATATCGGGTATCATCTTCTCGCCGATGAAGTTATGGTTGTGGAATGTCCACCCGGCACGAGGTTCCCAGCGTTTGGTCGCCGGTTTGGCTATATCGTGCAGAAGGGCTGCCCAGCGCAGCCAGAGGTTATCGGTCTTTTTGCTGATATTATCGAGCACTTCGAGCGTATGGTAGAAGTTGTCCTTATGCGCCCTGCCATTACGGGTTTCAACGCCTTGCAAGGCAACTAGTTCCGGGAAGATGAGCTGCAACAGGCCCGAACGGTCCAAGTCTATAAATCCTTTGGACGGGACGGGAGAGAGCAGAATCTTGTTCAGCTCGTCTGCAATGCGCTCTTTGGATATGATGGAGATGCGCTCTTTGTTGCGGCATAAGGACTCGAAAGTATCATCGTCGATATAGAAATTCAGTTGGGTGGCAAAACGGATACAACGCATCATGCGCAGAGGGTCGTCGCTGAAGGTGATGTCCGGGTCGAGCGGCGTGCGGATGGTCTTCTCCTTCATGTCCGCCATGCCGCCGAAGGGGTCTACCAACTCGCCGTAACGCTGACTGTTCAGGCAGACTGCCAAGGCATTGATAGTAAAATCCCGGCGGTTCTGGTCGTCTTCCAGCGAGCCGTCCTCAACAATCGGTTTGCGCGAATCGTGCGTGTAGGACTCTTTACGTGCACCCACAAACTCCACTTCCGTGCCGTGATACTTTAACTGCGCCGTCCCGAAATTCTTGAAAACAGAAAGATGCGCGCCGCGCCCCAAACGCCTGGCAAGCGCCTCGGCCATTGCAATGCCGCTGCCCACTACTACCACATCGATGTCTTTGGAAGGACGCTGCAGGAATATGTCGCGCACGTAGCCGCCGACTACGTAGCACTCCAGTCCCAATTCATCCGCTGTTTCGGAAATCCGCTTAAATATGCTGTCACTGAAACGCTGCTTCAGTTCTTCTGTCGTCAATTCAATCATTTGTCAATAAATCATTTTGAGGGTGCAAAGATACGGATATTATTTTTTATTTTTGCCCCCACTAACATCAAGAATGAAAATTATGAAGAAAGCAGCATTCCTTGCGTGCCTCTGCTGCACGCTCTTCTCTTGCAGCAATGTAGAGAAAAAAGCAGGAGAGAAACTCCAGGCAGCCCGCGAAGCGTTTGAACGCGGAGATTACAGCGAAGCGAAGATTCAGATTGACAGCATCAAGATACTCTATCCCAAGGCCTTTGAAACACGCCGCGAGGGTATCGGACTGATGCAGCAGGTGGAACTGAAAGAACAGGAGAAAACGCTGGTCTACCTCGACAGTATGCTCCAGGAAAAACAAAAAGAGGTGGATGCCATCAAGAAGAATTATACTTTCGAGAAAGATGCCGAATATCAAAAAATCGGCAATTACCTACATCCCTCACAAGTAATAGAAAAGAACCTGCACCGCTCTTACCTGCGCTTTCAGGTAGATGAAACCGGAGTGATGAGCATGACTTCCATCTATTGCGGCCCGCATAACATCCATCACCTCGCAGTGAAAGTCACCGCACCCGACGGCAGTTTTGCCGAAACCCCGGCTTCCAAGGACAGCTATGAAACGACCGATTTGGGCGAGAAGATAGAGAAAGCGGACTATAAGCTGGGCGAAGACGGTAATGTAATCGCTTTCCTCAATCTGAATAAAGACAAGAGTATCCGCGTACACTATCTTGGCGAACGTTCCTATACCACTGTCATGACACCGAACGACCGCAAGGCGGTGGCAGCTGTCTATGAACTGGCGCAACTGCTGTCTTCCATCACGGAAATCAAGAAGAATATGGAAGAGGCCAACCTGAAGATTGAGTTCGTGAAACGCAAAATGCAGGAAAGAGAAAGTAAGAAGACGGAGTAACAAATCTGAAGATATGCCGGTTACGCACTATTCAGGGTACTATTTTTAGGCACGGATTACGCGGATTACACGGATTTATTTTATTCTTTTTCCGTGTAATCCGCGTAATCCGTGCCTAAAAAACATCAATCACTTCCCAACACCCCTCTCCTATAGATTAGGATTCGCATTCGTCTCCTTTTCCGGAATGGCATACAGATAATACACACTGTTCGGCACAAACTTCGTTCCGTCGGGAAAGGAAGTAAACCAATGACCTTCGGGGTTATATTCCCTATAAGTATCTCCCTGCTGCCAACAATCGTACGTTTTCTCCGCTTCCTCTTTCGTCAACGGCATGCGTTCTACCGAACGTTGCGTACGGAGAATATCGGTAATGCCGAATCCCTCACCCCACAATTCGCGGCGACGTTCCAGCAGAATATCATCGACAAGCCGTTCTTGCGTCTTCCCCGTCAGGTCATAGCCGGCAAGTCCGCGGGCATTGCGTAATGTGTTCAACGGTTTCACGGCGTCTTCCAACCGTCCCTCGCATGCAAGCTCTTCCGCCGCTATCAGATACATCTCGGCGGAACGCATCACGACGATATCACCGGTCTGGTCGGCACGGATGCGGAACTTGCGATAACCCAAATAGCCTTCGCGCATCCACTGGAACAGCTCCAGACGGATATCCCCCGCTTCGAAAATGTCCTTAAAATGCGGGTCGGCCATAAAACTGTTATACGCATCAGGAGTCACCACATCAATATAATAGAAATTATAACTGGCGTCGGACTGACTCACAGATTGGGGATGCCCCCACATCCACTCGGTATTGGATATGTCGTTAAAGCCCATGTACGTTTTGGCATCCGTCATTAAAGTATATCCTTCAGCCGCCTCAAGTGCAGCCCCGGCGGCTTCATTCCATTGTCCGGTAAGCAAATAGGCACGTGCCAGCAATCCGTTGACAACGCTTACATCCGGCTTGAACTTGGATTTGTCGTCCGGACGGACATACCCTTCAAGAAGCTCCTTAGCCTTATTCAGGTCTTTGAATATCTGCGTATATATCTCTTCCAGGGTAGCCTTCCCTTTGGGCTCTGTCGTAGAGGCGGTAGGTTCCGTATAAAGAGGAACAGCCGGTGCGGAAGGGTCTTTCAGGTAAGTAAACTGGTAGTGCTGAGCCAGATGCAGATAACAGAAAGCCCGCAAAGCGTAGGCTTGCCCCTGGGAATGGCGGAAATCGGCCGTATTATCATCACCGGTCGCGGTAATGGAAATGGCGGTATTGCAATTGTCGATAGTCTTGTACATCAGATACCAGGCAAATGCGGTGCGGTTGTTGGCCGGCATCCCCACATCGTTAAACTGGTAGGATGAGTTGAAACCATACATTGGACGCGACACCACATCGTCCGCCATCATGTCGTCCTGCAACATCAGGGCACGATAGCCGATATTGGCATACGTACTGCTGTACTCAAACAAGTTATACCATGCACCGTTGAAGATACGTCCGGCATTGGAAGGTACGGGGACGATCCCCGAATCTACGGCGTCCGTAGGTTTGTTGTCGAGAAAGTCTCCGCTGCACGAGGACAAGACGGATAATAATCCCACTGCGAGGATTGCTGTATTTTTAAGGAAAGTATTCATTGTTAACAGTGATTTAGAATGAAACATTAAGCCCGCCCGAAATGGAACGCATGGCAGGATAACGGTAATAGGTCAGTCCTGTGATGCCCTGCTCCGGGTCCAGTCCCTGATTCTTGGAGAAAGTCAGCAGGTTGTCCGCCTGTACAAAAAGTTGCAGGCTGTTCAGGCTGATTTTCTTTATCAACGGCTGCGGGAAGTTGTAGGACAGCGTGATGTTCTTCATCCGCAGATACGAATTGTTGAACAGATTGCGGGTGGAGTTGGAGTTCCAGTTATTGGACACTGTTTTCAGGGCCGGCACGTCCGTGTAGCGGTTTTCCGGCGTCCAGCGTTTCAGTATCTCGGTAGACCAGGCACGTCCCGGATTGCTTCCGTTGCTCCACAGCATCGTAATGTCACGGTCTACGATATAACCGCCTATGCTGTAGGCAAAGATGGCGGACAACTCAAAGCCCTTGTATGAGAAAGCGGTGTTGAACCCGCCATACACCTTAGGGAGCGAGGATTTGTCCACATAGTAATAATCAGCCTGAGCATAGTCATTGGTGGTGGTGCGTCCGGTGATATTGCCCTGCTCATCCTTCACGTTCTTATACCACAGCGGGTCGCCGTTGTCCGGGTCTACCCCTGCCCATTCGCGCAGATAGAAGTCATAGACCGAACGCCCTTCCTTCAGGCGGGTAACTCCGGTAACGGGCATGTCTTTCAGCGGAAGGTCGGTCACCACGTTCTTGTAGTGCGTAAGGTTGACACCCATACGCCACATAAAGTCACGGGTGTGTATAAGCGTTCCTTTGAGGTCTATTTCAAAGCCCGTATTCTTTAAAGCACCTATATTCTCGTCCATAGAAGTATAACCCAGGGAAGTTGCCAACGGACGGGAATACAGCAGGTCTTTGGAACGGCGCTGGAAGAAATCGAACGAACCGGAGAAACGGTTATCGAACAATGAAAAGTCGATACCTACATTGAGGTTGAGATTAGTCTCCCATTTCAAATCGGGCGTCGCAAGACGGTCGGACACCAAAGCATTCTCACCTGCCTGTGAAACGATAGAATACAGTCCGCTGCTGGCATAATACGTACCTAAGTTGTCATTGCCCTGCGCGCCATAACTGGCCTTTAAGGTCAGGGCGGAAAGCCAGTCGGCGGTATTCTGCATGAACGCTTCGCGGTCTATGCGCCACGAAGCTCCCAACGACCAGAAATTGCCCCAGCGTGTACCCGGTGCGAAACGCGAGGAACCGTCGCGGCGGTAGGAAGCGGAGAAGAAATACTTGCTCCGGTAGTCATATTGGGCATTGATAAGATAGCCTAACAGTGAATAATCGATGCGATAGCCCGTGCCTGCGGTTACAAGCGAACCGACAGCCAGTTCCGGCATATCGGGCACAGCCATGTTGCTTCGTGCCGCCTGCAACACATCGTAACGGTAAGAGTAAGCCTCTTGTCCGGCAAGGATATTGAAGTGGTGCTCGCCGAAAGTCTTATCGTAGGTCACGATGTTATTCCATGTCCAGGAGAAGGTACGGGTATATTCGCGGCTTGCTCCACCGCCCGTATTGACGGCAGGGCCAATTTTGGGATTGGTATAATCCAGCGTATTGTAGTCTATCAGGTCGAAGTTGAAGCTGGTCTTGAATTTCAACCCTTCAAGGAAAGTGATCTCAAGGAAAGTACGTCCGGAGAACTCGTCCCGCATACGCTCGGATTTATCATTGGGTAAGGTTGCAGGCAGGTTCCAGTTGGCTGTGGCGCCCGACGGCCGATAGGAACCAAAGTCGTAAATCCGCTTTCCTTCCGAGTCGAGTTTGTATGTACCGTCGGCATTCATCTCATACACAGGATAAAAATCGGGCATTAAACGTCCGGCGTTAATGACATTGCTCGTCTTGGCATCGGACGAAACCGGATAGTTCTGTATGGAGTGGGCATAGCTCATATTCACACCGCCGCGCAACCAACGGGTTATCTCGCTCGAAATGTTGGAACGCAAGTTGAAGCGTTGGTAGCCGGACTCAAGGGCAATACCCTTGTCGTTCAGATAGCCGGCCGAGAAATAGTACTGGTTGGTCTTTCCGCCACCGGAAACATTCAATCCGACTTCCGTACGCAATGCCTGTTGTTCCATTTCCTTCTGCCAGTCCACATTCCAAAGCGGAGTAGCGCCGGCAAGCAGTTTGCCGTCCGTACCTACAGGTTGCGGATAGTTGGGTCCGTAGGGATTAGGGCCGCCGCCCATCAGCTTGCCTACCAGGTCTTTCGAGGCTTGGGCAGCTGCGGTCTGCGGAGTATATTTATCCGAATTCAGAGCATATTGGTTGCGCAAAGCTTCCCAATAGAGTTCGAAGTACTGATTGGTTCCAACACGGTCGTAATCGCGGATAGCCCGGTTGGAACCACCGAAGCTGGCATTGATGCTGACCGTGGTTTTCGAGTCGGTATGTCCCTGCTTGGTAGTTATAATAATGACACCGTTGGCTCCCCGCGAACCGTAGAGAGCAGCCGAAGCGGCATCCTTCAGTACCGTCAGCGAAGCTATATCTTCCGGATTAATGGAGTTGATGCTACCGTCGAAAGGGACGCCGTCCACCACATAAAGCGGGGCGCTCGACGCATTGATAGAGCCGATACCGCGAATACGTATTTCAGCATCCGTACCCGGCTGGCCGCTGGGCGCACTTGCCTGAAGTCCGGAAACCGTACCTTCGAGCGCACGCGACACATTGGACACCTGCATCTTGGCAATCTCGCTCCCCTTTACCGTGGAAGCCGCTCCCGTAAAACTATACTTCTTGGCAGTGGCATAAGCCACCACCATTACCTCATCCAGTTGTTCGCTGTCCGGAAGCAATTCCGCATTGACAACTGTGCGTCCATTGACTTTCTGTTCTGTAGTTTTCAGTCCGATAAAGCTAAAGACCAGCGTACCGTCCGCCGGTACGGTAAGGGTATATTTCCCGTCAACGTCAGTTACCGTTCCGTTGTGAGTACCTTTCACCAATACCGATGCTCCCGGCAAAGGTTCTCCTTCCGACATCACAACGCCCGATACACGGATATCACCGTCTGCTGAAGCCTGTAATGCTGCCACGAAGAATATAAACAGTGATATTAACAAAAAGCGCAGTTTACTATTCATTCCGTTAAATTTTGGTTAGACTTCATTAACAAAAGAATAGAAATTTTGTTCAGAACCTGCTTAATTTTTGTTCAGCATTCTTTAGAGAATTCTTTGTGAGGATGTTTTTCTGTCTTTATGAGGAGTATAACAAGCTATATAACTCTTTAATCAAAATATAAACAAACCCTAAGATACAGTTATCTTTTCATTGCGGAAAGCCTACCATTCCAGTCGGGGAAGGTAACTGCTCAAGCAGTTGCGCAAGGTGCTCAATGTAATGGGCTTTACCAATACTTCCGAAGCACCGCTCTTTATGGCATTTTCACGGTCGGTAGAGAAAGCATAGGCCGTTTGCATGATAACAGGCAATGTTCCGCCTTCCCGGCGTATAATTTGTGTAGCTTCCAAACCATTCATTACAGGCATCTTAATATCCATCAGTATTGCATCCGCCCTGTCACGGTATTCACGAAACAAAGAGACAATCTCCTCACCGTTCTTCGCCCACATTATCTCACACTTTCTCCCTATAATAGCCTTTATCAACTTAAAGTTACTATCATCGTCTTCCGCAACAAGGATGAGCGGACGGTAATCTACCGATTGATTATCGATTTCCATAACCTGTATTATTGTTTGTCCGAGACAAAGGTATAAAAAATAATATATTTGCATTATCTTTGCACCTTATTTTTAAAAACAACATAATGATTTCTATTGACGGACTCGCCGTAGAATTCGGCGGCACAACCTTATTCAGTGACATATCCTTCGTAATCAACGAAAAAGACCGTATCGCTCTCATGGGAAAGAACGGAGCCGGAAAAAGTACATTACTTAAAATACTCGCCGGAGTGCGGCAGCCCACCCGCGGCAAAATCTCCGCACCGAAAGATTGTGTCATCGCCTATCTGCCCCAGCATCTGATGACGGAAGACGGACGTACCGTCTTTCAGGAAACGGCACAGGCCTTTGCCCACCTGCACGAGATGGAAGCAGAGATAGACCGCATGAACAAGGAACTGGAGACCCGTACCGACTACGAAAGCGACAGTTATATGGAGCTTATCGAACAGGTGTCTGCCCTAAGCGAGAAGTTTTATGCCATCGACGCCACCAATTACGAAGAGGACGTTGAAAAGGCATTGCTCGGCCTCGGATTCACCAGAGAGGACTTCAACCGCCAGACAAGCGATTTCAGCGGTGGCTGGCGCATGCGCATCGAGCTTGCCAAACTGCTG
>ENA-OPCD01003047-OPCD01003047.1-human-gut-metagenome-genome-assembly--contig:-NODE-3047-length-11061-cov-3.309558_pt1 | contig 11061 bp, 6 predicted proteins | sample MGYA00241560_ERZ501471 | MGnify/ENA primary metagenome ERZ501471 (study PRJEB25962, sample SAMEA2042578) | human gut metagenome | biome: human gut; feature: human-associated habitat; material: faeces...
CCGGAGCCGCTGCTCCCGCCGGTGGAATAGCCGTGGCCGCCGGAGCAGTTGCCGGGCAGGTTGTTCACATCGTACCAGCCGTACACGCCGGTGCCGCTGCGCAACTTGCCACAGGAGGGGCAATAGGAACGCTTTACGATGCCTTCCGGCTCCTCAAACTTGGTTTTATACTGATCGCTGTCCAACTTGTCATACACGGCAGACATCACCGTCTTCCACAAAGTACCGGAGGGGTTACCGGACAAGCCGTAGTAGATCTCCTTGGGCTGGTCATAGCCGTACCATACGCCGGCCACAAAGTCCGGCGTACCGCCCATAAACCAGCGGTCCTTATCGTCCGTAGTGGTACCGGTCTTGCCGAAGCACTGAATACCGGACAACTTGTAAGAAGTACCGGTGCCGGCGGTCATAACCGTTTGCAGCAACTTGTTCATCACCCAGGCGGTATTCTCAGACAGCGCGGACTCTTTGGTCTTTTCCGGCTGCTTTTGCAACACCACATTGCCCTGCACATCCTCGATCTTCGTGTAGCAGTACGGCTCGTAGTAGTAGCCGCCGTTGCCAAAAGTGGCGTAGGCCGCGGTCATCTCCAGCACGGTTACACCGTTGGTCACACCGCCGGTAGCCATAGGTGCGTAGTCGCAGTCCTTCACGCTGTCCAGCGTGCTGATGTGGAACCGATTGCTGATAAAGTCCAGAGAGTAATCCACCGCGCCGGCGTCACTGATCATATCCAGCGTGCGGGCGGAGATGGTGTTTTTAGACTGAGCAAGGCCGTACTGCAAGGTAACGGTGCTGCCGCTGTAACCGCCGCCCTGGTTGGTGGGCCAGGGTTTGCCGTCCACCACCTTCAGCGGGGCGTCTTTAATCATTGTGGACCAGTAAATATTAGTGTTCTCGTCCTGCAAGCTCTTTTCGAGCGCCGGTCCGTACACGGACAAAGGCTTAATGGTAGAACCGGGCTGTCGCTTGGACATGGTGGCGCGGTTCAGTCCCAAATTGACTTTCTTCTTTCCGGTGCCACCCACCAAGCCTAAAACGCGGCCGTTGTAGTCCATTACTACCATCGCACCCTGGACAGTCTCGTCCGGCATGCGTTTGTAGTTCTCGTACACATTTTCCAGTGCTTTCTGCACATCAAAATCAATGGCAGTGTAGATCTTCAGTCCGCCGCCGTAGACCATATTTTTGGCTTTCTTGTAAGTGTAGCCGTTCTTTTGCAGGTCCTCAATCACGGAGGTAATCACATGATCCACATAATAGCTGTTGACGGTCTGGGCCTTTTTGGTGCTCTTGGCTTTGACCTTAGAGCCTTTATATTCTTTGCTGTTGGTAAATACCAGCTTATAACTCTTGGCACTCTCGTACTCGTCTTTAGAAATGGAGCCCTCTTTATACATGGCCTCCAGGAAGTACTCCTGCCGTTTCTTATTGGCCTTAGGGTCATTCAAGGGATCATAGGTGGACGGCGCCTTGGTAATGGCTGCCAGACTGGCACACTCCGCCGCATTCAGATCCTTAATGTCCTTGCCAAAGTACTTCTCTGCGGCGGTCTTCACACCGTAGCAGCCATTGGACAGGTACACAGTGTTCAGGTACGCCTCAATGATCTCGTCTTTGCTGTAATTGCGCTCCAGGTTCAGCGCCTGCAAGATCTCGTTAAACTTACGGATAAAGGTCACCTGGTTTTCGTCCGTTAAGTTCTTGATCAACTGCTGCGTAATGGTAGAACCGCCCTGACCGAAGTTGGTGGGCTTGACAAACACGCCGATGGTACGCACCCAGTCCACACCATGGTGCTCATAAAAGCGCTTGTCCTCACCGGCCACAAATGCCTTGGGCATATAGGGGCTCATATCGTCCATGTCCACCCAAATGCGGTTTTCTTCCCCATGCAGGCGGGTGATCTCCACAGTCTTGCCGTTCTTGTCTGTGCCGTAGATGAAAGAGGTCATATTTTGGCTGTACTTCTGCTCGGTCAGGTCAAAGACCTTGTCGCCATGAACCACGCTGTAACCGTAAATAAACAGCACGGAGCAGCACACAATGCCCACCACACAAATAACCATCAGGCAGCCCAGCAGCACCTTGCCTAACTTGCGGGCAGGGGTACTCTCCTTGGGTGGCTTGCTTGCCTTCTTGCGCTTTTTGGCAGCCAGGCGGTTCTCCATCTGCTGCTCTTTCTTATGCCGCGCCGCACGGTCCGCCGCTGCATTCCTCTGTACGGGCGCCTGCTGCGCCTGCTTTTCTACCGCGTGCCGGTCCTCGTCATAAGCCTTAGACGAGTTGTTCATAAACGAACGCAGCAGATCGTCATAATCTTTATTCGCCACGCACATACCTCCTAAGTCGTTCGTATGTATGGGTGATGGGGTCGGACAGACCCATTTTATATTTTAATAATTATACTACAAAGATTAAAATAAATAAAGCAAATTATGAATAAATTAAGAATTTTTTGCTTCCTTGTTGCTCTTGCTCGGTGCTTTCATACGGCCGTTTTCCCGATCCATGGCCCGGGAACGCTTGCGGCTCATGGGCTGCACCTTCTTGCTGATCTGCACATGATCGTACATTTGCTTGGCACGCAGCTGCACCCAATATTTGGTGCCGCAATCCCGACACTCGCCCCAGTTCTTAAAGGCGTTGTTGGAAAATTCAAAGGGACGCAGCATTTGCAGTTCTTTATGGCAACGGGGGCACTGAAACTTTTGCTGTCGAAGATCGAACCCACGGCAAATGGCGTGGCGCAGGTAATAGGGCTTGTACAGCAGCCGCTCAAAATAATCCCCGGAGCAGTCACAAATATACGGCTCAAACAGTGCCGGATCATACACTTTCTTAAAACAGGCGGCGGCCACATAGCAGTCCTCCAGCGCCCGGTGCAGATTCTCCTCCTCCACAGAGATTTGGAACTTCTCGGCACAGTGGGCCAGGCTGATCTGGTTGTTGTTGGGATTGTCGGTTAAGAAGCGCATACAGTACTTTTGCGCGTCCGCATACCGCTGCATAAACGGTACATGGGCACGCTGGCTAAAATACTTGTAGTTGCCGGCCAGCACATACAGATCGCTGTCCGACCAGCTCATAAACACACAGTTGTCCGCCCCACTCCAGCGTGCAAAGTCCCGAAAAGCCTCCTCAAAAGGAATGCCGTTTTGCTTCACTTCATCCGGGGTAATGTGGGTCAGATCCTTAAACCGACCGGTAAGCCGCTTAGATACCTTGGGCAGAATCAGCTGCTTAAAAGTATCTACAATTTGCAGCCGTTCATCCAGCATCACAGCGCCGATCTCTATGATCTCGTTCATACCGGTCTGTGCCTTATAGTTGTAGGCATTATTCCATTCTAAATCAAAAATTACAAAGTTCATGTTCGTTCTCGTTCATTCATTGGGGTGACTGCAAAAAAAATAACCTTGCACGCGGCAAGGTTATCTTTGCGTTTGCTTATCCGACAAACAGGAAGATGAGAAATGCAGCAAGCACAATCACAAAGAAAGCCACGATCAGCCATTTTGTGATTTTTTCTAACTTAGCCTCAATCGTTCTGCCCTTGGATTTGCCCAAAAAGGTCTCTGCACCGCCGGCGATAGCACCGGACAGGTTCTGGGAACGACCCTCCTGCATCAATACAACGATAGTTATAATAATCGACGCCAAAATCAGCACTGCGCCGAAAACATAATGATACCAAAGCATGAAAACTTCCTCCGCTCATAATTTACTCCAGCATTATAGCATAGCACTACGAGAAATGCAACCCCTTTTTACCAACAATTTACTGGCATACAAAGGCGCGACGGCACGCACACTATAAACGGCAACAAAGAGAGTGCGTTTGCCTTTGCTGCCTCCGCTGCCTTGCAGCGGGTTTACATATGGCGTTTGCCGCCGGTTATTACAGGTCGATGGAAGATCGACCCATTTTTTATGCAATCACGCCGGATCAAAAGGTCAGCTGCTCGCCAATGTCCGCCGCCGATGGCAGTGCGCCCGCTGCCGGCAGATTTTTGGCACGGTAGCGCCAGGGCTTTTCAAACTCGCCTTCTTTGTACAGGTACATACCGGTGACCTTTTTATTTTTCTTTAAGGTCATGGCAGAAATACCGATGGTGTCCTTCGTGGATTTGGCCAGCACGCCGCCGGTATTCAGCAGCAGCTTGCGTCCGCTGTCTGAGCACAGCACCACTTCCGTATCCTCCGGAATATACATAGCCGCCGCCAAGGGTGACTTGGCGGAATAGGCATTCAAGAGCTTCTTGCGGTTGGTCTTGGTCTGGTAGGCAGCCACATCCACTTTGGCGAACTTGCCGTTCTCAAAGGCAAAGAGCATATAGCCCTTATATTCGTGGAGCAGCGCCATGTATACCGGCTGCTCGTCCTCTTCCATCTCCAATTTACCGGCCACATACTCGCCCAGCTGGGACGCTTTGCCGTCCTCAAAGTCAGACAGGCGGGACTTGTACACCTGGTGGTGGTTGGTAAAGAACAGCAGTTCATCCCTGTTGGAGGCTTCCTCCTCCCGGAGCATGGTGTCACCCTCCTTGAGCTTTTGCTCGCCGCTCAAGCGCAGGTTGGCTGTCTTGATCTTCTTCAAATACCCCTCGGCAGAAAGGAACACAGTCACCGGGTAGTCCGGCGCCTCCTGCTCCGTCTCCGGCGCAGCCTCCTGCACATCGTAAAGAATTTCCGAACGGCGGCCGGTGTCGTACTTCTGGGCTACCGCCTGCAACTCGCCCACGATTACTTTTTTCATCTTGTTTTGGCTGGAGAGCACTTCCTCCAGCTGGGCGATCTCATTCTCCAAATTCTCAATATCTTGAATGCGCTTAAGGATATACTCCCGGTTCAAGTGGCGCAGCTTGATCTCCGCCACATATTCCGCCTGGGTCTCGTCAATGCCAAAGCCGATCATCAAATTGGGCACCACATCGACCTCTGCCTTGGTCTCCCGGACGATCTTAATCGCCTTGTCAATATCCAACAGAATCTTGGACAGACCCTTGAGTAAATGCAGCTGGTCCCGCTTTTTGTTCAGCATAAAGGTCAGGCGGCGGCGCACACATTCCAGTCGGAAGTCGATCCATGCCATCAACAGCTCCCGTACGCCGTAGACCTTGGGCTTGCCGTCCACCAGCACATTGAAGTTGCAGCTGAAGCTGTCCTCTAAGGGCGTCATCTTATAAAGCCGCAGCATCAGGTCGTCTGCATGCACACCCCGCTTCAGGTCAATGGTGATCTTCAGACCGGTCAGATCCGTTTCGTCTCGAATATCGCTGATCTCCCGCACTTTGTTGGTCTTGACCAGCTCCACGATCTTGTCAATGATCGCTTCGGCGGTGGTGGTTGGCGGAATCTCCGTTACATCAATGCAGTTGTATTTTTTGTCATAGGTGTACTTGGCACGCACCCGCACAGAGCCGCGGCCGGTGTCGTAAATTTTGTCCAGCTCCGGCTTATTATAGAGAATATAGCCGCCGCCTACAAAATCCGGCGCCAGCAGGGTGTCTGCGATTACATGCGCAGGGTTTTTGATCAGGGCAATGGTGGTGTCGCACACTTCCTTTAAGTTAAAAGAAGCGATGGATGAGGCCATACCTACGGCGATGCCGGTGGTCACATTACAGAGAATGGACGGAAAGGTCACCGGCAGCAAAGTCGGCTCTTTCATGGTGTTGTCATAGTTGTCTACAAAGTCCACCGTGTCCTTGTTAATGTCGTCAAACAGCTCCCGGCAGATGGGCGCCAGCTTAGCCTCTGTGTAACGGGAGGCAGCGTACATCATATTTTTGCTGTAAGCTTTACCGAAGTTACCTTTAGACTCCACATAGGGATACAGCAGGCTCTCATTGCCCCGGGACAGGCGGATCATGGTGTCATAAATGGCCGCGTCACCGTGGGGGTTCAGCTGCATGGTGCGCCCCACAATGTTGGCACTCTTAATAAAGCCGCCGGTAAGCAGCTTCATATTGTACATAGTATAAAGCAGCTTGCGGTGGGAGGGCTTAAAGCCGTCGATCTCCGGCAAGGCGCGGGAGAGGATCACGCTCATGGCGTAGGGCATATAGTTGCTCTTCAGGGTGTCCACAATAGGCTCCGTCTGCACGGTGCCGGCACCTTTGATATGCACATTTTCGTCCAGCTTCCCGGCAACCGGGCGCTGGTCCTTTTTCTTCTTTGGCAATGCACGCCCCTCCTTAGCTTACATCTGCGGCGTCCAGGTACAGGTAGCCGTAGTCTGCAATATATTCTTTGCGACCCTCCAGGTTGTCTCCCAGCAGCAGGTCAAAGAACTTGGAGGTCTCCTCTGCATCCGACGGAGTTACCTGGATAATGCGGCGGGTGGCCGGGTTCATGGTGGTCAAAGCCATCATCTCTGCCTCGTTTTCACCAAGACCTTTGGACCGCTGCACGGTATAGGGTGCGTCGCCGATCTCTGCCTTGATCTGGTCCATCTCCACTTCATTGTAGGCAAAATAGGTCTGGCCCTTGCAGGTCACCTCGTACAACGGAGACTCGGCGATATACACCTTGCCTGCCTGGATCAGCTTGGGCATCAGACGATAGATCATCGTCAAAATCAAGGTACGAATCTGAAAACCGTCCACATCCGCATCGGTGCAGATAAGCACTTTGTTCCACCGTAGGTTGTCCATATCAAAGGCGGACAAATCCTTGGCAGCCTTGGAGCGCACTTCCACGCCGCAGCCCAGCACCTTGATCAGGTCGGTAATAATGTCGTTCTTAAAAATCTTGTCATACTCGGACTTTAAGCAGTTAAGGATCTTGCCGCGCACCGGGATCACCGCCTGGAACCGGGCGTCCCGGGCCTGCTTGCAGGCACCCAATGCAGAGTCGCCCTCTACAATAAACACCTCTCGCTCGCTGACATCCTTGGAGCGGCAGTCCACAAACTTTTGAATGCGGTTGGTCATATCCATCTTGGACTGCAAGGTGGTTTTTAAGGTTTTGCGGGTGTTCTCCGCCTTTACCCGGGCGCGCATATTTACCAGCACCTGGTTGGCGATCTTCTCCGCCTCCATCTTGTTCTCAATAAAGTACACTTCCAGGGATCTGCGGAAGAAGTCGGTCATAGCCTCCTGAATAAACTTATTGGTGATCGCCTTTTTGGTTTGGTTCTCGTAAGACGTGTTGGTGGAGAAGGAGGACACCACGAAGATCACGCAGTCCTCCACATCCTGAATATTGATCTGACCATCTGATTTGGCGTACTTGTTATTGGCTTTCAAATAGGCATTGATCTGGCTCACAAAGGCACTGCGAAAGGCCTTTTCCGGCGAGCCGCCGTGCTCCAAAAAGCTGGAGTTGTGGTAATACTCTTTCAGCTGGGTTTTCAGCGAAAAGCACACCGCCGCCTTGATCTTCAACTTATAGTCATTAAGATCCGCACGGTCGCGGCCCACCCGCTCGCACTCCCAGTATTGGGGCGTCGTAAAAGCGGTGTCCCCTGCCAGCTCCGCCACATAGTCCTGAATACCGTTTTGGTAACAAAATTCGGTGGTGTTGAACTTGCCGCCGGCGGTCTCCTCCTTGAGCACAAAGTGCACGCCGTCATTAACAATGGCCTGGCGCTTCATGGTGGATACGAACCAATCTCGGGGAATGTTAATATCCGTAAACACCTGAATATCCGGCTTCCAGCGAATGCGGGAGCCGGTATCGCGCTTTTGGTACGGCTCCTTGTGCAGGCCGCCGATATTCTCGCCCTTTTCAAAATGCAGGGTGTAGCAGTAGCCGTCCCGGTGAATTTCCGCGTCCATATATTCCGACGCATACTGGGTGGCGCAAAGCCCCAGGCCGTTGAGGCCCAGGGAGAACTCATAACTGCCTGCGCCGCCGGCGTTATCATATTTGGACCCGGCGTACATCTCGCAAAACAGCAGCTCCCAGTTCTCTCGCTGCTCGTTCTTGTTGTAATCCACAGGAATACCGCTGCCAAAGTCCTGCACCTCATAGGAGCCGTCCAGGTAGCGGGTCACTACGATCCGATTGCCGCGCCCCTCTCTGGCCTCGTCTATGGAGTTGCTCATAATTTCAAAGATGGAATGCTCACAGCCCTCTAACCCGTCCGAGCCGAAAATCACAGCCGGGCGCTTTCGCACACGGTCTGCACCACGCAGGGACTTAATGCTTTCGTTGCCATAGGTGGCTTTTTTCGCCATGCTTTTCCCTCCGATAAATTGTCTTTAGTCGTTGATATTATACAATATCTTGTGGAAATGTCAAGAAATGAAAAAAGACAGCTACCGGTAAGTAACTGTCTTTTCTTGGGGTTATCGGTCGGATTTGGGCGCTTCCGGTGTAGGGTCTGCCGGGGCATTCGCCGCATCCGCTGCCGGTGCGTCTCCGCCCTCCGGCGCAGGCACCGGGGCTGTGTCCGCAGCAGTCTGTGTTTCTGCCGCAGGGGCTTCCGATTCTTCTGTGGGTTGGGCTTCCGATTCGTCCAGCTTGCCGTTTTCCATCAGCTGGGCAAACATCTCGCCGGTAAGCTTCTCTTTTTGCAGCAGGGTCTCCGCCACCAGCTCCAGCTTCTCGTAATGAGTCTTTAAGATCTCTTCCGTCTGGCTGTAAGCGTGGCACATCATCCGCTCAATCTCTGCGTCAATCTTGGCAGAGGTAGCCTCACTGTAATTGTTTACATGGCCAAAGTCCTTGCCAAGGAATACCTCGTCGTTCTCATCGCTGAATACAGCCGGGCCCAGCACCTCGCTCATGCCGTACTTGGCCACCATATCCCGACAAATTTGGGTGGCGCGCTGCAAATCGTTAGATGCGCCGGTAGAAATATCCCCAAGCGCCAACGCCTCGGCCACACGACCGCCCAACATGGAGATCAGGTCGTCCAGCATCTCCTTTTTGGAATTGTAATTTTCCTCTTGCGGGGTGTACCATGTGTAGCCGCCTGCACCCAGACCCCGGGGAATAATGGAAATTTCCTTCACCGGGTCGTGACCCTCTACATAGTAGGCTGCCACAGCGTGACCCGCCTCGTGGTAAGCGGTCAGGCGCTTGGCCTTCTTGGAATATTTATGGCTCTTTTTCTCCGTGCCCATTTGCACACGGGAGGAGGCGTCGTTAATTTCCGCCATAGTCAGCGCTTTCTTCTTGCGGCGCACAGCCAGCAAAGCAGCCTCGTTGAGCAGGTTTTCCAAGTCTGCACCGGTAAAGCCGATGGTGTCCTTCGCCACTTCTTTCAAATCCACATCCGGGCCCAGAGGCTTGTTGCGGGAATGGACTTTCAAAATGTCCTCACGGCCCTGTGCATCCGGTCGATTCACGGTAATTTGACGGTCAAAACGACCGGGGCGCAGCAGCGCCGGATCCAGTACATCCGGCCGGTTGGTGGCAGCCATCACGATAATACCGCTGTTGGTGCCGAAACCGTCCATCTCGGTCAGCAACTGGTTCAATGTGTTTTCCCGTTCGTCATTGCCTCCCATGGCCGGGTTCTTGCCGCGTGCACGTCCCACGGCGTCGATTTCGTCGATGAAGATGATACACGGAGCCTTTTCCTTAGCCTGGCGGAACAGGTCACGCACACGGCTGGCTCCCACGCCTACGAACATTTCTACGAAATCGGAACCGGAAAGAGAGAAAAACGGGACGTTAGCCTCTCCGGCTACAGCCTTGGCCAATAACGTCTTACCCGTTCCCGGAGGACCTACCAGCAAAGCACCTTTGGGTATTTTACCTCCGAGGTCGGTGAACTTCTTCGGATTTTTGAGGAACTCCACGATTTCCTCCACCTCCATTTTGGCACCGGCCTGTCCGGCCACGTCTTTGAAGGTCACTCTCGTGGCTTCTCCTTTCTCAATCAGTTTGGCTTTGCTTTTACCGACGTTGAACACGCTTCCGCCCGTAGGGCTTCCGCCGCCCATCCGTCTCATGATGAATACCCAGATGGCGATAATGAAAAGCAAGGGGAAGAAGTTCCAGAAGATATTGCTCATGAAGTCGTTGCTCTGTTCGAAGCGCAAGTTCCCCTTGAAATTGTTGTTCGCCCGGGCTTCATCCACGAGGTCCATCAGTTTTTCGTTGGAGGCATATTCCACGGTGACCATCGGAACCGTTCCTATTTTCTTGAAGTCGTCCGTGCCGAACACATCTTTCAAATGTTCTTTCGACACATACATTTCCAATACCCCCTTGTCTTTTTGCGCAATGATTTTAGAGGCATAACCGCTTTTTACGTATTGTTCGAACTGCGTGTAGTCCACCGTTTTAGAGGAACTTCCACCCGTACCCGTAAAGAAGAGATACACCAATATCACAATGATAATGCCGTAAATCCAGTTCATGTTGAACCGCGGCATTTTATTTTTGTTTTCTTTTTCGTTCATAATGTTTTTAAGGTGAGTTTAGTCAATGTCGGGAAGAGAGGTCAGTTGTGCGTCTGCCCATAAGTGTTCGATGTCGTAAAAGTCGCGTGTTTGCGGCAAGAAAACATGTACGATGATGTCCGTGTAATCCATTGCCACCCACTCGGCGTTTCTCAACCCGTCCACGGCTACAGGTTTGGCGTGCGCCTTAAGCCGTGCGGATTCTCCGATGGATTCCGCTATCGCCTGCACCTGTGAGGGCGAATTTCCTTGGCAGATGATGAAATATTGGCAGATGGTGTCACCTATGTTCGTCAAGTCGGCTACGACGATGTTCTTTCCTTTCTTGTCCTGTATGCCCTCCGTGATGGCATTTACTAATTGTTGCGTTTCGTTCATGCGTTAATTCATACATAATTTGTCGGGCAAAGATAGTATATAATATGTTATCATTCCAATTTTTAGGCTCAAAACCCTTTGCTTTTTATCTTTTTTAGATAATATAATCCGGTTTGTGCCTGGCGGTTCGTCCGGAAACAGAGAGAGACCATCGTAGAGGAAGATTTTTATAGACACGGTGGCTTCCCTACGAAAAAAGGGAATAAAAATTTGTGGGTTCGAAAATAAGTCGCTAAATTTGCAGTCGCAAAAAGGACAATGGGCTATGGTGTAATGGTAACACAACAGATTCTGGTCCTGTTTTTCCAGGTTCGAATCC
>ENA-OPCD01003062-OPCD01003062.1-human-gut-metagenome-genome-assembly--contig:-NODE-3062-length-10989-cov-2.255990_pt1 | contig 10989 bp, 9 predicted proteins | sample MGYA00241560_ERZ501471 | MGnify/ENA primary metagenome ERZ501471 (study PRJEB25962, sample SAMEA2042578) | human gut metagenome | biome: human gut; feature: human-associated habitat; material: faeces...
ATGCACTGGGAATGGGAGACTCGTATTTTTGCTGAATGAGGGTTGAAGCCGTGCTACCAAAGGCAAAGGTAAGCACGCCATGCACGATGCGCGTCCCGTACTTCGTGGTTTTCATGAACGCCTCGTTGAAGTGCATCTGGCTGTAATCTCCCGTAATACCGCCGAACTGATATACGTCAGATTCGCTAACCGTCTTCGTGAACGAACAGCTGTTGCCAACCTCCAAAGGTACCTTAGTCATTGCCGATCCCCTTCCTGCCGGTTACCGTCTCCTGCGGATCAATGCGGCGTTTCGTTGCACTTCGAACCAGCTAATGTTTGGTCAGGGTTTCCACTTGGTAATCTGGTCCAAACAACGAAACGCCGCAATTGATCCTCCCGCAGAACAAGCAACCAATGCGCAAACGATTCCTTGCGAAACCTTTTGATCTCGCAAGAAAAACGGTACTCCACTAAGGCTTTTACGTCTGCTGCAAAGTGTTGGCAAAACCTGCGCTAATATATGAGCAGGATTCATGATTGCGCATATACCCATTTCACGGGCGCGCCTTAAAGAGGAGATGCTTCGATGAACCTCGCTCAACTCACCTATTTCTGCCACTTGGCGAAAACCGAACACTACACGCGCTCGGCAGAAAGCCTTCACGTCTCACAGTCGGCCCTCTCCCACTCCATTTCTTCCCTGGAAAAGGAACTTGGATGCCGGCTATTTTGTAAGGCGGGACGCAACGTGCAGCTTACCGATGATGGACGAGTGTTCTTGAAGTACGTTTCAGAGGGGCTTGCTTCCATCGACAGAGGCATTGCCGAGCTCGACCGCAGAAGCAACGGCCTTTCCGGATCCATCAACGTAGGCGCTATCGCAACGGTGCGATCAGGCTATCTTCCCGTAGCAATGCAGGGTTTTCGTTCACAATTCGGAGACAAAACCGAGTTTCATGTATTACAGGGCGAAACAGCGCCTTTGAATCAAAAGCTCGAACAGGGTGTATGCGACCTGGTAATTGCGGGGCCCGTCCATAAGCCAGGGATCACCTGCACCACACTCTTTCATCAGCGCTTAGTGGTAGCGTTGCGTCGCGACCATCCACTAGCAGCGCTCAAAAAAGTGCGTTACGAAAATCTAATCGGCCATACCGTAATCACCTACCGACGCGGCATAGCTTGCGGGGAAACCCTCGAAGCATTCCTGCAAGAAACCAACGCACCCCTTAGCAAGCTAACGTTGGTGCGCAACTACGAAGACGAGGTGATCCTGGGTGCGCTCGCCGTACACGAATCAAGCGTAGCCCTAACCATGCTCACCTCGAATTTAGCGCCAAACCCCGACATGGTTATCCTGCCGCTCGATGTGGAAGGTGCCGAAGAGTTCTATCCTATTTCGCTCACCCGTCGCGAAGACGACGCACTAAACTCCGCCACGCAAGCGTTCATCGACTATCTGCTTTCGTTCGAAGCCCCCGCCTACGAACGGAGCGACTTTACTGCTTAAAACGCCAATTCCGGCATCGCTGGGGCTATCGTATTGCCCACCCGCAAACGCAACGACTTCATTGCTCGCGACGTAATTTACGGCTGAAGCGTTTCCACTTCCTTGATTCATGCGCTCACGCAAGCATCGGAAGGCATGCGCAGATCGCCTCGCGGAGACACCGCAACGCTACCCACCTTAGGGCCGTCGGGCAAACACGAACGTTTGAACTGCTGCGAGAAAAAACGCCAATAGAACGTGCGCAACCACTTCAGGATGGTTTCGTTGCTATAGCGTCCCGCAAAAGCCTCCTTGGCAACGCGATAGATCTTCGCAGGAGGAAAGCACATGCGAAGCATCTGATACAGGAAAAAATCGTGCAGCTCATACGGCCCCACCAAATCTTCCGTCTTCTGAGAGATAGCGCCGTCTTCCGGAGGAAGAAGCTCTGGGCTCACCGGCGTATCGAGAACATCGTACAGAACCCCCGCAAGCACTTCATCAGCACTCGTGTCGGCATAGTGGCGAACCAAATGGCGCACAAGCGTTTTGGGAACCGAAGTATTCACCGCATACATGGACATGTGGTCGCCATTGTAAGTGGCCCAACCCAGGGCAAGCTCGGAAAGATCACCTGTGCCTATGACGAAGCCATTTGCCTGGTTGGCAATGTCCATCAGGATCTGCGTGCGCTCGCGCGCCTGGCTGTTTTCGTACGTCACATCGTGGATCGACGCATCATGATCGATATCGGCAAAATGCTGCATTACCGCCTTGACAATGGGAACCTCTTTGAACGTGGCACCCAAGCTTTTAATCATGGCAACAGCATTGTTGTAAGTGCGGTCGGTGGTGCCGAAGCCCGGCATGGTTACCGCAACGATGCCCTTACGGGGCAGTCCAAGCATGTCGAAGGCACGCGCCGTTACTAGCAGTGCCAAGGTTGAATCCAAACCGCCGGAAATACCAACCACGGCGCTTTTCGCATGCGTGTGAGCCAGACGCTTCTTCAGACCAAGCGCTTGGATGTTCAGGATTTCCTCGCAGCGATCGGAGAGCTGATCTGCGTTGGAGGGAACGAACGGATCAGCGTCAAAGAAGCGCGCCAGCTTCGTTTCTTCCTCGACCAAAGCGAAGGAAATTTCGCGGTACTCCTTCGATTCAGCTGCAGGGAACGTGCTCATGCGGCGGCGTTCCGAAGCAAGACGCTGGACATCGATAGTAGCCACATTGGTCTCGTTTTCAAACGTGGTCGATTCCGCTAGCACGGTGCCATTTTCGGCGATAAGGTTCTGTCCGCCGAACACCAAATCGGTAGTGGATTCGCCCTCCCCGGCCGTGGCGTACAGATAGGCGCACATCAAACGGGCCGATTGCCCAGCCACCAAATCTCGGCGATAGCTTCCCTTCCCCACCATTTCATCGCTGGCGGAAAGGTTGCAGATCACGCTAGCCCCCGCCAACGCATGCTGCACACTAGGCGGATTGGGGACCCACAAGTCTTCGCATATTTCAGCGGCCACGCAAAGATCCGCCACGTTTTCGCAAGAAAACAGCAGGTTGGTGCCGACGGGTATCTCTTCGCCGCAGAACTGGACCGTACCCATATCGGCAGACCCAGACGTAAAGTGGCGTGTTTCGTAGAACTCGTTATATGCAGGCAAGTTCACCTTGGGAACGAAGCCCAATACCTTGCCCTGGCACAGTATGGCGGCAACGTTCAGCAGCTTCCCCGCCACGCGAAGGGGCATTCCTACTGCGATAAGGGCATCCACCTGGCGTGACCCTTCCGCAATAACGGAAAGCGCCGCCTCTGCCTCATCGAGCAATTTCGTCTGCCAAAACAAATCGCTGCAGGTATAGCCCGTAATGCACAACTCGGGAAGCACCATTATCTTTGCATGTGCTGCAGCCATTTCGTTGATGCATGCAAGAATCGCCCGAGCGTTGGCTTCGCAATCGGCAACCGCTACCTGGGGCGTTGCTGTAGCAACCGTGATGAACCCGTCTTTCATAAACCCTCCTCAAGGGACGCACCAAGGCAGATGCGCGTATCGTTCCCTGCAATTATAAGGTCGGGAAGGCATGGCCAACTTCATTTTCCCGCCCGTAATCACTTTGGAACAAAAATACGCCCGCAGGAACAACCTGCGGGCGTACCTAAAAACACGAATAGGGCATTTGGCTCATTGCCCTGCTCCCATAAAAAGAAGCGGCCTTTGATGCTTCGCTTAGCGAATTACGTAACGAGCACCCTTCTGCTTGATGGGCCTCGGCTCCATGTCGGCGTATCCCAGAACAATAGCGCCAATCAGCTTGCCATGACCGGTTGCAAAGTGGCTGCCCAAAGCGTTGCCTGCGCGCACCACTGCTTCGACCCAGCATGACGCAATGCCCTTGTCGTATGCGGCAAGGCACATGTTTTCCATGGCGGCAGCAACACTCTCAATGCAGCTTGGAAGAAGCTCGTCAGAATAATCGGGCTTGTTCAAGAAGCCCAGAATAATGGTCTGCGAGCCGCCCATTGCCGACATGAATTCCATGGTTTCCTCTACCACTTCAGGGTTGTTCTTGAAGCGTGCCTCAAGCTCCTTGCGGTGGGAAAACGCGGTAGTTCCCAATTCCGAGAACAAGTAGGACAGATCTTCCTTTTTGGTTAGAGCCACGAAATACCACGGCTGCAAGTTTTGTGCCGAAGGAGCGCAAAGGCCTGCTTGGATAATCTCTTCAAGATCTTCTTTCGGGATCGGATCAGGCTTGAACTTCCTAACGCTGCGCCTACCCTTGATTGCCTCCATCAACTCCATTTCAATCATTCCTTTCTGCGCTTTCGCGCTCCCCTTCACAAGATTGATTTCGCTGCGCCGCCAGGCCCCACGCCCAGCAAACGCAACCCCTCCTGAAAAACCGCTAGTATGCGGCGTTTTCTGCTCTATAAAAACCGCTGAACTTCTGCCAGCAACGGAATAGGCGCTTCCTCGGGAATAAAATGGCCGCACGGAAGCGTACGCCCTTGCACGTTTATGCAGAACTTAAGCCAGCATTGCAGTGGATTGAAGAACTTTTCCACCAGACCGTTTGCGCCCCACAGCACCAATGTTTCAGCAGTGATTTTCTTGCCCGCATCAAGGTCTTCCTTGTCAAGGAAGCGGTCGATGCATTCGCCGGCACGGTATTCCTCGCAAATGGCGTGAATGCATTCCATGTTGTAGTGGCGAAGGTATTCGTCGTACACCTCTTGAGGGAACGCTTCAGAAGAGGTGTCGTTTTCTGAATTGTAGCGACCGATGTGCAGCGCATTGCGGAAGTACATTTTCCGACTGGAAAGAATAAGGTCTTCAGGGAATGGCTCGTCCTGCGTAAGCAGATACCAATGGAATAGCGCCTTTGCGAACTCCGCCGAGCTTAAGGCATACATGTCATACGTCGAAACGATATCGAGAAGCACAAGCTTATTGACCACTTCCGGATGATCGAGCGCCATTCGGTATGCGACACGGGCGCCACGGTCGTGCCCCATGACGGAAAAGCGGTCGAACCCTAGCTTGCCCATCACGGCAATGCAGTCTTCGGCCATGATGCGTTTCGAATAGGTGCTATGATCAGGCAGCCCTTCGGGCTTGTCGCTGTCGCCATAACCACGCAGATCGCACATGACCACGGTAAAACGATGAGCTAAATCACCTGCAACCTTATGCCACATAAGATATGTTTCAGGATGCCCATGAAGCAGGAGAAGAGGCTCGCCTTCCCCCATCACTACCGTGTGAATGGTTACACCGTTTACCCCTTGGATAAAACGATGCGTTGCTGTTTCAAACATAAGGCCCCCAACCCTTAAGCTTGCTGCAATCGCGCTCACAGATAATCCCCATTAACCATGAACGTGTTCGATTAGAAGTATACTCCGCAAAATGAAACAGGACATCCGAAGATGTCCTGTTTAACCAACTCTTTAGATGGAATAGGCTGAAAAACCGGCAAAAACCTAGCTCCAACGCTCGAAGGGCGGATACTCCAACCCAAATCGATCGAATATCTTGCCAATTAGTTGGTCTTCCATGTCGTCGATGGTTTGCGGGTTGTGGTAATACGTCATCATCGGCGGCATCAGCGTTATACCGGGAACACTTGCCAGCTGTGCCAAATTGCGCAAATGGATAGCATTCATCGGCGTTTCACGCGCGACCAAAACCAACGGCCGCTGCTCTTTCAACGTAACATCCGCCGCGCGAAGCAATAGGTTATCGCTATAGCCGCTGGCAATGCCCGCAACCGTTTTCATGCTGCAGGGAATAATAACCATGCCTTCGGTTTTGAACGTACCGCTCGCAATCGATTCGCCTAAAGAAGCATTGCTATGTACTTTATCGGCCAAGGCAAGCGCCTTATCGAACAGTTCGGGCTCTTCGTAGCTTGCCGTAAGCCTCCCGCTGTCGGTAACCACCACATGCACTTCGCATTCGGTGTACTGCTTGAGCTGGCTTACGAAGCGACAGGCCAGGTGCGTGCCGCTTGCACCGCTTATTCCAACAACAATGCGCTTCACGCCCTACTCCTCAAAACCAGGCAGCCAATGCTTAGGATCCACTTCCTTGAACTGGCAGCGCTGGAAGCGGTCTTTCTGGCTGTACGGCACTGTACAATCGAAAATGACTTTGCAGGCAATGCCATGGTCGCGAATTGAAGGCGAACATGATGGGTCGTTTGACGGATCGAGCGGATGGCAGCGAACGCCAGGAATGGTAACGATGTCCACATCGCCCTGGAAACGCGTGTTCATCGCCCACAGCACATCTTTGATGTCGAAGGGGTCAACGTCTTCGTCAACCAGGAACACATGCTTCAATTCGCTGAAAGCGGAGAAAGCCAACAGGGCCATTTGACGCTGACGGCCCTCGTCGGAAGGCATGCTCTTCTTAACTTGAAGCACCGCCATGTATTTGCCGCCACCAGGCGTAGCACAATACACGTTCTGCAGGCGGCCAGGCATAGCCTTTTCAACCATTTGAATGATGCTTGCCTCGGTAGGAATGCCCGCCATGCTTACGTGCTCTTCGGAAGGGCCGATACAAGTTTGCATGATGGGGTTCTTGCGCGTGGTTACCGCTTTGACCTTAATAACAGGCAGCTCAGACACAGCAGGGCCAGTGTAGCCAGGGAATTCGGGCATGGCCTTGCCCGAATGGGTATTTTGATCTTCCGCAACACGCTTTCCGGGCAGCAACTCGCCTTCAATAACGTATTCAGCATTGGCAATGCAGCGCTCTTCAATGGTGAGGCACTTTGCCATGCGAACTGGCTTTCCGCGCAGAGCGCCTGCAACGTTGAGCTCGTCGTAGCCCAAAGGCGTGGTGGGCGGCTCAAAGCAGGTTGCCAATTCAATGGCAGGATCTACGCCGATACTGATAGAAATTGGAAGCGGCTTGCCCAGCGCTTCAGCCTTTTCGTAGAACGCGCCGATATGACGAGCGCCAGGAACCATATAGATGGAAATCTCATCGGGACCCTGTAAGCACAAGCGATGAATGGTGATGTCAGAGACGTGCGTTTCCGGGTCGGATGCGTAGCACATACCCAAAGTGATATACGGACCCGCATCTTCCGGCGTATTGGTAGGGGCCGGAACAAGCCTGCGCACATCGAAGCCTTCTTCAGTGGCAAGGTGCACCACTTCTCGACATACTGCCTCTTCTTCAGGCACATCAACGGGCGGCACAGGATTCAATACCGCTTCGTTGAGCATGAAACCCAAGCGCTTCGGATCGGCATCAAGCAGCTTCGCTACCCTATCGCGACTTGCGAGCAGGCCAATAGCAACACGTGCATCGGGATGGCCCTTGATGTTATTGAACACCATGGCGGGGCCTTCTTGTGTGGGACGGGGCACCGTACCGCCTGCGCCGACGTGGCGATACACGCCGCACAGCTCCGCCTCAGGATCTACCTCGACGTCGGTTTCCACCAGCTGACCAGGGATCCCACGCAGAAATTCAAGCGCGCTGCGAAGATCGTCAACGTTATTACTCATAAGTTATCCCTCCTCCAGAACATGTTCACAATTATAGGGGAATAGCCCACTCATCATGAGCAAGGAGCAAGCTGTTTTTCACCTTGGAATACGGGGAAGCAGCAGCGGAAACCGGTGTGTGAATCTCTTCGAATGCCCCAAGCCGATTTAATCGAACCCTCCAAACCGAACCTTGAACCAAGACATACGCAAATAAGACAACAAGCGCAACTCCAACAAGTCAAATTCCATGAAGGTGCAGCTGGCCGGGCTTCGCCGTCAAACGCGCTTGGCATAGCCGCTACGCCGCCAGAATCCCGCGTAGCGCTATGCCGAACTGCGCGTCTTGATCCTCTCGGCAAAATAGCGCAAAAAAGAACCCAGAGCGTGCACTCTGGGTTCTTTCAAGCTTTAAAGCTTTTAGCTCCGAGTTTTAGACGTTTCCGTCAGGTGAGGTTATTTTTCCTCGTCCTGAAGCTTACCAGCTTTAGCGGCCTCCAAGCGAGCATGGAGTGCAACCAACTGGCGCTCAGTCTCTTCATCCTCGATGCGCTGCAGTTCCTTGTTGTAGGCGTAGTCTGCGCGGATCTTGTCGTTGTCGGAGATGAGCAGGTAGAGGACGATTGCGGCAAGGAAGCCGACGCCACCGCCGCGGGCTACGATGAAGCCTGCGATCATGCCTGTCATGCCCTTGTCAAGATCATCGCGTACCAGACCGAATGCGATCTGCGAGCAGAGCCAGCCTTGGATGAGCAGTACAACTACGAGGAGTGCTGCAGATGCTGCAAGGGATGCCTCGTACAGAGGATAGACGAACAAACCAAGTACGGTGAACATCAGGTTGGTACCGGAACCATCGTAGATGGAGTCCATGCCCTGGCGACCGGACTGCTTATAGCGAGCATAAGTAGCTACGCAGTAAGGAGCGGACAGCGGGCCTGCGAGTGCAGGATAAGGAGCGAACAGGGACAGGATTACATTACGAATACCGCAGATGACGTTGGTACGGTTCGGGTCGAACTCGATGTACTCGTCGTCGCGAGCTGCCTGGAGACCAAGCTGCTGAACGGTTACGAAGTCGCCGTATGCGATAACCCATGCAACGATTGCGTAGGGCAGAGCAGCGATCCAAACGCTGGGATCAGTAGCAAAGCCGATGAACAGAGGCGAAACAACTGCGAACAGGCCCATGAAGTCAGGAACCTTGATGATTTCGCCAGACCACTGGAAGTTGAACTCGCCAGCAACGCCGCCTGCGATAAGCAGTGCGATAACAGCCCAAAGGAAGCTGTAGTTGCCGAGGATAGCAACGAACTTGTTGGTATCCATGTACTTACGTACGCGCTTGGAGAACATAAGCATGAATACAACTACCAAGCCGCAGAGGCAGCCAACGGTAACGGTATCGATGGCGCCGCCAGTCTTCAGACGAACAGCTACGGCGTTAACGCCAGCGCCCATTACGATACCAGCCTTGATGGCGGGAGGTACCATAGTGTTGAGCTTCTTCGATAGGCCTGTTACACCCAATACGATGAACAAGATGCCTAACTCAAGCTGAATACATGTCAGCATCTGCAATCGCGCAACGCCTGGGTCGAGCGATTCCAGGAACACGACGATAATTGCCATTGCCGGGGTGATCCAACCGCAAATGGAAGGCTCACCAAGCAGCCAGTTCAGGGTGTACATTGCCGTTTCAAATACAACCAGTGCCCAAGCCACTGCAGGGTCGAGACCCAAAGAAGTAATAAGAACAGCCAGAGCGCCGTACGAAGTACAAGCATTCATCAGGCCGGTTACTACTTCAGGTGGTGAGATCTTGAAGTGAATGAACGGAAGACGAATACGGAATAGGCCAACTTTCCAACATGGCTGAATACCACCGTATTCACGCTTTAGCATAGCCATCGCTTAGCCCCTCTCTCCTCTTGCGCATTCCTGCGCAAAAATTAAATCGACCATCTTTCTCCTCCTTCTTTGATTGCATCAGGCTTGCACGTGCACGCTTGCTTGCCCAACGCCTTCAACCAATCGGGAAAAGAATTGGAGAGAGTTCTGCTTCACTTGGCTGTTAGAGCTTTCGCTCCAAAGGCTAAGCCAAACGGAAATCCCAACTTCCCCCGATCCCTTGAAGATGGTCCCTACTACGAACTATTGCGCCTTATGCCCGATCCCCCGATGGGCGGCGCTTTGGTTCAATTGCGATTATTCTCCATTGGATGAACATGTTCTAATTGATTGCGAACGTGTTTTACATAGCTCAAGCGAATGATATTCACCGAAGTTATGCAAAACGCTCCATCCATCACCAGAATCCACATTTTCGCCCCTCAATATCCCTGACTTGCGGCGTTACCGTTCTGTCAACCGATTAATGCAAATGACACTCATTGCGAACGCAAATGGAACCCAACAATCTATTAATTTCCGTTGGTTTCATCGTTTTTCGCACACTTACCGTTTCCTTCTTGACGCAAATAAGCATGATCCCGTAACTTTTCTCGAGGATCTTTTTTTGGAGTCGGTACGCCAGAGTGGGGCGTTGCTAATCGCAATGGACGTGTGTTACCCGGGACTCTGTGCTTCAAGACGAGAATTCGCATCTGTTCCACCTATATATAAGAGAGGAGCACTACGGAATGATCGCCTTAACTACCGCTCAGATCATCGCGATTGTCATATTCGTCGTCGTGATGGCACTCATCATTTCCGAAAAAGTGCATCGCACCACCGCCGCGCTCGCTGGCGCGGTAGCCCTAATCCTTTCGGGGGTTCTTACCTTCGATAACGGAGTAGAGCACATCGACTTCGGAACGCTTGGCGTTCTGGTTGGCATGATGATCTTCGTTGCCGTCGTTAAGAACTCGGGCATCTTCGAGTACCTGGCAATCAGAGCTGCCAAACTGGCAAAGGGCAATCCCTGGATAATCATGGTGTTGTTCTGCCTAATCACCGCTGTCCTTTCCGCATTCCTGGACAACGTCACCACCGTTTTGCTTATCGGCCCCGTTACCTACACCGTTTGCAAGATGCTGGAAATCAACCCCATTCCGTTCTTCCTGACGGAAATCATTTCTTCGAACGTTGGTGGCACCGCAACGCTCATCGGCGACCCGCCGAACATCATGATCGGCTCCGCCACAGGCCTCACGTTCTTTGACTTCCTGGCAATCAACGGCCCTGCCGTGCTCATCATCCTGCTTGTTTCGCTGCTGATGTTCTACGTTATGTACGGCAAGAAGATGGGCGTATCCGCCGAAAAGCAGGCTTCGGTCATGCAGCTGCACGCCCATGAGGCAATCAAGAGCCAGACCCTGTTCAAGAAGAGCGTTGTCATGATTGCTCTGGTTGCACTGGCCTTCGTAGTCCACGGCGCACTGCACATCGAACCGAGCGTTGTTGCCCTTACCGCAGCAGCCATCATGCTGCTCATCGGCAAATCCGACGTTGAGCACACGCTTATGGACGTTGAATGGGCCACCATCGGTTTCTTCGCTGGCTTGTT
>ENA-OPCD01003063-OPCD01003063.1-human-gut-metagenome-genome-assembly--contig:-NODE-3063-length-10986-cov-3.894612_pt1 | contig 10986 bp, 11 predicted proteins | sample MGYA00241560_ERZ501471 | MGnify/ENA primary metagenome ERZ501471 (study PRJEB25962, sample SAMEA2042578) | human gut metagenome | biome: human gut; feature: human-associated habitat; material: faeces...
TGCATAACGAATGATTTTTACCATCAGCGAGGGATCACATTTCACATAGAAGTCTTGTGTAATATCCAACCGGTGCATTTTCCATTTAACAGAATCCTCAATTTCAAGGAGTCCAAGCTGCTCTAATTCATCCAGAAATGCCTGCTCTTGCATGACCAAACCTTCTGGCGACAAATCTGTTAAACTTAAACGAGATGGATCACCTGCGATTCGAGCGAGGTTCACACCAGATAACGTTATGTATCGCTTCTTAAAATCTGGATAATCTGCCAATGTGATGGTCAACCCACCATCTTTTCTTTTATAAGAGTAGCCTTTTTTCGAGGAGCCATGATACGGAATCCGATAGTATTTTCCAGCGGATACCATTTTTTGAATTGCCATAAATACAGTACGCTTCGCTTCACAATCCGTGTACGTTCCATTCACTTCAAACGTATGAATGGAAGGTGCTAAAAGTGGGAGCTTCTTTGCCATTGTCATAAAAAACACCTCATTTTGTGATTTATCAGGATGTTATGAATCAAATAGAAATTGATCGGGAGGAACAACTACTATAAAAACGCATAGCATTCTATCTGGTGATTTATGACACTGTTATCTATAGATCGAAATCTAATAGAATGATAATAAACTGCTTTTTGGGATTTCTTATAGGGCGATTTGATCATAGGTAGTGTATTTTCGATTTCTGCCCTTCAATTTCATTGTGACAAATGGAAAAATCATTACAGATTGCAATAAATCCAGTTTCGACATTTGGGATGGTTTTCGTCCGATCAGACAGGTCTGGTTTTCTTTATCAAGGGCCAGCGGGCATTTTGTGTCTTGTTTTGTGAGTGGAAAGAAGGTACAATAATAGCAAATGACTCACATCTGCGAGGTGATACCATGCTGAACATCTACTTTGGAGATATGCCGGAGGCTGTCTACAATACTTCGGTCTATTTTAACTATACCTACGAGGACGAGTGGCTGACTTCTGACTTTGCCAAAGAGGTCATCAAGAAAATTGATAAGTCCGATGTCAAAGGCCCTCATGCGGTGGAAAGCCCGGTTCTGGGGGTCATCTCGCCGGAAAAACTGTCTGGAGGCACGAAAACGCTGTTGCTGATGGCAAACGACCCGGAAAAGGTATTCAATGCCTCGACTTGCGGTGACAACTGCGCACCCTTTATTCTGAAGCTGGCGAAAAAGAAGGACTTGACCATCAACCTGCGGCATCTCATGGATTTCGGCAAGAAAAAATTCCCGGTGGATGTGAAAGTCCTGAATACCGGTGATGTGGTGCACAGCATGGAAGAACTGATGCCGATTGCATTTCAGTTTGTGTGAGGCGATAGGATGAAGGGAAAACATAAAATCGAAGTCCGAAGCGGACGGGTCGTTTTCACAATCGAACTGGAACGGAACATTACGATTCTGCGAGGGGACAGCGCCACCGGAAAAACAACGCTGGTAGAGATGCTGCAAGCATACGAGACCTATGGCCGACAGAGCGGCGTAACAGTGAGCTGTGATAAGCCGTGCCGGGTACTGTCGGGTGTCAACTGGGAGTTGCAGTTGAATGCGACCCATGACAGCATCGTGTTTGTGGATGAAGGCAGTACCTTTGTTTCGAGTTTGGACTTTGCCCGTGCGATTCAGCATTCGGACAACTACTATGTGCTGGTCACAAGAGAGAATCTGAGCACCCTGCCGTACAGCGTAAACGCTATTCTGGAACTGAAAAAGACTACTAGCCGCTTCAAACGAACCTATAATAAGGCGTACCCGGTCTATGATTCGCTGACAGCCAGCAATGTGCAGCTGGAAGGTGTTGAAAAGCTGTTGACAGAAGATGCAAATTCCGGGTATCAGCTGTTTACAAAAATCGGCGAAAAATATGGCGTTGTCTGTATCTCTGCGGCAGGAAAAGATAACATCAAACAAAAAATCTTCCCAATGAAATCCGAGAAGGTTCTGATAATTGCAGACGGTGCGGCATTTGGTTCGCAGATGGAGCGCATTATGCAACTGCTTGCCCTCCAGCCGGATTCTCATATTTATCTGCCAGAATCATTTGAATGGTTGATTCTTCGTTCTGGATTGCTCGAAGACGCGGAGGTCGATGAAATTCTGAAATCGCCGGAAAATCATGTGGAAAGCCAGCAATATTTCAGTTGGGAGCGATACTTTACAGCTGTGCTGATGCAAAAGACTGTTGACAGCTATCTGAAATATACGAAGTCAAAACTGAATCCTGTGTATTTACAGGAGCATGAAAAGAAAGCGATTCTTTCGGAGATGTCCCACATCCAGCTCGACAAGAAAGACATATAAATCCCTACTAAGCAAACAGGACTGCTTCACACACATTGCACTGTGGAGCAGTCCTGTTCGTTTAATATGTAATTGTCATTGCACCTTCATGGCAGTCCTGTGCATAGGTGCGGAGCAGATCGAGGTGCTTTGAGGATTTTCGGACGATAGCCGTTGCACGGTCGCCGGACATAAACTCAACGACCGCAAGCCTTGGAATCGTCAGTGTGCCACGGATTTTGAAGCCCACAAGGATCTTCTGATTGCACCATCGCTGGATGCTCTGTGCAGAGTAGCCCGTCAGTTCCGAAACCACCGGGGTGGTCAGCAGATCATCGTATCCAACCGTGAGATTTTCCCATAGGGTATACAGCCCTGTTTTTTCCGGTTCTGTAAAATTGAAGCGGATGATCTCTGTGGCAGGCTTGTCCGGGTGCCGCTTGGAGCAGCCGTTCTTTCCGATATAAAAGCCCGTTGGCACTTTATACTTTTCGGGGTTATCTTCACGGTCACACAAGTAGGTGATCACATCGTGGGTCGCAATATGGTATTTGCGTGTTTTCTTTCCTGTATTGATACACGGAACGAGGCCGGAATCCAGAAGGTACTTGGCGTGTTGCTTGTTGATGCGGGCAACGCGATAGAACTGGTCTTTCGTCATTCCGTTGGGATATTCTTCGAGTATTTTATAGCACTCTAACAGAGTCCTCATGTTCATCCATCCTTTGCTGCTTTGATTTTGTCAGCGTCAGAAGCAACATATTGTATGGATGGATTCTGGCTCCCGGAATCTCTCTCGCCCGTTCTCTCCAAAGGGCGTAAAATCTCTCCCAATTCTCTCCAAAAGGCAGATTTTTCTGCGTTTTGGAAAGTGGGTTCAAATCCGCATGGAGCCTAGTGATTTTGGATTTTGATGAAATTTTAAGCGTAAATTCGATGGTTCGTATCTTCTGGCAAAGTGGGCTAATTACCTCTATCTTCCACCAAGTACCGTGAGACAGGAAAAACTCGAAATCGTTTTGTCCTTAATCGGGCACGTGGGTTCGAATCCCACCATCTCCGCCAATAAAAGGCACCGGCTCAGGCTGGTGCCTTTTTTGCGGCAAAGATGGTGCGGATGAGAACAGGGCGGCGATTTTCGATGTGCAGCACAAATCCATCAGTCTCCCAAAAGTGTCCATCCAACAGAACTTCGCCCTGAAATGTAATCCGGCGGAGCTTCTGTGCGGCATCGGTCACCTCAACGGTGCAAAAGCGCTGCAAGTAGCTGCAAATAGCGGCGGCGTGGGAGACGACAAGGGCGTTCTGCCCCTCCGGGAGCGAATCCAGCAGTTCGTGGATGCAGTCTGCCATCCGGGCGCTGACCTCACGGAAGGACTCGCCGTCCGGATTTTTGAAGTCCGGGTCTTCGTATTGGCGTTTCCAGAACGAAGCGTCCTGCCCGGTCGTGTCGCCGGTGCGGCGCTCGGCAAGGCGGGTGTCCTGCCGGACGGGAAGCCCCAGCAGCTGTGCGGTCTGGAGCGCACGCAGCGAAGGGGACGACCAGACGAGCGAGACCGTGCGGAAAGCGTCATTTTGAAAGACTGCGGCGGCCCGCTGAAGACCTTCGGCAGAAAGGCCGGGGTCGGGGCTGGAACCGCCGCGCTCCGGGATGGAATGGCGCAAGAGAAGAAGGGTTGTCATGAAAGCCTCCGATTAAAAAAGTGACTTCAGTATAGCAGATTCGGGAAAGCAGATGCAAGAAAACGAGCCGAAAGAACGACGGGGCCGATTCACTCCCCCTCAAAACGCAACCAAATTGCAAAAAATGTTACAATTTTCTCATGAAAAAAGAAGACTGGATTTCTCCAGACTTTCAATAGTATGTATCAATGGTTGCAGTTCAAGATCTTCTCAAGCGTATCCGCAAACCTGACATCCTGCTCCTTCGTCCGCTTTGGGCTCCCCTTGGGGTGCTTTCCGGCACGGAGGAGCTTTTTGTTTTCATAACGCCGCAGCATGAGAGCGTCTATGTTGTCGGCGGTATATTCCAGACCATTCTGGTTCAACACCCGGGCGCACTTGGCAAGGCACATACTCGCCAGCCCGTAGTCCTGTGTCACGACCACATCCCCCGGTTTTACCCGGTTCACCAGCGCAAAGTCTACGCTGTCAGCCCCTTTATCGAACATCAATGTCTGCGCACCTTCCCGCTCGATTTGGTGAGCTGTGTCGCACAGGATGATGACCGGAACGCCAAACCGCTTTGCAATCTGCAATGTCAGGTCGACCACCGGACAGCCGTCTGCATCGATCAGAACTTGTCGGGGCAAGACCCCTCCATTTGCTTCGCAAACCGTTCTGTCGCTTAAACGCCCCACTGGGGCGTTCATTGCTTCGCAAACGCGAATGGTCATGTGTGTTCCTCCATCACCCAGCGAAATGCTTTTGCGGTACGCAAATCGGCGTCTTTGAAATGCCCGCCGCTGTTCCATTCAAGCGTGCAGTCTGTGCCACGCGCTGTAAGCTGGCTGTGCAGGGTGCGGATATTATCGCCCACCGCAGCCATGACGGTGTTTTTCGTGCGTTCCTCTTTATCGCCAAGGCTCAGATAAACGTGCTGTGCCTGTATTGGGTGCTGTTGTTCAAACTCCATCCAGCCCGGAAACCACACCGAGGGGGATGCAGCGGCGACACCGTAGAACAAATCGGTCTGGGTGGATGCCCACAGCGCAAACAATCCCGCCAGCGAATAGCCGCCCAGAATGATTTTGACGTTCTCCGGGAGGGGATACTGCCGCTTCAGCGTGGGAATGACCTGTTCCGTCAGAAAGCGCAGGGTTTCCGCAGCATTGCCGCCGAAACCTTGTTTTCCCCACACGGCAGGAGACTTCCACGGGGAAAGTGCATCGTTCCAGCTTTCCACCGGGATGGCCGCAAACAGAAAGCGGTGCGCGCTCTGTGCAATAGCGGTAATCTCGCTTTCCATGCTTTGCAGCTCGTGTTCACCGGTCATTTGGAGCAGCAGGTATTCTGCATGGGCTTCGCCGTAAATACGGCAAGGTTTATTCCCGATTTGCATTGTCTGTACAGTCACTGTGGCGTCCTCCCGAAAAAATTTTGGTAAGCCCAGTATAGCAACTGAAAAATCATTTTGCAATTCAAAAGGCGTTCGCATTCGCTGCAAGCAGTGCAAGCTGGTCAGAACGTTTCCCATATCAAATACACTACTTCCTCACCTGCGCTTCGATCTCTCCGGTAAACTGAAACCATCCATCCTCATAGTCCATAACAAAGTCTGCGTGATACTTGTTCAGAATAAGTTTTATATTGGAAAGCCCGAATCCATGAAGACTTGCATTCGGTTTTGTCGTCTGGATCGTATCATTTTTTATTTCGACCGGAAGGGTCGTATTCCGAACAGAAAACAAAAAGCTTTGTTTTAACACTGCAGAAACCCGAATCACCCGATCACCCTCGATTTTTTCGCAGGCTTCAATGGCGTTATCCAGCAGATTGGAAAACAGGACGACCATATCCGATACATCAAAAGGCAGAGCCGATAAATCGTTCAGCTCGAAATCAATGTCGATCCCCTTCTGGATCGCTTCCGTTGCTTTCGTATTGAACAGTGCATCCAAGATCGCATGGTGAGAGTTGACGAGGAACGATCGGTCTGTCTGTTCCTTGGATACAGAATTCAAATATTGCTCTGCCGCATCATATTCCTGATTTTGCAAAAGATCTTGAAGTGTATTGAGATGTGCCTGAAAGTCATGTACCTTATGGCGCTGAGCCGTATAGAGCTGACTTGCGGCTTCCATATTTTTAGCCTGAAACTGGAGCTGCTGTTCCAGCGCCAAAACTCTTTCCTGATTTTCAACGGTCTTTTCCATTCGTTCCAAAAGATACAGCACTGCCACATTTGCGGCAAAAATCAAACCGCATACCGCAGCAATCACCATTTCGCTTGCGCTTTTACCAGTCGTCATGTACAGCAAAAGCACCAGCATCACAAAAGATGTTCCCGGAAACAAAAAATAAAGACCTGATTTTACGCCCGTCAGCTTGTTGGGGGTTCTCAAGCTCCTTCTTCTCCGCATAAGCTTTCGAAATGTGTATGCCAGAAAAAGCTCTGCCGAATAGTTGATAACTCCATAGCTTATCATAAGCGGAAAACTTGTTTGAAAGGACGCTCCGTCCATTCCGCAGATAAAAGCACCTGCCATGCCAAGCCCAAAAGACAAACAATAGGTCATGAGATATTCTATACAGACTAAGAGCAGCAGCATTCCGCTGGAGATCTCTCCATACAATGCTCTTGCGCTCAATGTGTACGACAAAAGGATCATACCGATCTTTACAGCCGGATCTCGGCCAAAGAAAACAAGCGGAACTTGCAGGATCCAGAAATTCAGAGCAACAAGGCACCCGATGCCCAACGTAAACTTCCAATTATCCCATCGTCTTTGGGCAAATGCATCCAAAAAGAAGATCAAAGACAGTGTATCGACCACCGTATAAAGAAAGCTCAAGAGATCGCCCATCGATTTTTCCCTCTCCACTTCAAGTAATGCTGTTTTAATTCCTTGTGGCTTTTAGCGCTTGAGGGCAAAACGATCCCTCCGCGTAAGTGCACCTTTTCATACTGCATCTGTTCGATGTACTCCATATTTACCAGAAAGGACTTTTGGATACGCAGAAACCCAAGGTCTTCCAACTTTTCCGATAAATCTGTCATATTTCCATAAAACCGATATTCGGTCCGTTCGTCGTGGATCAGGTGCATGATAACGATCCTCAGATTTGACTCCAGATAGAGAATATGATTTACCGGGATATCGATCAATTCCGAATTGACGGAGATCGTAATGATTTGTTTTTTTCGGACCACTTCTTTGACTGCATCCTCAAAATAGGATGCCAGTCTTTCCTGCATATTGGTTTTCAAAAGATACCGAAACGCCTGTACTTCAAACCCTTCCGGCGCATACTGGATGAAGTTGGTCAGAAAAATGATCACGATCCCCGGTTTTTCTTTCCGAAGTCTCCACGCCAGATCGATGCCGCTGAAGTCTCCCATATCGATATCCAGAATTGCGATATCGTACCCCGCAAGGCCTTTGATCGCACAGGGATCATCAAACAGGTGAAACCGCACCTGCATTCCATTTTCTGCGCAATGCTTTTGGAGCAGCTCTGAAACCTGCTCCGTAACACGCCACTCATCATCACAGATCAATACATTCATCTGAAATTTCCCCCAAGATAAACGAACCGGCTTTTGGTTATTCAAAATATCTCATCCGCTCTCACAGCGATTATAATACGATTAGGTTGAAATCGCAAATAGTGCACTCTATAGGACAGAGCCGTGCCTTTTCATGACAGAAAAACCGTTTTTCGTTACCATAATGTGGATTTTTTCGTGGTATGAGCGTAAAACAAAACCACCTTCCCGCATTATAAAATACCAAGGAGTGTCGTCATGAAAGCACCGCAATATAACAGCAGTTTGCGCAAGAGGTTCCTCGCTTTCGCAGCTGCTCTTGTCCTTCTTTTCGCTCTTGTGTTTGAACTTTATCCAAGAAGCTCTCAGATCATCGATCTCTCCACCGGTTCCGGGCTTTCCAGAATGCTCCGATACGATGACGCGCAGGTCTATATCTTTGGCGAGATTCATCGAAAAGTAGAATACCAAAAGTTCCGCAATGTGCTATTCAAGTATCTTGTGGAGAAAAAAGGTGTGCGTGTCCTTTTGATGGAGCATGGCTATGCAAGCGGCTTTATCGAAAACGAAACGATACAGAACCGGATGACCTTTTCCGATGCGTTCGATCAGTTTACGATATCCCAAGAGGACTACGAATTATTCCGGTGGATGTCGGAATTCAACCGAAACAGACCGGACAATGATAAGATCTCCATCGTTGGCGCAGACATCACGGATTCGATTGAGATGCTCTGCACCTTCTGCAAGTATCTTCTGAAAGATTGTGATTTTTCAGCAGCAGACAGAGAGACACAGATGCTTTTGATCGGCATCCAGAAATGCCGGTTGCAGTATCGTTTTCAAAACAGTCTGCTGCCACAGCTGATCGAGCAGATGCAGACTCGGCCGGAACAACTCGAATTAGTGCTGGGCGATAAGATGATCCATCTGGAGCGTGCTCTTCTAGGCTGGCAACAGGAGCTGACGTGCAATGAACTGAACGATTATCAGGCAGAGCTTCAACATGGCGGCAAGGCTATGGCTTATCGGGAGGATGCCCTGTATGCAAATCTCCAGCGGATCTATCAGGAAAATCCAACTGCAAAGTATTTCGGTTCGTTCGGGGCACGTCCAAATGACACGCTATGTTGGCGATGGAACGGTTTATTGGATCGATGATTGTTTCGTTTCACGGATGGCTGGTGAAGAAAGCTTCCTTGACGGCAAACTGACCGTCATTGACGGCATCGTGACCCATGAGATCGGAGATCTGGGCGAATCTGATACGAACCATATCATCTTGTATAATACCGCCCGCGCAAAGAATCCCGCCGCTGAAAACGGAAAGTTCTTTGCGGAAGCCCCTGACATCCCGGATGAAAAAATTGCGCAGTATGCAATATTGTTTGAGCACCCGGATCAGATCACAAGCAGCGAGGAGCATCCGGGCTGGTATTGGCTCAGCCATAGGTGAAATTTTCCAAAAGCAAAATTTGGTATTGACAAATCCCAAATCCGTGCTTTAATATAGGCAAATTCAATACACTAAACCGTTGAAGCGGAGATAACGGCGAACCATGCCTGTACAGAGAGCCTGCGCAGCTGAGAAGCAGATCGGAAACAGTTCGTCAAGGAAAAGGCGGCCTTGCGTCGCTTTTTCCTGAAATGGACCGCTGAGGGTGCAGGGAACTGCGGTGCTTTTGCCGCACAGTATTCTGCAACGTAGGGCATACGTCAGTTGCCGGGGATGTGTTGGCATCCCGCCAAGTGCATGGGGTCGTTCCCATGAAGTCAGGGTGGCACCGCGGATCAAAGGCCAAGCTTTATTCGTCCTTGACAGAAGAAGGTTTCTTCTGTCAGGGGCGTTTTTCTTTTACACTCCTCCGGCAGAAGACCGGGGGAGTTTTTTGTTTGACGCAGAAAGGGGGAGCGGCTATGAAGATACGGCCTGCACTGGACGAAGTAAAACCATTGCGGCGGCGGGCGGTTGGTGCTACCGTCACCTATGCAAAGCAGCTCATGCACGGCAAGCAGTCCGAGGTGGAATTTGACCCCGCGTGCCCGCTGTTCCGCGGCTGCGAAGCCGCAGGCCGCGGCATTGATACCTTTGAGACTGCCGCCACCATCAACACGGGGCGTCTGGGCATCTTCCACGGTATGAAGTCCTATTTCTGTCAGGACGAATACGGTCAGATCTCGCCGGTGTATTCCATTTCCGCCGGTCTGGATTACCCCGGCATCGGCCCGGAGCACGCATGGCTGCACGACATCGGTCGCGCCGAGTATGTAGCTGTTACCGACGATGAAGCCGTGAACGCCTTTGAGTATCTGGCACGCACCGAGGGCATCATGCCCGCCATCGAGTCTGCCCACGCCGTGGCACAGGCCATCAAGCTTGCACCCGCCATGGACAAGGACAAGATCATCGTTGTGACCGTATCCGGACGTGGAGACAAAGACGTAGCGGCAATTGCAAGATACAGAGGAGTGGAAATCTATGAATAAGATAAGCGAAGCATTTGAAAATAAAAAAGCATTTATCCCATTTATCACAGGAGGGGATCCGTCCCTGGATGTGACGAAAAAACTGATCCTTGCAATGCAGGAGGCAGGAGCAGACCTGATCGAAGTCGGAATCCCGTTTTCTGATCCGATCGCAGAAGGACCGGTGATCCAGGAGGCTGATGAACGTGCACTTTTAGCGGGCTGTACATTGGACAAATTATTTGATGCGATAAAGGAAGTAAAGGATGAGATCCATATTCCGATGGTATTTATGACTTATGTCAATCCAATTTTTACTTACGGAAAAGAGAAGTTTATGCAGCGATGTGTGGAATGCGGCATGGCAGGCGTGATCGTACCGGATGTTCCGTTCGAGGAAAAGGGAGAGCTTTCAGGAGTATGTAAGGAATATGGGATCGAACTGGTATCTCTGATTGCGCCGACCTCCCATGAAAGAATCAAAATGATTGCAAAAGAAGCGGAAGGATTTCTCTATTGCGTGTCTTCCCTTGGTGTTACCGGAGTCAGAAAGCAGATTACAACCAATATCGGTGAGATGATCGAGAAGGTAAGAGAAGTGACAGAGATTCCTTGCGCGGTAGGTTTTGGAATTGCCGAGCCGGAGCAGGCAAAGGAGATGGCATCCCTTTCCGATGGTGCGATTGTGGGATCGGCAATCGTGAAGATCGTCGCAAAGTATGGCGAGGATTGTGTGCCGTATGTGGCTGAGTATGTGAAGAAAATGAAAGCGGCTGTAGAAGAAGCCGGAAAATAAAGAGATATGGGAAATGGCTGTCCGGGTGGCAGCCATTTTGTGTGCATATGGAAAAATACTGATTTTGGCTTGGATGTATTACGAAAATTTATCTGAAGAGCAGGGAGAGCATAATATTTTCTACGTCATCTTGCGAAGTCTCAAAAAAGGATTTATACTAAAAATTAGCAGAAAATCATAAGAGGAAAGAAGGAAATAAAAGATGGAAAATTTC
>ENA-OPCD01003080-OPCD01003080.1-human-gut-metagenome-genome-assembly--contig:-NODE-3080-length-10946-cov-12.683041_pt1 | contig 10946 bp, 10 predicted proteins | sample MGYA00241560_ERZ501471 | MGnify/ENA primary metagenome ERZ501471 (study PRJEB25962, sample SAMEA2042578) | human gut metagenome | biome: human gut; feature: human-associated habitat; material: faeces...
ATGAGGCTTTCGGCGTATTGATGGGAGGTTTTACCGGATTGGCTATTTTTATCTCCTGCTTAGGTTTATGGGTGTTGGTTATGTTCTCTTGTGCCGTCCGTACCAAGGAGATGGGTATCCGGAAAGTATTGGGGGCATCTCGTTGGAATCTGTTTTATCAGTTGGGTAAAGGTTTCTTTATTCCTATTATTATCGCTATTCTGATTGCGTTGCCTGTGGCATGGGGCAGCATGAATGCATGGTTGGCTCATTATCCGTTCCGAACAGAATTGAAAGTGTGGTTCTTTCTGCTTCCTGTGGTCTTGATGTTGTTGATTTCTTTTCTGACTGTAGCAGGACAAACCATAAAGGTTGTTTATAGTAAACCCGCTCGGTCATTGAAATATGAATAATGGAATATAAGATATCCGTGGTTAGTAATTCATTTATAAGGAATATCATTTAAAACCAATATAAATTATCGTACCAGTTCATTATGGCAGATCAATACTGATAAACTTTGAAAACCTTTTGAATTTTTCTACAAAACTAATTTTGCGTCTAAAATTATTTTATTAATTTTACAGCGTTTTTAAGGAGAGTCTAACTCTCTATAGTTACAAATGAGCGATGAGAAAGGGTGCCCTGATGGCATCCTTTCTCTTTTGTAGTGTGTTTTTGTATAATCTATATTGTATTTTACTTATGTCACGATTATGTGAAATCACGATACATCTTTTGTATTTCCGTTTCTTTTACTTTTATCAGACTTAATCGTTTTTCTTGCATTAAAAAACAATTGGACCTCCCTTTGTTATATATTTAACACTCTTTTAATCTCATTTTGTTGAACAATCTACGCGATTCAAATGTTAATATAATGTGTTTTTCATAGTAATAGATTTAAGATTAATAGTTAGTATTTGCTTGTGAAAGTCAGTACACTTACGGATAAAAGCGTTTATCCGAAAAGAAAAGAGAGGCGACCGGAAACGGAAGCCTCTTTCTTTTTGAGCATTTTTAGTTCCCATAATTATTGTGAGAGGAAAATTGATTCTGATTGTATAAATAATATAATGTGTTGAAAATAAGATTTTTCCCTTTTTAAGCCTTTAATAAAAAATGGAGTTCTCTTAGTAAGAGAACCCCATTTTGCTGCAAAGATAGCTATAATTCCTTAATACAGAAAATTCCGCATTAAAAAAGTATTCCAAAGTATGCTTATAAATGACAATTGTTTGCAAAAATAATATGAAAGGTTATAACTATAGGACACTCTATCAGGCATTTAAGTAAACTTGGGGTTCTCTTACTAAGAGAACCCCAACAAAAAAACGAAAATTGATGGCTTATTCGAGCCTCATTTTTTAGAAGAATAATTTAATTATGATGTTTTGATGGAAATAAAAAGTCCTATGGAGCTTGCAACCGAAGCACTCTCTTATAATAATCAAAACATAGCGAGCGAAGCGCCTAAGTTACTGCTCTGCAGTTCAATCGCTTCCGTCTCAGACCAGGGGTCAAATAAGGGAGTCACGCCATTGGCGGGAATAGGGAAGGAACATCCTGAACTCAATTGGTATTATCTGTATCTGCCTAACAAAGAATTGAAGCGCTATATCGGCGTTTTTAGTGGCAGGAAGTCCGTAAAACTTCGTAAGCCGTCAGGTGAAGCAGAAGAAAGATACTTTTGTTTCAAGGTATTTTCCTATACTTCGACGGACCACAGGAAACGCTTCGAGCAATGCGCCTATACTAAGGAGGAATATACTGCCCGTCGTGATTCCGCCCGGGTAGTGAAAGAAGCCTTTGCCACCGGTTCCACCCGGAAATTGAATGCTTTGACGGACGAGAAAGAAATCGAAGGCAACGGCTGGCTGTTTGTCTGCGCTCCTTTGGATCAGTTGGAACTTATTTTGTCTGCTATGTTTCCTCGCCAGTATTTGGTGACGGACTATAACACGCACCGTGCGGCGGTCATCCCTCAAAGCCAGATGGAGGAATTTATCTATTTGTACGAATCCATGCCTTATAATATCGAGTTGATGAACCGTCCTTTGGAGGATTATCTTCAGAAGAAACAACGAATTCGCATTACCGGTGGTGTTTTCCGAGGGAAGGAGGGGTGCATTATGCGTTTGCACCGCAATACTCGGCTGGTATTTGCTTTTGGGAATATGACGGTGGCTGTGAGTTATCTTCACGCTTTTCCGTTTGAGAAGGTTGAGTGAAGATAGTTTCTGTTCTTGTGCTCATCTTTTATTGAAATAAGCATTATTGAGCAAAATAATATTTGAATTTGCTTGGATATATGATGAAAAATCATGTTCCTTGCAAAATTAACTCATACTTATGGCAAAACAGATAACTCCTACTCCTCCCTTGAAAGAGCAGGCTGCAATTGATTTCATTACGGAAATCAGCAAAAAAAGAAGGTCACCCAGCAGAAAAAGCTAAGGTGAAAGAGGGGGGGCTATGCGCATAAAGGCGTTGCTGACCTTTAATTTCTAGCACTCGTATGGATAAAGATATTCGGATAATTTGCTTGTCAGAAGATTACCTAAAGCGCCTTCTTTCTGTTACTTACGTTTTATAAAAATAATGTGGAGATCTGGCCTATTTTTCCGTTTCAAATGATAAAATAGCTATTCCTGATAGTGATAAGTCTACTTGGCGGAAAAATAAAGGATTTGTTTTCTCATAGCAAACATCGTAGTAATTACCCGGCTGTGAAAATCGGGCGTTTGGGAGTATTCTTAAAATATCAACATAGTCGGATAGGCAGTGATATCTTGAATTTTGTAAAAGACATGTTTACTGTAAATAATCGTACAGGCTGTTCATTTATTACTGTGGATGCTCTTTGTCCGGCAGCTTCTTCTTATATCAAAAACGATTTTTTGTATTTGGATAAACAGTCGGCAATGGATGAAACGAAAGAGACGATTCTGCTTTATTATGATTTGTCAAGATTGATAGACTAGAAATAGCGGTTGACAGTCTTGGATAAAATACGTCAAGTAAGCACCCGATTGCTTTTAGGTTGTCTTACTGATATTTTAGGCCTTTGTGTTGTAATCCTAAAAACAAAAGAATGGCAAGCAGCACAGATTTCTTTTTGAATATGTTTTTTGTCATAAAAAACAGTGAATACTGGAGTTAAGGATTATGGCCATAGGGGGTGGATGCTTACAAAGTTAATTTTAAAATATTCAATTCTCTGCCTTGCTGATATTCAGTTAGGTGGAAGGGATTGAGTATTTATATTTCATGCAACAACAAGATATAAATAAAAGAATAGCCAAAAACACCTTTTTCCTTTATGTGCGAATGCTTCTTACCATACTGGTATCTTTGTATTCTTCAAGGATTGTGCTGCAGGTATTGGGTGCTTCGGATTATGGATTGTACAATGTCATAGGTGGAATTTTGACTATGTTTGGGATGTTGAGTTCGGCATTAACTGTTGGAACTCAACGTTTTTTAACCTATGCTTTGGGTGAAAATAATATAGTGAAGCTGAAAGAAATATTTTCTATGTCATTGTTGCTTCATGTAATTTTATCAATTATCATATTCATTTTTTCAGAAACGATAGGATTGTGGTTCCTTAAACATGTAATGAATATACCGGAAGGACGCGAAGTAGCAGCCTTTTGGGTATATCAATTTACGATATTGGGATTTATAGTTTCGTTGATTCAAGTGCCGTTTCAGTCTTCGCTTATTGCGCATGAACGTATGAATATGTATGCATATATGTCTATTTATGATGTTACAATGAAATTGTTGTTGATTTTGGTATTGCAATATTATCAATTTGACAAGCTTATTCTCTATGGAGGCTCGATTTTGTTAGTGAATATTTCTTCTGTTGCCATTTATAATTTCTATACTAGGAAAAAATATGAGGAATGTCGTTTCAAGTTTTCTTGGAATAAAGCTTTGGCTAAGGAAATGTCTTCATATTGTGGTTGGAATTTGATAGGGGGAAGTCTTGGCTTTTTCACAAATCAGGGTGTGAATATTCTCTTAAATATTTTTGGTGGTACTGTTGTAAATGCGGCACGAGGTATTTCGATGCAAATAAATACTGTGATATATAATTTCGTTTCCAATTTTCAGACAGCTATAAACCCGCAAATTATCAAACAATATGCATCAAAAGATTTTCAGAATCTACATCGGTTGGTTATTAACAACAGCCGATTGGCTGAATATTTATATCTTTTAATAGCGATTCCTTTGTTCATAGAGATTGAGTTTGTTCTTAAGATATGGCTGGGAGATTATCCAGCTTATACTCCTATTTTTGTTCAATTGATACTAATCCAAACTGCTGAAATGCCTGTTAACTATCCTGTTGGCATGATTGTGCAGGCTTCGGGAAACATGAAGTATCCATCTTTGTGTATGACTATCATTTTGTTGGTGTTTCCGGTTTCATATGTTTTTTTATTAAGAGGTTTTTCGCCTATATGTGTTTATATCGTAGGTGTTATTTTTTGGTTTAATATGAATTTGATTAATATCTATTATGCTAATAAGTATTCTAGAATTTCAATTAAACAAATAGTAATAAAAGTCTATTTCAATGTATTAGTTGGAGGGGGGATAATGTTTATTGTTCCTTATGCCATATCTACATTATTTGTCCCAAGTTTTGAGCGCTTTCTTATTGTGGGATTTACCAGTATTATTAATTCAGTACTTGTAATTTTCTTTTGGGGTATGACGGATGGTATGCGCAAAGCGCTCTTTGTAAAATTAAAGATTAAAAAGTAAGAAATTCTCATTTATATCTGAAATCAATATGATAGCTGTTAATATTAATGCAGGTTTAGCAAATCAAATGTTTCATTATGCTTTTGGTAGAGGATTGATAGCCAAAGGATTAGATGTTTTCTTTGATCAGACAAATTTTAAACCTCGCTTCCAAATGACATGTGAAGATGTTCGACTTCAGGATGCTTTTCCTAATATTGAATTAAAAAGAATGCCTGCCGGTCATTTTAAATGGGTCTTTCCCCCTAAAGGAAACAGGTTTGTTTTAAAATATCAAAGTTTCATGCGTAAATTACATAATCTCATTGGAGATGAAATTTACATTATGGAACCTTCTTACTCTTATGTAGAAGGTATGGAAAAGCTTGCGAGAAAAAATTGCATATATCGAGGATTTTGGCAATCAGAGAAATATTTTATGCATTGTGAACAAGATATACGCAGACAGTTTTCATTCCTTCCCTTTGATGAAAAGAAAAATATAGAAATAGCAAATAAAATGTCTCAAGAGGACTCTATAGCTATTCATTTTAGAAAAGGGAAAGATTATCTTCATCAAGGCGAAATGGCTGATGGCATATGTAGTCCGGAATATTATTATAAAGCTATTGAATATATGAAAGATCATGTAGAAAATCCTGTATTTTATGTTTTTACGGATAACATGGATTGGGTGAAAGAAAATATACATGATTTGGATTTTATTTCAGTTAACTGGAATGAGGTATCAGGTAAGCGTAATTTTCGTGATATGCAATTGATGTCATGTGCCAAACATAACATTATAGGTAATAGTACTTATAGCTGGTGGGGGGCTTGGCTGAATCCGAATCCGGATAAGATAGTGATTGGTCCTAAAAAGTTCTTTAATCCCATCAATGAGTTCTTTTCGAAATCTGATATTATGTGTGATTCATGGATTAAAATCTAATTCCAACTGATAATTATTGTAAGATGATATCAAGTCTATATAGAATTATTGTCCGCATATTGAGTCTGCCCGATCGGGTATGGACTAAATTTTTTAATTCTGTCATCCATTGGTGTTTTAAAGATATCAATGGATATCTGTATCACCCTCATCAACTTAAGGGGTTACAGTATATTAGTATCGGTTACAATACTGGATTTGGCCGAGGAGTCATACTTACAGCATGGGATGAATTTGCAGGTTTTCATTACAAGCCTTCTATCCATATTGGTAATCATTGTCATATAGGGGAACATAGTCATATAACGGCTTGTCATAGTATTACAATAGGAGATAATTTGCTTACAGGAAGATATGTTTATATATCCGATAATGCTCACGGAGAGGCTGTAGCATCTCAATTAGATATTCCTCCCACATTGCGACCGCTTCATGTGAAGGGTCCTGTAGTGATTGGTAATAATGTCTGGATTGGTGAAGGTGTACGTATTCTCTCTGGAGTTACCATTGGAGACGGAGCGATTATCGGAGCCAATGCTGTGGTGACCCATGATGTTCCAAGCGGGGCGGTAGTTGGTGGTGTGCCAGCTAGGGTGATTAAGATGATGAAATAAGAGATGCTTGCTCGATCTTTAAAACAATATAATTCGTGAAATGATAAACTCTGTTAAAGAAAGAGTATATAAAATTCGGGATTTAAACATTGGCTTCCGATAGTCAACAAAAGCATAAAAGTCGTCATGCAAAAGGACTCTAGGTAATATGAAATCTACCTTTTTAAATAATTCACTTTTAGCGTAATTTGATGATTTTTACGGATACGCTTCTTTGGTGATTCACAATAGATACAATAAAAATTATGTCAAAAGCAAGAGTTATAGCATTTTATTTACCTCAATTTTATCCAACTCAAGAGAATGATATTTGGTGGGGTAAGGGTTTTACCGAGTGGACTAACGTAGGACGTGCCCAACCCTTATTTCGAGGGCATTATCAACCAAAAGTTCCTGCTGATTTAAATTATTACGATTTGCGACTTCCTATAGTTAGAAGTCAGCAAGCGAATTTAGCTCATGAAGCAGGAATTGAAGGCTTTTGTTATTGGCACTACTGGTTTAACGGGAGAAGATTATTGGATACGGTTTTTGAAGAAATAGTGGCTAGCGGAGAACCAAACTTTCCTTTTTGTCTATGTTGGGCAAATCATTCTTGGTATCAAAAAACATGGGATCCCGACAAACCTAACAAACTCTTGATAGAGCAAACTTATCCGGGAGTTGAAGATTATGAAGCTCATTTCAATGCTTTGCTCCCAGCATTTAAGGACCCAAGATATATGAAAGTGAACGGAAAGCTTATATTTGGGTTGTTTGCACCTCTTGATATACCGGACGCAAAGTTTTTTAAAGAAACATGGAATAAGCTTGCTATAAAAAATGGATTAAATGGATTTGTTTTTTTTGGTTATTTGCCACAGTCTATTAAATCAGACAAGATTAACAAGGTGCTTAGTATATTCGATTATGTTGTTTTGGATCAGTATGCTACGGCCATTACTAGCAAAAATAACTTTTTCATGCGAGTACAAAAATGGATTCGCAACCATATACTGCATCAACCATACATTGGCTTGTATAAGGATTATGTGAAATATATATCGTCACATACATCAGTGAATGAAAAGATTTTGCCATGTGTCCTGCCTAATTATGATCATACTCCCCGATCGGGAAGAAGAGGGATGTTATTGCACAAATCAACACCAGTGTTATGGGGAAAGCTCTTGGAAAATGTATTTATACTCCGAAGTCATATAAAAGAGGAAGAAAATCTTGTGTTTATAAAAGCATGGAATGAGTGGGGGGAAGGTAATTATTTGGAACCTGATTTGAAGTATGGAAAAGATTATCTTAAAGTCTTACGCAGTCAGTTGAATGTTTGATATACATGTTGAAAAGGTTATATGAAAAAGTACGTCCTTTTATTGTTCCATAACTATTTTGGGGTACTCACCATTTCTTCAGTAATCAGTATTATTGGGGGAAATATGTGGCTTTTTACATTCTCCATGCCCATAATGCTTTTTTTCTTGGCTTGGAAATCAAAGTGTTCTAAAAAGAATCTTTTCGATATTTTAATGATACTAATTTTTATTTCAGTGGCTTTGAGCTGGTTTGTCAATAGTTATCCTTACAAAAGTATTATGATATTCAGGTACCTGATAACTCAGGGGGCATTCATGGCGGCTTATTATATAGGGCGTAACATGGATATGAATGTTACATATAAAGTATTTCATAATGCATTGTTGCCCGGATTGATTTGTGCAGTATTGGGATTGATACTGTATGTTTATCAACCAGCCTGGTATTTAGCCAATATTGATAATCCGACAACTTTAGAGAGCTTTCGTCTGCGTTCTGTTTTTTCCTCTCCCTATGTGCTCAGTTACATGTCTTTCTTTTTGCTTTCTTATTTGATCGCACTTGATTTCAAGGTGCTTCCTGCCCATTATTTGGATTCGGTATCTTTAAAAGTTCGGATTTCTTCGTATATCCTTTTGTCTTCCATTTTACTGTTTTGCATGATGAGGGCGCCCATAGCGGGTGTGCTGATTTCTTTGTTCATAGCTCTTCTGCATACAGCGTTTGTGCGGAGAAAATTCAGTATGTTGATTTATACGGTAATTTCTATGGCTGTGCTGTGTGTCCTTGTATGGAATATTATGCAGTGCTACATGGATATGGAGTCAATCATGTTTTTATTGGAAAAGCTTGAAGTAGCTACAGATTCTAGTGGAGATTTTTATGAGAAACGGGCAACATTATTTGTTGCAGACGACACTCTTTGGGGCGATGGAGCGGGGCGTCATGCTATTTATGCAGAGCAGTACAACTTGGATTCTATACGTGACACCTGCTACCAACGTCTGTTTCAAGAAGTGGGATGTATAGGATTAATGTTGCATCTCCTTTTGTTTGGATGTATTATCATTAAGTGTTTGCGTCATTATAAGCATTTGGGATTTGAATTATCTGTTATGGTATTTCTATTAATCTCTATGATTGGGGCAGATCCATTAGCTACTCCTGATAAACATTGTTTCTTTTATTGGTTGGTTATTGGAAGGGTGGCTTCTTTTAAGCTTGCAAAACAGAGTGAGAGGGATGATATAATTAGGAATAAATTCAATAATATGCAAAATGCCTAAAATATCAATTATTATAGCCACATTCAATGCAGCGAAAACGCTTCGGACAGCCTTGGATAGCGTAAGTGGTTTACAAATGAAAGATTGGGAATGCGTGATAGTAGATGGAGCGTCAAAGGATAATACTGTAGAGATTATTCGTGAATATGTGGATGCTGATTCTCGCTTTCGCTATGTGTCCGAACCTGACAAAGGGATATATGATGCCTTCAACAAAGGATGGAAGATGGCGCGAGGCGAATGGATTTATTATTTAGGAAGTGATGATAGGCTTACGCCTCATGGCATCTCTGACTTACTGGCACATGAATATCCTGACATTGACTTATTAGGTGGCAGTGTATTTCTGTTATGGCCTAATGGCAGACAAAAAAAACAGTTGTCACGGGGCTACAGAGGTTGTCACCAAGCTTACCTTACTCGCCGTACTACAATACAACAGGCCGGAGGGTTTGATATGAGTTACAAGATTATTGCTGATTTCGAGATGCTGACAAGGTTGGCAGTTTCTAAGAACCCTAAGGTAGCTAATTATGATATTCCTATAGCCTATTTTTTTGTGGGAGGTGAGTCGCAGAAGCTTGAAACAGTATTTACGATCTGTAAGGAAATTTATTTTATATCGCGCAAGTTCCATTTACGTAGATTTCCTTTATTGCATGTCTCGTGTTCATTCTTTCGAACTATACTTGTGCGGATGGTACATAGGTTACTTTACAAGAACAAATAACATTCTATCGTTTATGACTTTTCAATCCAGTTTTAAAATGCCACGTAATGCTGTCAGTTTGCGTGATAAGTTATGGCGGGCGGTAAGCAATCCTTGGTGGTTGGGTACTTACCTTCTGAAGAAGATGTCACCTCTAATCAAGAGTGACTCTCTTTACACTAAATGGGAATTCTTTCTGGGTATGAAACGGTTTCCTGATCTGAAGAACCCCCAAACCTATAACGAGAAACTTCTATGGTTAAAGCTCAATACTCATGAAGAAATTTATACTCGTATGGTTGACAAGGCGGAAGCCAAGGAATATACAGCTGAGATTATCGGACACGAGCATATTATACCCACACTGGGTGTATGGGATTCGTTTGATGAGATTGACTTTGACAGCTTGCCTTTTCAGTTTGTTCTAAAGACTACTCATGATAGCGGGGGAGTGGTGATTTGTCGTGACAAAAGCAACTTCGATTTAACCGCTGCACGCCGAAAACTCAACAAAAGCCTGCGTCACAACTTTTTTCTAGATCATCGTGAGTATCCTTATAAAAATGTGAAGCCACGCATTATTGCCGAACAGTATATGGAGGACGAGGATGGAAAGGGGCTGAAAGATTATAAATTTTTCTGTTTCAATGGTGAACCTAGAATGATGTTTATTGCCACTAACCGTCCGGTTGATACTCGCTTTGACTTTTTTGATATGGATTTCAATCATTTACCTTTTGCGCAAGGTCACCCGTGGGCAGATGGTCCTCTTTCCAAGCCTGTGAACTTTGAACAAATGCGTGAATTAGCCCGGAAGCTAGCCAAAGGTTTGCAGCAGGTACGTGTTGATTTTTATGATATTAACGGGCAAATTTATTTTGGTGAACTTACTTTTTTCCATTTCTCAGGCAATTGTCCTTTTCAGCCTGTTGAATGGGATGAAAGGATTGGTAGCTGGTGGACTTTGGAAAAATAGTTTCCTTGGCAACACCCTTCGTCATCTTCTAAGCAAATCGCAGACAAGCCTGATGTAGAATCCGAAAAGGAAGGGAAAGGAGTTCGCTTGTATTGACAAGGCAGGGCATATCGCACAATGGCAGCCGACAAATCGGTCTGCCATGAATGTGATCTTACGAAATTGCCGGCAGGTGCCTGTATTATAAAGCGTATACGTCGTAATTCTTACGAACAGGTAAGCAGTATAATAGAGTATGATTATGAGGTAATCCGTTACAAGACGGTTGAGGGAACTATTTGTTACGAATACTTCCCTCTTGTAAGCAGTCAAAAATTGGCTCATAATTGAAATCTCTATCTTCGCTGCGAACAAA
>ENA-OPCD01003083-OPCD01003083.1-human-gut-metagenome-genome-assembly--contig:-NODE-3083-length-10942-cov-2.454395_pt1 | contig 10942 bp, 5 predicted proteins | sample MGYA00241560_ERZ501471 | MGnify/ENA primary metagenome ERZ501471 (study PRJEB25962, sample SAMEA2042578) | human gut metagenome | biome: human gut; feature: human-associated habitat; material: faeces...
TGGAATTTCCTATGAAATAAAAAAGATGACTTTTCACCCACTCATTTGTGAAAAGTCATCTTTTTTATTCCTCACCAGTCTGGTGCAGTCCATATTCATGGCAGAAAATTTGATTCCCGTTCTCAGTTATTATACGCTCTATTTTACAACTGGAAAGAGGTTCAGGATTGCCCCGTTCTCGTTTGGAATTTTATTGCACAGCATCGCAAGAAACAGTGAGGTGGCAAGTAGATCGGCACACCCACCCGCGCTGATACCACGCTTTATATAATCCGCATCCATGCGGATCAGTTTGTCTAACGCATCTTCTGAGTAGGCTCCGCCTTCCTCCAGAAACTGCATTGCTTCCATCTGTACCTGATAGAGTACTGACGGATTCTTTCTCGATAAAATATTGGAATCCTGCACCCGGCTCATCACTGCAAAAAGGATCTGTAATTTGATCCGGTTCCACTCCATTCCCCGCAAAAGTCCATCCTCCAGTACCGGAAGCGCAATATGAAAAACAGATGGGTATCCGGCAAGCGCTTCCCCGCGAATCCCTGTAGTCCCGTATTGTACGAGATTTTTCTCACCGTTACTTTTCGCAGGTTCCTTTCCCAACATCTCAATTTCGGCTCTTAAGATCCTGGCAGTCATCTTCTGCTCCATCCGAAGGATGGATTGCAAAGTAACCGTTCCGTCTTCCTGGATACATCTTCCCGCTGCCGCACTGAATATTCCAAGGGTAAAGATCATCCCTTTATGTGTATTCACATGTCCGGTTGCCCGATACATGGCTTCCTCCGCAAGCATTCCGGTCTTACGGATTTCACGGAAAAGATCTTCCGGCGTACAGGTCAGCTGATATCCCTGGTATGCCATTCTGACAAACCACGGATACAACGCCTCTGCACTTCTTTCAAAGGTCTGCACATCCATATCAGTGTGGGCACCACAGGAATACGGATCTACAAGCCCCGGTTTGGGAACCGTATAGACTTCCTCAAGCAGCGCCTGATACGCCATCCGGCCAATCGATTCTGCAAAGTATTCTGCTTTCTCTACTGCCTGATTCTTTCCATCATCTATAAGAGCATCGACTTCAAAGGCTTCCTTGGCATCCTGCTCAACTCCGCCAAAACGTCCGGCATCATCCTGTTCCTGATCTCCGCTTCCTCTGCGATGTCCTTTGTTATGGCCTACTCCGGCATCCCGGCAGCCATCTCCAACGGCCTGATGAGCCTGACTGACAACAAGTACATCATCTTCCTGCTCATGAACATCATCCTGCTGGTCATCGGCATGTTCATGGACATCACCCCGGCCATCCTGATTTTCACCCCGATCTTCCTGCCCATCGCCATGAACTTTGGCATGACCGAGATCCAGTTCGGCGTTATGCTGATCTTCAATATGTGCCTGGGCAACATCACCCCGCCGGTCGGCTCGGTTCTGTTCGTCGGCTGCGGCATTGGCCATGTCTCCATCGAGCAGGTCACGTCCAAGCTGATCCCCTACTTTGCGGCACTGGTTGCCGCCCTGCTGGCCGTCACCTACATCCCGGCTCTGTCTCTGGGCCTGCCCAGCCTGATGGGCCTGATTTAAATATTGGCTGATTAAAATAGTACAGCCCCCGCCAAGCTCTATGAGTTTCTGGCGGGGGCTGTGCTGTTATTTTGCCGATGTATCTGCTGCTTTTTTATTCCTTTGCCACCGTAGTGGTCAAGAATCTTCCATGCGCAGCACGCAGCATTCCGAAAATATCTTGGAAAAATTGGAGGATTCGCTCGTAAAAGGTTGACGCGGCTGCGTTCGGGGGTATATCATATTTGTATAGATCCTTGCGCGGAGGGAGGAACGCACGATGATCCGAATCGGCATTGTGGACGATGAAAAACAAGAAAGAGACCAACTGAAACAGGCATTGGCGCGCTTTGGCGCGGAGAACGGCACAGAACTGAACGTACAGGAGTTCGACTGTGCGGCGGTCTATCTGGCGGCGAAAGACCGTGATTTTGACATTTTATATCTGGACATTGATATGCCGCAGATGTCCGGCATGGAACTGGCCGAAAAAATCCGGGAGACAGATCAAGACGTCATCCTCATTTTTTGCACGAATTTGCAGCAATTCGCGCTGAACGGGTACAGTGTCGGGGCGCTGGGCTTTATTGTAAAGCCGATACAGTGGTACTCCTTCCATATGTATCTGACGCGGGCGCTGAAGGTGCTGCAAAAGCGCGCCGGTCAAAAGACTGCGCCGCCGCACATTGTCGTCAAGGACGGCACCGTGACGCGGCTGCTGGATGCAGCGGAAATCGCCTATGTGGAGGTGCGCCAGCACGACCTGCTGTACAACCTGTGCGGCGGGGACGGTAAGACCGAGATCATCAAAAACCGCGGTTCGATGCAGGAAATCGCGGCGCAGCTGACGCCCTACGGCTTTGTGCGATGCAGCGCCAGTTATCTTGTGAACCTGCGCTGTATCACGGCGGTAAGCCGTATGAATGTCTATATCGGCGGGGCGGCACTGCCCATCGGGCGCACCTACAAGGACGCCTTCACCGAAGCATTCTCCCGATATATGGCAAAAAAGGAGTGGGAAGACCCGTGCCGGTCATAAATTGGATACTGATCCAGCAAGTCCAGCTGGGTATGATTCTATGCGCCTGCCTGTTTGTCCCGTGGGGGCAGCGCCGCAGCTGCTTCGTTCCGCGGCTGGCGGCGGGTGTATGGGGCTTTCTTGCGCTGACGGACACCCTGACATTCCTGCCGCAGTGGGCAAAATTGCTGCTGTATACGACGCTGCTGTTTGGTCTGATATGGTTCAGCTTTGACTGCAGCCCGCTGCACGCCCTGTTTTATACAACCTGTGCCTACGCGGTGCAGCACATTGCCAGTAAGCTGGCCTATATGCCCATTATTTGGCTGCTTCAGCATGGGCGCACGGACAGGCTCGTCCAGTTTGTTATTCTGCTTTTCAGCAACCTTGTGGTCTGTCTGGTCATCTACCTGCTGTTCACCCGGCGCATCCGGCGCGGGCGCCTGCTGTTTGACAATGTCAAGACCGTGCTGTACTCCGGCTTTTTTCTGATTGCCGCGGTCTACCTGAGCGTTGTGCTGGAGGATGTTCTGGACAGCAGCGCAGAGTCCTACATGACCGCCTATCTGGCGCTGAATGCGTTCTGCATCCTGTTTGCCATCACGATTCTGGCGCTGGAATTTTCAAATTGCAGCATCAAGAGTCTGGAACAAGAGAATGAAACGCTGGCGCAGCTGCTGGAATGTGACAAGCAGCAGTATGAGCAGGCAAAAAAAGACATGGAAAAAATCAACATCCGCTACCATGACCTGAAACAGCAGTATTCCCGCGCCACAGATGAGGAACGCGCCCGTCTGGAAGAAGAGATGGACAACCTGAACCTGCGCTATCTCACCGGGAATAAGGCGCTGGACATCACGCTGACCCAAAAGTCGGCACTCTGCGGGCAGGCAGGTATTCAGCTGGTCTGCTCGGCAGACGGCAGCTGTCTGGAGAATATGAAGCACTACCACATTTACTCCCTGCTGGGCAATGCGCTGGACAATGCCATTGAGTGTCTGACGCAGGTAAACGATGCGTCTAAGCGGGTCATCACACTGGACATAAGCCGCTGCCGTGACATGGCGGTCATCCGCGTGCAGAACTACACCCCCGCACCGCCGACGCTGCGGGACGGCGCTATCGTCACAACCAAGCAGGATACCGAGGAGCACGGCTACGGCATAAAAAGCATCAAAAGCATTGCCGAGCTGTACGGCGGCACGGCAGACTGCTTTGTGGAGGACTCGATTTTTTACCTGGTGGTCACCTTCCCCTGCGGGAAAAGCCAAAAAGAAACTGCATAACCCAAAAGCGACTGCCTTTCGGCAGTCGCTTTGCTTTTGTGTCATTTGTGCCGTGTTTTTTGACGTTTGCGCCAACTCCATTGACCCGGTCAACGCTTCCCTTTATGATAGCTTTGTGAAAAAGATATGAAAGGTTTCTGCAAAAGGGAAGTGCGCAGTCCTTGGCAGCAAGCGCATCGTATCATTCATCTGTGACAGTTTAGGAAGGAGAAAAACCTATGGCACAAAAGGAAACCTCAAGCAAGTCCCGCCGTTGGCTGGGCTTGTCCGGCGCGGCTGTGCTGGTGGCCAACCTTGTCCTGACCGGAACGACTATTGCGTTCCAGCAGGAAGGCGAAGTCAACCACGCACTCGGCATCGAAGGCGGTGACGCATCTTACGGCGGCACGGAGTTCTCCGCTGACGGCACCCTGTCTGACGCAAGCTACGAAAAGTACATCGAAGCCGCTTATCAGTTCTGTGAGCAGGAAGAGGAAGAGGGCAGCGTGCTGCTCTACAACCGCAACAATGCCCTGCCGCTTTCCGAGTCTGAGCGCAACGTCACGGTCTTTGGCCGCGGCAGCATCGACCCGGTGTTCCGCAGCACGGCAGGCGGTTCCTCCACAAACCCGGATTACCAGAAAACCCCCGTTGACGCCCTGCAGGATGCCGGCTTCAACGTGAACCAAACCGTGCTGGACGCCTACGCTTCCGCCGAAGCGCCGAAAGCAAGAAGCGTTTCCAGCGTGGGCGAATATGACCCGGCACTGTTCACCGGCAGCGTCACCGACTCGTTTGCGTCCTACGGCGATGTCGCGTTTGTTACGCTGTCCCGCTTTGCCACCGAGGGCAACGACCTTGCGATGGTCAACGACGAGGGCAAGCGTATGCTGGAGCTGGACGACAACGAGAAGGCGATCTTCCAGAAAATCAAGGATTCCGGCAAATTCAAGAAAACCGTCGTCCTGCTGAACTCCGTCTTTGCGATGGAGATGGACTGGCTGGACGAGTACAATGTTGACGCTGTGCTGTGGGTCGGCAACCCCGGCTTCTACGGTATGCCCGGCGCCATCCGCGTTGTGACCGGTGAGGTCAACCCCTCCGGTCACACCACCGCCACCTTTGCCGCCAACTCCCTGTCTGCGCCCAGCGCCGAAAACTTCGGTCTGCACGCCTACAACTACGGCAGCAAAACGCCCCGCGCGGCAGGTGACAGCTTTGTCAGCTATAACGAGGGCATCTACGTCGGCTACCGCTACTACGAGACCCGCTACGAAGACACCATCCTCGGTCAGGGCAACGCCGATTCCACGGTTGGCACCAAGGCCTCGACCGACGGCTGGAACTACGCCGAGGAGGTCTGCTTCCCCTTCGGCTACGGTCTGTCCTACACGACCTATGAGTACAGCCTTGACAAGCTGGACTACAACAGCGACACCGACACCTTCACGGCGACTGTCACGGTGAGCAATACCGGCGACAGGGACGGCAAGGCTACGGTGGAGCTGTACGGACAGTCCCCCTACACCGACTACGACAAGCAGAACAACGTCGAAAAGTCCTCGATCCAGCTGCTGGGCTATGACAAAATCGACGTGGCCGCAGGTGCATCCGAGACTGTCACGGTTGATGTGCCCGGCTACTTCCTCGCGTCCTATGACGCCAAGGGCGCGAAGGGCTACATCCTCGATGCGGGCGATTACTACTTCGCCGTCGGCAACGGCGCACACGAGGCACTGAACAATGTGCTGGCCGCCAAGTGCGGTGACGCCGTTGCGGGCAAGCTGATCGATCAGGACGGCAATGTCGTCACCGGCAACACCGCCGCTGTGGCCACCTGGACCGCCCCCAACACCGAGGTCGATACCCAAAAGTACCGCAACTCCCGTTACAACAGCGATGTGGAAGTCACGAATACCTTCGACGACGCCGATGTGAACTACTGGGCGAACGACGACGAAAAAATCACCTACCTGTCCCGCAGCGCGTGGGATACGACCTACCCCACCACGCTGGAGACCCTGACGGTCAACGATAAGCTGTACAACGGTCTGAATATGCAGACCTACGTCAAGGCAGCCGACGCCAAGAGCGTTTCCGACTTCAACCTCGGCGTGGAGCTGGATGAGAAGATCAACTTCAGCGATATGATCGGCGTCGCCTTCGACGACCCGAAGTGGAACGACTTCCTTTCTCAGCTGACGCTGAGCGATCTGCTCATCAACATGGGCGACTCCAAGGGCATCAAGGCTGTCAAGGCTGTCAACAAGCCCGGCTGCACCATCGTCGATGGTCCCGAGGGCATGAACGGTCAGTTTAAGTACGGCGACCGCCGCAACTGCACCGGCTGGGCTACGCTGCCCATCGTCGGCGCAACCTGGAACCACGATGTACAGACCCGCTTTGGCGAGATGTACGGCGAGGATGCGCTGTATGCGTCCATCCCCATCGCCTACGCGCCCGGCGCGGACACCCTGCGTTCTCCCTATTCCGGTCGTACCTCTGAGTATTTCTCCGAGGACGGCGTTCTCAGCTACTATGCTGCCAAGGCCGTTTCCCACGGTATGCGCAACAAGGGTCTGATCGGTACGGTCAAGCACTTCTTCCTGAACGAGCAGGAAGCCGGTCGTCAGGGCATCTCCACCTTTGCGAACGAGCAGGCCATCCGCGAGATCTATATGCGCGCCTTTGAGGGTTCTCTGGCTGAGGGCGATTCTCTCGGCGTTATGACCGCTTACAACCGTATCGGCGTTATGTACGCTGCCGCCAACCAGGGCATCCAGCACATCCTGCGCGACGAGTGGAACTACGGCGGCTACATCATCGACGATGCGCTGACTGCGTCCGAGTATTCCTCCGCCCCCGAAATGCTGATGGCGGGCAACAACATCTTCTGCCTGGATACCGCCCGCCCGAACGAAATCGAGAAGCTGATCACCAGCACCGATGACGGCGACCTGCTGCAGAAGGTCATCGACTCCAACCATTATCTGTACTACATCATGCTGCAGTCCTCTATGGGCGGCTCCGGCGCGGAGGACGTTGTCGTTTCCGACGCAGCCCCGTGGTGGCAGACGACCCTGCGCGCTCTCGATGTTGTGTTCTGCGCACTGGCCGTTGCCGCTGTCGTGATGTATGTGCTGCATACCTACACGGACGTTTTCTCCGAGGAAAAGCGGAAGAATCGTGCCGCCAAAAAGAATTGATGGAGGTGGAACCTGATGAATAAAGGCTTGAAAAATAAAGGGCTGGGCAGCTGGTTCTGCCTTGCCGCAGCGCTGGTCGCGCTGATCACCGGCATTGTATTCCTGCTCACACAGGCCACGGCCGCCCCTCTGGGTCACTCCGGCACGATGGCCGGCGTGGTGCTGCTGGTCGGTGCTGCCGCTTCGCTCGTTTTCTTTTTTGTTTCCGTTCCGTTCAGCGCGCTGATTCAGGCGGTCATTTATAACATTGCCCTGTATCTTGTCGTTGTGCAGTTGTATTTCGTCTTTGCCGACGTCATCAACCATGTCACCTTTGCGGGCGGCAACGCCGGTCTGTGCGTGTTCTATATGGTCGGCACGTTCATTGCCTGCCTGCTCAGCGTGATTGCCTGCTTCTGCAAGCAGACGAAAACCGGCGAGGCAAAAGCCACCGGCAAACAGTTTGCTGCCGCCGGTGCGGTGGTCGTGGTCGCTGCGGTCTGCGTGGGCGGTTTCTCCCTGCAGAGCAGCAGCCTGCCCTCGGCCGACGATGCGGAGGTTGCCCCCGATGCGGCGCAGACTTCTGCCGATGGTCCCGTTATGTACTACAACGATAACGAGTATGTTTCCAAGACGCTGGATGACCTGATTGCCATCCCGCAGGAAACCTGGGAAGCCAAGGAGCCGAACGGGGAAGTCGCCTACTTCTTCGAGGGTCAGTACACCGAGGGCTTCAGCACCATCGTGGATCCGGCCTGTCTGGATATGTACTGCTACACCGACGGTTCGATGTGGGGTTCCTTCAGCGGTCCCAACACCTCCGTGGGCGGCGACTCTATCTCCCATGTTTACGGCTACTGGTACAACTACGATGAAAACGGCGAGAAGAACTTCGTCATTCATCTGCTGGGCAATCAGGACGCCGACGGCACCGTGCGCCCCACCGATGTGGAGGGCGGCGCAGATGCGGATGTCTTCGTCTTTGACACCGACCACGGCGCATACAGCATGGAAGCCAGCCTGAGCTATGGCGTTATGGGCGGTGCGTTCACCCGCAACATCAACATCTACGGTCAGCCCTATGCCCCTGCCAAGAGCCTGACGATCGATGCCTCCAACCTGCGCACCTTCTACACGGGTGACACCTTCAACCCGGGCGAGCTGGTTGTGACGGCTACCCGCGCCAACGGTGCGGAGGAGTCCATCTGGGGCGGTCGCTTGACCTTGACCGGTTACGACAGCGACACCACAGGCACCAAGACCGTGACGGCCTCCTTCCTGGGTGCAACCGCTACGTTTGAAGTGCAGGTCGAGGATCTGGTCACCGAGCAGTACACGGGCAGCTATGAGCTGGTGCAGGGCGAGACGCCCACCGCAACGGATGCCGTGCTGCTGGTGGATTACTCCCACAAGGTCTGCACGCTGACTGCCGCCGACGGCTCTGCATCCATCACCGGCACGCTGGTGGATGCGCAGGACGATGCCCTTACCATGACCCTGAACGGCAGCGATGCCCTGACGGTGCCCATCACCGAGGGTGAGGACGGCAGCAAGCAGCTGACCATCCCCACGACGAAATCGTCTCCGGCTGGGGCTCCAGCACCACCTACTCCATCAACGAGGCTGTGGTCACGCTGGCGGCAGAGTAAGCATTCTTTGCTCTAACAACTGCTGAATAAAAGCCGCGTCTGATGTCTGCTTGCAGGCGTTGGATGCGGCTTTTCTTATGAGAAGGGAAAGATATATGCAAAATACAGAACTTTTGCTGAAAAAATTGACCTTGGAAGAAAAATGCGCGCTGCTTTCCGGCGCGGAAACCTTCAAAACGCGGGGTATGCCCGAACACGGCATCCCGCAGATCTGGCTGTCGGACGGCCCCCACGGCTTGCGCAAGCAGGCGGGGGAGAGCGACCACTTGGGGCTGAATCCCAGCGTGCCCGCCACCTGCTTCCCCACGGCGTCGGCTGTTGCGAACAGCTGGGATGCCGCGCTGGGCGAGGAAATCGGCGCAGCCTTGGGCGAGGAAGCCGCTGCGCAGGAAGTGTCGGTGGTGTTGGGACCGGGGCTTAACATGAAGCGCAACCCGCTGTGCGGGCGCAGCTTTGAGTATTTCTCCGAGGACCCGTATCTCGCGGGCAAGCTGGCGGCGGGATATATTCGCGGCATCCAGTCCAAGGGCGTGGCTGCCTGCCCAAAGCACTTTGCCGTCAACAGTCAGGAAACGCGGCGTATGGCTTCGGATTCCATCGTGGACGAGCGCACCCTGCGGGAAATTTACCTGACCGGCTTCGAGATGGTGGTCAAGGAAGCGCAGCCTAAGACCATCATGTCCGCCTATAACCTTGTCAACGGCACCTACGCCAACGAGAACACCCACCTGCTCATGGATATCCTGCGCGGGGACTGGGGCTTTGACGGCGCAGTGGTCACCGACTGGGGCGGCAGCAACGACCACGCTCTCGGCGTAAAGAACGGCTCTACGCTGGAAATGCCCGCCCCCGGCGGGGACGCCGTCCGGGAACTGATGAAAGCGGTGCAGACCGGCAAGATCACCGAAGCGGACGTGGACGCCCGGCTGGAGGAGCTGCTGGAACTGGTGTTCACCACCAAGGCGGCGGTGGACGCCGCACCCGGCAAGTTCGATGCCGACGCCCACCACGCACTGGCACGCCGGGCTGCTGCCCAGAGCATCGTGCTGCTGAAGAACGAAAACAGCCTGCTGCCCCTTGCAAAAGGGGAAAAGGTGGCGGTCATCGGCGACTTTGCTCAGACACCCCGCTATCAGGGCGCAGGCTCCAGCGCCGTCAACTCCATCAAGGTGGATTCCTTTCTGGACTGCCTTGCCGAAAGCGGCCTGAACAGTGTTGGCTACGCCAAGGGCTTTGACCGGCAGGGCAAGCCCGACGAGACGCTGAAGGCCGAAGCGGTGCAGCTGGCAAAGAACGCCAATGTGGTGCTGCTGTGCATGGGTCTGGACGAGATCAAAGAGAGCGAGGGCATCGACCGCGCCGACATCAAGCTGGCAGAGAACCAGCTGGAACTGCTGGCCGCTGTGGCGGCGGTAAACCCCAACGTGGTGGTGCTGCTGAGTGCAGGCTCCTCGCTGGAAAGCGGTTGGGTCAAGGACTGCAAGGCGCTGGTCTACGGCTGCCTGGGCGGTCAGGCCGGTGCGGGCGCACTGGTCGAGGTGCTCACCGGCGCGCAGAACCCCTGCGGCAAGCTGGCGGAGACTTGGGCGCGCAGCTACGCCGACACCCCCGCAAAGGCGCATTTCGGCGGCGACGGTCCCACTGTGGAGTACCGCGAGGGGCTGTATGTGGGCTACCGCTACTACGACACCGCCGGTGTGCCCACCGCCTTCCCCTTCGGCTACGGCCTGAGCTACACCAGCTTTGCGTACAGTGACCTGAAAGCAGACGAAAACGGCGTGACCCTGACTGTCACCAACACCGGCAGCTGTGCAGGTGCCGAGGTGGTGCAGCTTTATGTGGCAAAGCCGAATGCAACGATTTTCCGCCCCGCCAAGGAGCTGAAGGGCTTTACCAAGGTGCAGCTGGAAGCCGGAGAGAGCAAGACCGTCACCATCCCGCTGGACGACAAGGCCTTCCGCTACTGGAACGTCAAGACCGACCGCTGGGAGGTGGAGGGCGGCAGCTATCAGCTGCTGGTGGGCGCTTCCAGCGCCGATATCCGTCTGACTGCCGCTGTCACGGTGGCGGGCACCGGCGCACCCGACCCCTACGCGGGCAAAGACCTTGCCCATTACCGCACCGCACAGGTGCAGAATGTGCCGGACGCGGAGTTTGAAGCGCTGCTGGGCTGTCCCATCCCGGAAAACAAAGTACGCATCGACCGCAACATGACGCTGGGCGAGATGGGACACGGACGCAGCCCCATCGGCTGGCTGG